>Ga0116170_10002028_pt1 | contig 20017 bp, 16 predicted proteins | sample AD_JPNHW1_MetaG_FD_89797 | JGI IMG/M metagenome (GOLD analysis project Ga0116170, IMG submission 89797) | Active sludge microbial communities of municipal wastewater-treating anaerobic digesters from Japan - AD_JPNHW1_MetaG | ecosystem: Engineered > Bioreactor > Anaerobic > Digestate | place...
CACCCACCGCCCGGCAGGTCGCTGTGGTCTGATTCCAGGTCGGAGGCATCACGGAGAGATTCCAGCGCCAAAAGACCTCAGTATCGCCGATGTTGTAGTTGCGGGTGTCCTTTTGCGGAGTCACCTTCTGGTTGGGCAGATCCCTGAAAGAGGCTGCCTGGATCCCCAGATCACGCTGAAAATCGTTCCATTGTGGAGGCATTGCCGCGAACAGGCTCGTTATACTGATGATAATAATGAATAAATATGCTGTTTTCATCCTGATCTCCATTCGGTCATTCAGTCCCACAATTGGGATTATTACCTGTTTATGGACATATCCGCAGCGGTCAAGTTTTTTTGCGAGAGCGGTGCTTTTCTATCTGGACATGAAGCCCTGCTCTCTGTATAGGCGCTCGCCGTAGCGCCTTTTTTCGCATGGACACAGCGTTTTTATCACGGGAACGGCGGTACGGCGACCGCCGCTACGATCATCTCAGCGCCTTTTTTCGCATGGAAACAGCGTTGTTATCACGGGAACGGCGGTACGGCGACCGCCGCTACGATCATCTCAGCGCCTTTTCCGCATGGACACAGCGTTGTTATCCCGGGAACGGCGGTACGGCGACCGCCGCTACGATCAGCTTAGCTTCTGATTTCTTTCTACTTTGATCATTCTGCATTCCATATCTATTTTCTGCCTATCCCCTCTCTATCATCTTACGTCATGACGTAAGATGATAGAGAGAGGATAGGGAGATGATAGCCTGATGATCAGGTTCTGCGAGGCTCCCGCGGACATGATTCTCCGCGCTCCTGACCGGGCAGAGTCTGAGGATTTTGGTTGACAAAAAAGGCTGATGAAAAGTTCTTGTGCAAATACCATGAAATTATAGCGTTATCAAGCCTGCAGTATTATTATATCGAAATGGGAACTCTATCCTCGGCATATTAAAGCTGCTTTGCTTATAGGAGAAATAATGGCAGTACCAAAAAAGAAAACGTCGAAGACACGCCGTGACAAACGCAGAACTCACGACGCTCTGAAGCTTCCGAGTTTCAGCGTCTGCACCAAGTGTGGTGAAGCCACGCGCTCGCACCATATCTGCGCAAATTGTGGCACATACAACGGCAAGCAAATAATCGACGTCAAGGAATAAAGTGCGGATAGCGGTCGATGCTTTCGGAAGTGACAATGCGCCACTGCCGGAAATCGAAGGCGCGGTTCTGGCGATCAAAGAAGATTATTGCGATGAAGTGATCCTGATCGGGGATGAAAAGATCATCTCCGCTCACCTGGCGAAGTTTTATTACGACAAGGCAAGGATCAGCATCGTACATGCGTCCCAGCGGGTCACGATGGAAGACGAGCCGTCCAGCTCCTTCCGGACCAAGAAAGACAGCTCACTGGTTCGCACGATCGAACATCATCACAAAGGCTTGTCCGAAGCAGCGGTGAGTGCCGGGAATACCGGCGCCGTCATGGCTGCTTCTTTGTTTGTTTACGGTAGGATTAAGAACGTCATGCGACCCGCGATCGCGATCCAGTTCCCCACTCAGAAGAATCATGAGATAATTCTGGATGTGGGAGCGAACGTCGATTGCGCGGCGGAGCATCTTCTTCAGTTCGCTCACCTGGGCAGGCTCTATTCTCAGCACTTCTTCAAAGAGGCGAGTCCCCGGATCTCTCTGCTCAATATCGGAGAAGAGAGCGCCAAGGGAAATCTTACCACTAAGGAAGCTCACCGCCTCCTCGCGGCAGATCAGAACCTGAACTTCATCGGTAATATCGAGGGGAAGGACGTCCTGAGCGGGATAACTGATGTCATCGTCTGCGATGGATTCGTGGGCAACGTCATGCTCAAGACCGTCGAAGGCGCGGGATTCAGCATCTTCGAGATCCTCAAAGAGCAGTTCAATAAAGACTGGATCGCCAAGCTGGGAGCGATGCTCTCCTATCCGGTCTATTCATATATGAAAAAGAAGCTCGATCACACAGAATACGGCGGGGCTCTTTTAGTCGGAGTCGATGGCACCAGCGTCATCTCTCACGGCAGGTCGAACGCCAAGGCGATGATGAATGCCATCCGGTTTGCGTCCAGGATCGCTGAGAGTGGATTTGTGGAGCACGCCAAATCGTATTTTGAGAGGTTGTAATGATCTATCACGCAAAGTTTTCAGCCTTCGGCAGCTACGCGCCGAAGAAAATAGTCAATAACTTCGATCTGGAAAAGATCGTCGATACATCGGACGAGTGGATAAGAACCCGTACGGGGATGTTCGAGCGGCATTATACGGCTCCGGACGAAGCTGCCAGCGACCTGGCGATCGTTGCCGCGACCCGGGCGATCGAATCCTCGGAAGTCAAATATAAAGACATTGATCTGATCGTCTGCGCCACTATCAGCGGTGATCATCCCTTTCCCTCGACCGCCTGCGTCGTGCAGAACCGGCTGGGACTGAAGGGATTTCCTGCATTTGACGTCTCCGCCGGATGCACCGGTTTCATCTACGCTCTGGAAACGGCCAAGCAATTCGTGGAGAATGGCTCGCGGCAAAACGTTCTCGTTCTGGGCGTCGATATCCTCACCAAGATCACCAACTGGCAGGATAGAAACACCTGTGTGCTCTTTGGTGACGGTGCCGGCGCGGCGATCGTCTCCCGCGCTACTTCAAGCGATATCTCCCGTATCATCGACACCATCATAGACGCCGATGGCAGCCAGGGTGAACTGCTGATCCAGCATGCAGGTGGTTCTCGTATGCCTGCCTCGCATGAGACGGTCGATAAGAACCTCCACACGGTCTATATGGAAGGAAATAAGATCTATAAGAACGCCATAAAAAGCATGTATGCTTCCAGCACTGAGGTGCTCAGGCGCAATAATCTCAGCACCACGGATGTGGATTGGGTCATCCCTCATCAGGCGAATCTGCGGATCATCGAAGGTCTGGCGGACAAGATGAAGGTTCCCATGAATAAAGTTATCGTCAATATCGAGAAATACGGCAATACTTCGAGCGCCACTATCCCGCTCGCCCTGGACGAAGCGATCCGCAACAAGAAGGTTCGCAGAGGCGATATAATCCTGCTCACCTCATTCGGAGCGGGGCTGACCTGGGGCAGTATCCTCGCAAGGTATTGATCTCAATGCGGTTAATATAACAGGCAGACCAAGGAAGAGAGAGATGAAAACAGCTTTTGTGTTTCCCGGGCAAGGCGCCCAATATATCGGTATGGCGATGGATTATGTCGCAGCCGATCCCGAATTGGCAGAGATCCTGCGCTCTTTCGATCAGCAACATCAGACAGATCTTGCCGGTATCATGGCAAATGGCCCGGAAGATCTGCTCAAAGAGACCCGCTACACACAGCCGGCGATCCTATTTCACAGTATCTGCGCGCTGCGCAGTCTGCGTAAACTCTCCGGGATCAAACCGGATTACGTTGCCGGACACTCCCTGGGTGAATTCACCGCCATGGTCGCAGCCGGAGTCCTCAGTGAGACCGACGGGATGCACCTTGTGCACAAACGTGGCGAATTCATGATCAAAGCCAATGAAGGCGCGCCTTTCGCCATGGCAGCGATCATCGGGCTGGAAGCCGACGCCGTCATCGAGGTCTGCAAGGAATCAGAAAGCCTCGGGCTGGTTCGCGCGGTGAATTTTAACACACCCATCCAGACAGTGATCTCCGGCAGTGCAGCAGGAGTTCAGGCAGCCATGGAGCTTGCCAAGTCCCGCGGTGCCAAACGGGCGCTGCCTCTGGTTGTGGGTGGACCGTTCCACACTCCCATGATCCAGAAAGCCGGCATCTGGCTGGAACAGGAAATGCGGGGTATGAGCTTCGCTGACGCAGCATGTCCTGTGGTATCCAATGTCGATGCGTTACCCGACAGTAAGCCTGAAGTTCTGCGTCAGAAACTGGTTCGCCAGATCACCTCTCCCGTGCGCTGGGTGGAGAGTATCCGCAATATGCGCGAGGCGGGAGTCACCCGTTTTATCGAATTCGGTCCGCAGAAGGTTCTCAGTGGCATGATAAAGAATATTGACAAAGATGCTGAAGTATTTAGCGTTGATAAACTTGAGGAAGTAGCTGTCATTGCGGAACTTCTGAGTTAAACGGCAGATACTTCATTATAACAGAGGATAATCATGAGTTATACATTTACTGACTTTAATGTGTTGATCACAGGCAGCGCCCGCGGCATAGGATATGCCCTCGCGGAACGCTTTGCCAAAAGCGGAGCGACCGTGCTGATCATGGATCTGAATCCTGAAGCGGTCGAGGGCACAGTCCAGAAGCTCCGCGCAGCCGGGCACAAGGCATTCGGCTACACAGGCAGCGTGACGGATTCCGCAGCCATGGAAGAGATGTTTGCCAGGATCGTCAGCGAGCATGGCAAGCTGGATTGCCTGATCAACAATGCCGGCATCACCAAGGATAATCTCGTCCTTCGCATGAAGGAAGAAGAGTGGCAGGCGGTGCTGGATATCAACCTCAAGGGCAGCTTCATCTGCACTCAGAAAGCTTTCAAGCACATGATGAAGCAGCGCCACGGCTCGATCATCAATATCGCCAGCGTGATCGGCATCATGGGCAACGCAGGACAGGCGAACTACGCAGCTTCCAAGGGCGGGATAATCGCCTTCACGAAAAGCTGCGCCAAGGAATTTGCCAGCCGGAACGTACGCGTGAATGCCGTCGCTCCGGGTTTCATCGAAACTGAAATGACCGCCGTTCTGCCCCCGGAAGTCAAGGCAGAATATGCCAAAGTCATCCCTTTGAACAAGATGGGCAGTCCCGACGACGTAGCCAGACTCTGCGTGTTTCTGGCGTCCGAGGACAGCTCTTATATCACCGGACAGACCATAGCCGTTGACGGCGGTCTGACCATGCACTAAAACCCAAAACGGAAGAGTAACCGTAAAAATACACACTTCAATAACATAGGAGGAATAATGGATATTGAAGCCAAAGTGAAACAGATAGTCATGGACAAACTTGGGGTTGAAGAATCCCAGATCGTTCCCGAAGCAAGCTTCATTGAAGATCTTCGTGCCGATTCCTTGGACACCGTTGAGCTGGTCATGGCCTTTGAGGAAGAGTTCAATCTGACGATTCCTGATGAAGACCAAGAACGCCTGCGCACCGTCGGTCAAGCAATCGACTATCTCACAGAGAAACTCGCCTAACTCCCTACAGCGGAATCAATCCTGATAGCTTCTGTTATCAGGATTGGTTCCTTATTTTATTACCGTGACCGATGTGCTTTTATCTGAGGTGTGATTTGCTCAAGCCTGAGATCAGGGCAGATTAAACGCAAACGATCAGGGGTTCCTTGCCGGAGAATCAGAACCGGGGAACCAATAACTAGTTAAGAGGTTTAGATGAAAAAACGAGTCGTAATAACCGGAATGGGTGCCCTTACCCCGGTGGGAAACACTGTGCGGGAAACTTGGGACGCTCTCCTCGAGGGAAAGTCCGGAGTCGGACTGATAACCCGGTTTGACGCTTCCGATATGCAGGCGCATATTGCCGCCGAGATCAAGAACTTCGATCCAGAAGACCATTTTGACCACAAAGAGATCAAGAAACTCGACGTATATTCCCAATTTGCCATGGTCACCGCCAGGCAGGCTGTAGAAGATGCCGGACTCAAGCAGGGCGATTTTGATCCTGACCGCGTCGGTGTGATCACCGGTGTCGGGATCGGCGGAATCCTCACCTTCGAGGAAGAGTGCATCAAGTGCCACACCCAGGGACCACGCCGCATCTCTCCGTTCTTTATTCCCAAGATGATCGGCAATATTGCCGCGGCTCACATCGCCATCGACCAGGGATTCAAGGGCCCCAATTTTAACGTCATGAGTGCCTGCGCCAGCGCCAACCACGCCTTGGGAACCGCAATGCGCGCCATCCAATACGGAGACGCGGATATCGTCGTCAGCGGCGGTATCGAAGCCGGAGTGACCCCTCTGGCGGTAGGCGGATTCTGCGCGCTCAGAGCCCTCAGTACACGGAACGACAGCCCGGAAACAGCCTCACGTCCCTTCGACGCTGAGCGTGACGGTTTCGTCATGTCCGAAGGCGCCGGGATCCTTATCCTGGAAGAGCTCGAACACGCCAAGAAGCGTGGAGCGAAGATCTATGCCGAGATGGTGGGCTATGGCGCCACCGACGATGCATTCCATATCACGGCACCGACCGAGGATGGTGAAGGCAGCGCCCGCGCCATGAGGCTGGCATTGAAAGACGCCGGACTGGTTCCCGAAGACATCGATTACATCAATGCCCACGGCACTTCCACGCCCATGAACGACAAGGGTGAGACCCAATCCATCAAGACCGCTTTTGGCGAGCATGCCTACAAGCTCAAGGTCAATTCCACCAAGTCAATGGTTGGCCACATGCTGGGTGCCGCGGCAGGCGTCGAAGCGATCGTCTGCGTCATGAGCATCCAGACCGGAATGCTCCATCCCACGATCAATCTTACCCATCCTGATCCCGAATGCGATCTGGATTATGTTCCCGGAAAAGCCCAGAAAGTCGATGTCAAGATAGCGCTTTCGAACTCACTCGGCTTTGGAGGACATAACTCCGCCATCGTGATCAAACGTTATCAAGACTAGCTGACACGACAACGGTTGTGTACGGGCGAAGTGCCTGACCGGGGCTTTCCGTCCGTACACAGCCGCACAGATAAAGATAGAGGAATTGTGAACCCGATCATTGCCAAAATCGTTGAGTACTTTAACGGTAAGCGCATTTCCGAGCAGTATCCCAAATGGGAGAAAAGCCTGCAGCATCTGCAAAAGCGGATAGAATTCACTTTTCATGATGACACCCTGCTCAAGGCGGCTCTGACGCATAAGTCCTACCTCAGGCGCAAGTATGATGACCACAAAGTGCCATCTCCCTTTGAACGCATGGAGTTCCTGGGTGATTCCATCCTGGGATTCGTCTGTTCCAGGGAACTCTTCATCAGGCACCCCGACGAGCAGGAAGGCAAGCTTTCCAAGCTCAAATCCAAGATCGTCTCAGAGACGTATCTCACCCTCAAAGCCAACAATATCGACCTGGGGAAATACATCCTGTTGAGCCCGGAAGAACAGAATTCCGGCGGAGCATCCAAACCTTCGATCCTCAGCGACACGATGGAAGCCCTGATCTGCGCCATTTACCTCGACAGCGGGATCGCGGCTGCCACCAGATTCGTCAAGAACCAGATCCTCGTGGAGTACGAGACCACCGTCACCCGCAACGAGCTGGTCAATTACAAGAGCATCCTGCAGGAATACATGCAGTCAAAGAATCAACCGCCACCGGTCTATGTGACGGTCGCCGAAGAGGGACCGGAGCATCATAAGACCTTCGTGGTGGAGGCCAGAGTCGATGGCAAACTGCTGGGAAGCGGCAAGGGCAACACCAAAAAAGCCGCCCATCAGGAAGCCGCAAGGATCGCCTGCCAAAAACTGGGAGTCTGAGTGCTCCAACGCCTCAGACTGCCGATCACACCGATGTTTATCGCCCATTTCCGACAGCTTGCCTGCCGGATGGTCATCCCCCTGTCTTCTCTCTATCCTCTCTCTATCATCTTATGTCATGACGTAAGATGATAGAGAGAGGATAGGCATATGATGATGTCATGAAAGAGAATGGATCTTCCGGCAAGAAGACGCTGATCTTCCCCCTGTTCATCCCCCAGGAAGGCTGTCCGCTGCAGTGCGTCTATTGCGATCAGCGCAAGATCAGCGGGCAGGATGGCTATGATCCCCTTACTGCGTACATCCAGACGCGCGACTTTATCCAAAATCACCCCGGCAGAGAAAAACAGATCGCCTTCTATGGCGGAAGCTTTACAGCCCTGCCGCCGTCCCGGCGAGAAGATATCCTCAGGGACATCCTTCCGCTCCTGGACGACACGACGACGATCAGGATCTCCACGCATCCCCTGGCGATCGACAGCGAGGTCTTGTCCTGGGCTGCGGCTAAGCGGATCAGGACGATCGAACTGGGTATCCAGGATTTTCAGGATGAGGTGCTGCGACGCTCGGGACGTGGCTACACTGAGATCGAAGCGGTCAAAGCCTGTGAACTGGTTCAGGAAGCGGGATTTGAGCTGGGAATCCAGCTGATGCCCGGGCTTCCCGGCAGTGACGCGCGCAGCCTTGATCTCAACAAAGAACTGCTTAATCGGCTAAGACCTGAATTCTTAAGGCTTTATCCCCTGGTAGTGATCAGGGGAACCCCGCTGGCGGAGATCTACGCTCAGGGGAAATACCGACCTTTGTCCCTGGAGGAAGCGATCACGATCTGCGCGGATTACACGGAGTTCACCCGCCCGCTCGGGATCAGGATCATCAAGCTGGGGCTGCCCTCCGGCATCGCTGAGAGCGAGATCGTCGCCGGACCGTGGCATCCTGCCTTTGGCGAGTTTGTCCGCGCGGAGCTGCTGATCAGGGAGATTTCGCTTGATTATCAGGCTGATCAGACTATCTTTTTAGACAGAAGCCAGCGAGCTTTACTCAGCGGGCATGGCGGCAAGTATCAAAAAATACTCTGCGACAGGCTCAAAATTTGCATTGAAAAGATATATTACAGATAAGATCAGAGATAATTTACCGAGATTCTGGAAGAATCTGAAGGATTGGATTATGAGACCATACATCATCTTTTTCCTATTTGTCTTTCTATTGGCGGTCGCAGCCTGTCAGGTCGAGACGCCGCATCTGCCCTCCTGGGATGTGACCCTGAACGTTCCCCTGCTCAATGAGAAATATCTGCTCTCCGATCTGGTGGACAACGAGAATATCTTTATCGGTGACGATAACGTTCTCTACATCAAGAATTCAGGAGACCTTTCCACTCCCTCCTTCGGCGAAGTTGTCTTTGACACGAACGTTGATCTTGGTCCCCTGCCGATCCCATCCGGCGTTGCTCTGCAAGGCTCGTTCTCCCCGGATGACCAGACTCAGGGATATCAGATATCCTATGGTGAGATCGCTTCAGGCAGTATTCGCACCAGGATCACGAACGGTCAGGATCTGACCGCGCTGTCGATCACCTTTGACGGTCTCTACACCGCGGCGGGAGCTCCCTTCGTCATCAACTGGAATCACAACAGCGGCTGGCAGAATACTAGCCTGGTCGGCGCCAAAATGGGCGTCGAAACCAGCAATGTGCTGCTGGATGAGATCAGCTTCAGCGCTCTGGGAACGTCATCTCAGCCCAATGGTACGGTTGTCGGCAATATCGAGGTTCAGATCGATAGCCATATCAGCTTTAACAAGTTCAAGGGGATTCTGGAGAACTATATCCTGCCTTCGAACGAATCAGCCCAGAATATCGACATCGATTACCCTTATGATATCGAACAGGCGATCGAATTGCAGCAGGCAGATATGGCTATAGATCTGAGCAATCATATCGGATTCAACTGCGTCTTTAGCGGCGATCTCTTTGCCCGGAACAACATCACTGGTGATTCCATCTCTATCCCCATCGTGGATGATAATGGTAATAATCTCCTCGTGACTGCCGGATCCACAGCAGTGCCCAGCCAACAGCAGTTCATTATCAGTAACGGAATAACCGACCTGCTGCAGATCATGCCGCATCACATCGAGGTCAGAAATTCATCTTTCCGGATCACCGGCGGTACGGTTGGCAATATCGGCATGGTGACGAGCAGTGATAACATCAGCGGTACCTACAATGTGACAGCGCCGTTCGAGTTTGAACTGCATCCGCATACCTTCCTGCTGAACGATCCGATCGAGCTGGAAATATCGCAGGAAAACCGGGACAGGATCACCCAGTATGGCGTGGACGCGTCTCTGGCTCTGCAGGTATTGAATATGCTTCCCATCGGAGCAAACGCCACGGTTTACGTCGGCAGTTCGCCTGATATCGCTCCCGCGGATACTACCAGCTATGTGATCAAGCGGGAATATCACATCCTGCCGATCGGTCAGGCTCCGGGATTCCAGAACGTCAGTCTTTCCCTGAACGAGGAAGAGCTTCAGGTCTTTTCCAGCCCCATGGTCTATGTGCAGATGGAGTTTTCCTTTGATTCGGGAGGCGCGCCGGTGACGATCACCGCCTCACTCTCGGACTATGTCCAGATTCGTGGCATGCTCAGCGCGAAAGTTCACATCGAGGAGGGGAACTGATGAAAAAGCTCCTACTGCTCCTGTGCTTGGCGGTTCTTGCCGCCGGCTCGCTGCTGGGTTTTACGACCGGCAAGTCCATCCTCTTTTCGGATAGTTTCATGCTTCGGGCGCAGGGTTGCGAGGCGATCTATTGGAATCCTGCCTTGATCAACCCCGATTATTCGGACATCCTGCTGCCAGGAATAAACACATCATTCTACGTCGCCAACAATTCGCTCGATCTCGATACATATAACTATGTCATGAGCCACGATTTCCTCGATCAGGAAGACAAAGACAATCTCCTGGCAAAGATCAGGGATGGTCACTTGAGCGTGGACAGCGAAGCAAATACGAGCATCTTCGGCTTGACGATCGGTAATGTCGGGCTGGCTTCGTCGCTCCATTTCTATGGCAGGGGTTCTCTCTCCAAGGACTATCTGGAGCTGCTGCTCAACGGCAACGTTGATTCCCTCTACGTCTTCACCAAAAAGGATAATGACCTTTCCAGCCTGACCTTTGGGGACATCACCTTTGGCATGGGTGATATCACTTTGCCTCTGGGGGACAGGATCCCGAAGATCAAGGTCGGATTCTCCACAAGTCTGCTGGTGGGCATCTATGACACCAAGATCTCGAAGTTCGACGGCTTTCTCTCATCCGGATTTGACGGGATGACCCTGAGCCAGGACATCATCGTCGATACGGGTATCGTCGGCGGGGGCTTCAAGGGCATGCTGGGAGCAGTCTCAGAGCCGATGAAGGATCTCAGCGTGGGTTTGACCCTGGATAATCTCTTTGGTTTCATCAACTGGGGTCTGAACACTGAAGCCATTCATTTCAACGTCACGGCAGACAGCCTTTATGCCGCGAATATCGAAGAAGATTTCTATACGGAGACTCACGAATGGGTCGATATCGATAATTATACGACGAAACTCCCGCCGGAATTGAGATTGGCTGGGCTTTACCGGCTCAAGCCCGTCAGCGTCTCAGCGGATTGGGTCTATCCTTTCGATTCCTCGGTGATCGCTCCTCAGAAAGGCAGGCTCTCGCTAGGCGCAGAAGTCAATCTGCTCAAGTATTTCCCCATTCACATGGGGATGACTTTCGGTAATCAGGAATTGCCCGCCAAGTTCTCTCTGGGAATGGGCATCAAGACCAGCTACGGGGACATCGGACTCGGTTATCAGAGCTTTGGCTCGATCATTCCCGGCTACACTTCCAAGGGTATATCTCTGGGAACTTACTTTAATTTTTGGATGTAATGCTCCAATACGTAATAATAGCTAGCTTTTCCTTACTGATAGCTGCTTACCTTTACCTGCGGACGGTTCCTGAACAGAGCCGTCCCCGTAGGATCGCCCTGGCGCTTCTGAGAGCGCTGAGCGTAGGCATCTTGCTGCTTCTGCTGATCAGCCCGATCATCTTTTACTACCACTCCCGTAAGGATATACCGGAGATCATCCTGCTCTCGGACAGTTCCTCAAGTATGGCTCTCAAGACCGGCGGGAGCGCGAAATCAACCTATCTTAACAGTCTGAAACAACGGTATAAGGATATCTTCAGCAAAGCCGGATACAAGATATCCGAATACAACTTTGCCGAGGGACTGGAAGGCTCAGCAGATAATTCCCTGCTCGCGCCTGCTTTGGAGAGCCTTGCCGATAAGCACGATCTATCCAAAGTCAGCGGGATCGTTCTTGCCTCGGATGGCTGGTTGAGAGACGAGAGCCTGACTGAAGTCGAACGCAGTGGCATACCTTTCTACGTCCTGGCGGATACGACTTCGGTGCGGGAGCGCGATCTCAGCCTGACCAAAACCCAGAATAACCGTTACGCTTACAGGAATGAGACCACGATCATCCGCGCGGAGCTAAACTCCCAGGGTTACAGCGGGAATGCCGATCTTATCCTGAAAATATCCGGTAAAGAGGTTTCCCGCAAGGCGATCAGCCTGGAATCAGGTAAGCCGGCTGCGTTTGACTTCTCTCAACGCTTCGCTCAGACTGGTTTTTTCCCCTACACAGTGGAAGTCTCGGCACCCGGAGCGGGTGAGAGGACTCTGGCGAATAATCTCTATCCGGGCGCCGTGGAAGTTCTCTCCGACAAGGAACAGATCGTGATTATCTCGGATAATCCTGGCTGGGATAACAAGTTCATCAGGGATGTCATCGGCGAAAACCCACGTTGGGAAGCCGCGCATTATACTCTGAAGGGAGATCAGCTGCTACTGGGAGACAAGCCTGTGGCTCAGATCGGGCAGAACAGCCCCGCCGCTCTGGTCGTGATCAATAACGGGGGGTTGAAGCTGAGCCCTGCGATCAATACTTACATCACCAGGACGGTATCACGGGGAACGGGACTGCTTTTCATCGGACAGCCGGTACAGGGCTTGGAGGCGATCCTTCCGGTTCACGCTTCCAATATCACAGCTCCTTATAGCGGATTCCTGAATTGGACTCCCGCGGCGGAAGCATATCCCATGCTGGCTTTGGACAGCCAAGCTCGCGCCGATATCCCGCCGGTGGATTACTATTACGTCACAGCCAATGCCGGGGCGGAGATCCCCGTGACGATCAGCAATCCGCAGAATTCTCCTGCGGTCAGCATCAGCCTCAAAGGCAACGCCAAGACCATCGCCTTTTCCTTCCTGAATCTCTGGAAATGGCAGATGCAGAGCAGCACCGGGGCATATAAGAAACTGATCAATAACGTCCTGACATGGCTCAGTAATCGCTCCGCCGGGAACTATCAGGCGATCTATAACAGCAGCTATTTCCGGGGTGAAGAGATCAGGATCAAGCTCAGAGTCGATGACGATATCCGGCAAATACGTCTCGATCTCAATCCTCTGCTCAAGGTTTGGGACGCTAGTGACAAAGAAGTTTTCAGCGATTATCTCACGGCGTCCGGAGACGACTATGAGCTGAAACTGGAGCTGGATAAAGCAGGACAATACCGCTTTGAGATCGGCGAGAAAGGCTCGAAAGAAAAGGCTACCGGCAGATTCAGCATCAGCGACAACACTCTTGAAGCCAGGGATTTCGACTACAATCTGCCCCTACTGGCATGGATAGCCAATCAAACCGGGGGGAAACTCATCGCCAGAGATATGGATTACCGGCCGGTTCCGGCAGAGATCACGACGCATACGGAGACAAAGGAGATCCCTCTCTACCGGCGTTGGTACATCCTGAGCCTCTTTATCCTTGCCTTCTCGGTGGAACTCTTTCTGCGTCGCCGCTGGGGATTGCTCTGATGTTCGTTAAGTCCCTGGGAAGAAGCTCACCATAGTCCCGGAGGGACGATACTAATCACAGTCCCGGAGGGGCGACATTCCATAGCCTGGGGTGTAGCGACCAACCGGAGCGAAACCCCAGGAACGCACAACCCCCATATATCCCTCCTAAACCCCGGAGGTGCGACACACCCGCAGGAACGGAGTCCTGCGCTACGGGGCGGTAAACACCATGGTCGGATTCAAATCCTCCCAACGTCTTAAAAACCCATTGAAATGGGTTGGGGTTTTGATGCGGGTCGCCGGTCACGGTGGTTCAAACCACCGCCTATATTCTGAAAACCCATTGAAATGGGTTGATCGTGTTTGGGGTGAATATTGGGCACTGATGCTAAAAACATCTGGCTTCATTCTTGTCTATTGGGTAAAACTATCGTACATGAAGGAACCATTATCATCAGCCACTGATGCCTAAAATGCCAGCTTTCATTCTTGTCTATCTGGAAAAACTAACAGACACTATGGAACTATTATTGCTTTATTATATTTAACGTAATGAGCAAAGCTCCGGTCGGAACCTGAGCTCATGTGCCGTGAATCCTGAGAAAGCTCCGGAGGTGGAGAGATTATGAAAGGAAAGTTACTGATGCTGTGGCTTGTGCTTTTCACAAGCTGTGTTTTCGCCCAGACTTGGGTACGACACCTGGAATGGGAGGACCTTGTCCCGGCCTGGGAGCATTATCCAGTGGCAACTGCTAATAATGTCATCCCCGCAGTAGATGGTGGATACATCATGCAAGGGATATTGACTTTGCGTCATTTTGAGGTTGAGAATTTCTATAGAAATATATTCTGGAAGATCTCCCCAACAGGTGAGATCGTTTGGCGTATCGTACAGCAAGAGTTTCATGCACAAAAAATGGTCTGTCTGGTTTCAAACGGTATTGACAAGTATTATGGTCTCATATCTCACTGTCATTGGAATATCCTCTATACCTATGATACTCAGCTCAACACGACTAATAGAATTGTGATCGACACAATGTTCACTAACGGAGAACTCTTAACGCTAAATACAGTCAATGTAGTTGATGATGGGTTACTGATAAGTGGGAGTAACTGGTCTGATTCGTTTTTAATGAAGTTAAACAACAATATGGAACTAGTTTGGTCACGCACATACCAGGAGCCATCCTATTATGGTGGTTTCTTCAGTGTCTTTGTCTCGCAAGAAGGGTCGATTACATGCTCGAGTACATACAAATTGTATTGGCTGAGTTCTCTAGGAGACACATTACACGTATATAATGTGGAATCACCGCTTACATACCTAACATATATCGTTCCCCATTCAGATGGGAGCTTTTTTGTTCAGTGTAGTATGGATACTAATCAGTATGGATTCGCGCATTTTGATTCTGCTGGTAATTATATATCTGTATACCCATATACACTTCCCGGGAACACCGGAGGTGTATATAAACGGTATACGAACTCAACTGATCAACAAATAATTATTTTCCAAGAGCGATATGATCGATATCCTGAATGGCAAGACTATGGTATCTTGCACAAATTCTCATTGACCGGCGAAAATCAGTGGAATAGTTTATTCTTCAGTACTTCCAATGACCAAGATATTGGTCACGGTAATCAATCTCTATGCATTGACGATCAAGGCTACTACATCCTGTGCCTTGACCCGATGACGATAATCAGAGCTGACGAAAACGGCAATGCAGTATCCAACAATGATCCCTCTACCGATACACCGGGGATTGTTTCGGTTCATGCTTATCCAAATCCTGCTAAAGATAGAATCAACTTCGTGTTCAGCGGTCTCCCCAGATCAAGCAATCTATCGATGAGCATCTACAATCTGCGTGGTCAGCTTATGGATCAGATAGTAATTGGAGAAATCACTAGGCAACTGCAGTGGGAGCTTCCCACTGACCTCGAAAGCGGCGTGTATCTCGTCAGAATCAAGGACGGAAGCCTGCCGATTAGCTCGAGCAAATTCACCATAATCAAGTAAGCCACACCGAGAGCCTCTTGGGTACCTCTTGGGTGCCTCTTGGGTCGTTCTTGGGTGGCGACCCAAGAGGCTCCTTAGAGGATCCTTAGTGGGCTTTGGTGATTCCTGATCAATCCAGTGGTTATGGTAGAGATGCTGCGTCGTCCCGGAAAGAGAATTCTCCTGAGCCTGTAGAAAACCAAAATTTCTGCAATTACTGTCCCTGAAAAGGCAAAACTGTCCCTCCTTATATATATGAGGGGCGATCTCCTTCGGTGCGAAAAAGCATGTGAGTTCTTTGGAAGTGTATAGTGTGTAATAGTGTAAGGTGATCTGAGAGATATGATTAATTGAAAAAGGTGGAGTAGTGAAGTGATGCCGTGTACAGGCGCTCGCCGTAGCGCCTTTCTTCACCGCCTCTGTGTTTGTACCGCAAAAAAAACTCCCCGCCGGATGACGGGGAGATAAGTTGCCGTAGTTTAGTAGTTCTTATGCTAAGGCTTTGAGCACGAGATTGATGCGCTCGATCAGATCGGACTGGAGATGGTCATAGTCTTTGGGCTGAACGTAGGGGCGAACCACGAGCTTGATGTTGTCACCCCAGTCAGCCACGATCATGTCGTAGGTGGGGCTTTTGAGGACACGTTCATCCGCATCGAGGATCTGGCGGATGACGCTGCGAACCTTTTCCAGGTCGAGAGCGGGATTCACCATGATGGGGATCTCCAGGCGGCGTGAACCGAGCACGGTGTGATTGGTGATGATATCGCCGGTGATCTTGCCATTGGGGACGATGACTTTTTTATTGTCCGAGGTTTGCACTATGGTCGAGAAGATCTGGATGTCCAGAACCGTACCTGTGACGGCTCCGATCTGGATCCCGTCTCCTACGTTGTAAGGACGGAAGATGATCAGCAGGACTCCGGAGGCGAGGTTGCCCAGAGAACCCTGCAGCGCCAGGCCGATAGCCAGGCCGGCAGCACCGAAGACCGCCAGGAAGGAGGTCGTCTCGATCCCCAGTTTGTTGATCACGGCGATGACGACGAAGGTCATGATCACCGCGTTCACGACACTCGCGCCAAACTTCGCGAGAGTCTCGCCCTTTCCGGCTTTGAGCACAGATTTGTTCACCAGCTTGCCGGCAAGCTTTGCCAGATAGCTGCCGATGATCAGGATTATGATCGCGCCGACGACTTTCAATCCATACAAAGATAGAAATTCGATTATCTTGTTCATGACTCCGCCCACTTCACGGGTGGCGGCAGCGGTTGCGTTTGTGGCTACGTCAGCAATTGCTAAAGGTGTCATCATTCTCTCCTTAGGTATATTTTATCATAATTGTTAAGATATGCTTGCGGAAGAATAAGTCAAGTATTATCTAAGGTCAGGGCAAAAAAAGAACCGGCATACTGGATGCCGGTTCAAAGATCAGCTAAAAACTGGTCTTAGTATGAGCGACGTTGCTCGAATCTGTTGCGGTTGAATTGCGCTTTTTTGGCTTTGCGGCATTCGGGGCAACGTTGGGGTTCGTTCTGCAGACCTTTTTCAGCGTAAAACTCTTGTTCGCCTTCGGTAAACACGAATTCTTTGTTGCAATCTTTGCAAATGAGGTTCTTGTCTGGCATGGGTATCTCCTAATGTTTTTTGGGCGTTTAGACATTCGGTATGAGGCTTTCCCAAAGAACACCGGAATAAGCTCAGGGAATGTTAAATCGCATTCTGACCTTATCTTTTGAGCGGGCATTATTCTGTCAATCTATTTCTTTGAAAATATGAGATTTATTTCCGGAGAAGAGTTGATTAACGTGAACATGGAGCGAGGATCAGGCACGATGGGGCGATAGTAGGCTCAGCCGGTATGAAGAATATCTTGACAAGCGAGCCAAAGCTTTAAACCTTGTAGGTAGTAAAAAATACTAACGCAAGACACAGGAGATTTCTAATGAAAAGAGCGATACTGTTCTTAGTTTTATTTGCCGTGGCTACCGTCTGTATGGCGCAAATGACCTCGGTTCAGGCTTATCTGGATGATCCGGGACGGGAAACATTCCGCGTTGCGGTTGACAGTCTCACTCAAGCGATCCAATCAGGAGAGAATCCTTCTCAAACAAAGCTATATCTGATGTATATCCTCGACAACGAAGTGTCGCTGCTCAAGGAGGATCTCCTTGCCGGCGCTGATTCGCTGGATACGGGCGGGCGCTTCTCTCTCGGCAATGTGCTCCTCGGGATGCGGGATTATACCGCGGCGATCAAGATCTACGCGGGCTTGAACAAAGACTACCCCAATTGGTCATGTCCCTGGCGTCACAAGGGTCAGGCTCTATATGAAATGAAGGACTACACTGAGGCTGAGCGCGCCTTGTTCCAAGCCATCAGCACCAATGAAGAGCACTACGACGCCTACATCTGGCTCGCTAAGACACAAAAGGAGCTGGGAAAATATCCTCAGGCTCTGGAAAATCTGGAAAAAGCGCGCAAGCTGAATCCCAACTGGGAAGAGAGCGAAGATAACGTGTTTACCCAGGCCGAGATCGACGAGCTAACCGCGGAACTCCGGTCAAAACTCTGATAAATGGCACAGAGGCCGGTGTTTCATTGGGTCGCGAAACACTATAAGCAGTATTGGGTCCTGGCTCTGCTGGCTTTGCTGCTGGCTCTGGTCATCTACCGGGTTAGCAGCCTCAGTTTCCTCCGCGAGATCGAATCCAAGACCATAGACGCCCGGTTTCGGGCATGCCCCAGAGTTGCCGATGCGGACACGAACATCGTGATCTGCGCGATCGATCAAAGCACCCTGAACTTCTGCCGTGATGAACTGCGGCAGAATTGGCCCTTCCCCAGGCAGTTCTATGCCGTGATCAGTGAGTATCTCGCCCGGGAACAAGCCGCGGCGGTGATCTATGACATGAGCTTCGACACGCCGGATATCTACCGGGGTGACATCGATTCCCGGGAGAGCGACGCGGATTTTGCCAAAGCGCTGCGAAAGGGCGGGAGCAATATCCTCAGCGCGATCTTCACGACCTATCCCACGCTTTTGGACACCAGCTTCGTCAAACACGCCGATCCGGGTAAGTTCAGGCAGCAAGCGCAACCGTGGAAAGGAGTTCAGGCTCCGGTTCCGGAATACGCTGATGCCTGTACCGCGATCGGCGGGATAAGTTTGCTCAACGAAAAAGACGCCAACGTGCGCAAGGCTCCGCTGTTCTACCCTCTCTATGGCAGGAATTATCCAAACGTGTCTCTGGCAGCCGTCCGGCAAGGCAAATGGGCGGAATATTCCACTGCCGAGATCACGAGGATCATGCAGGAGATCCCCCTGGATAAAGATGGTCAGCTCTACCTGAATTGGTATGGTAAGGGTGGGGTTGACGGCGTCTTCCGCTATATCCCCTTTAGCAACCTGCTCAGTGACGCTGTTTCGGCGAGAGAGGCTACCACCGCAACTGGGAGCAGATACAAGGGTAAATACGTTATCATCTGCGCCACGGCTCCGGGACTCCTCGATCTCAAAGCCAGCTCCTACAGCTGGGGCATAGCCGGAGGTGAGGTCTGGGCGACCTTTTTGAGCAATCTGATCGGTGAGGAATACCTGCGTTTCGTGCCCTGGTATGGCGATCTGCTCCTGATGTTCCTGACCGCTTTCCTGGTGATGGCGATCGTCTCCCGGATGCGAAGCGGAATTTCTCCGATCATGGTTATCTTGTTTATGTTACTGCTTTCGGCAGGGATATTCTGGACCTTCGGCGCTTACAGGTTGTCCTTCAACTTTACGGGTATGATGGGTTCTCTGATCGTTTCCTGGCTGACGGTGCTTTCCCTCAGCTACATCATGGAAGGCAGAACCAAACGGGAACTGAGAATGATCTTTTCCCGCTATCTGCATCCCGATCTGGTTGACAGGATCACAGACGACCCCAGCATTGTGCAGATGGGGGGTGAGGATTTCTCCGCGACGGTGATGTTTAGCGACATCTATGATTTCACGACCGTGGCGGAACCGGAATCACCGGCAAACCTCGTCAAGCACCTTAATGATTATTTTCGCACCTTCACGAACAGCATTCTGGATCACAACGGACTGCTGGATAAATATACCGGCGATGGGCTGATGGCTGTGTTCGGCGTCCCGATCGTAAGGTCTGATCACGCTCTCTGGGCATGTAGGGCAGCCCTGGCGCACAGGGATTATTGCAAACCCTTCCGGGATAAGGATCCCAAGGATTTGACCCTGACCGAATACTTCCATCTGAAGACGCGTCTGGGGATCAATTCCGGGATGCTGGTTGCCGGGAATATCGGCTCGGAACGCAGGATGGACTACACTTCCATCGGCGACACGGTCAATCTGGCGTCACGTCTGGAAAGCGTGAACAAGGTCTTCGGAACTAATATCGTCATCTCCGAATCCACCTGGAAGCAGGTGCAGGACTATATGCTCTGCCGGGAACTCGACTATATCCTGGTCAAGGGCAAGCATACCCCGACCCGCATCTTTGAACTGATCGGGGAGAAGAGCTTTATCAACGAGAACGAGTATTCCTGGCTGGGACTCTATCACGATGCCCTGGAGCTTTACCGGCAAGGGAATTTCGTCGAAGCGCTGGAACTATTCAACGAACTCC
>Ga0116170_10002029_pt1 | contig 20017 bp, 16 predicted proteins | sample AD_JPNHW1_MetaG_FD_89797 | JGI IMG/M metagenome (GOLD analysis project Ga0116170, IMG submission 89797) | Active sludge microbial communities of municipal wastewater-treating anaerobic digesters from Japan - AD_JPNHW1_MetaG | ecosystem: Engineered > Bioreactor > Anaerobic > Digestate | place...
CACCATCGTGGCCATGGAGCGCGGCGGAAGGACCCTGAGCCGCGTCTCCAGGGTGTTCTTCAACCTCGTTGCTTCCGACAGCAACCCAGAGCTCCAGAAGATCGAGACGGAAATGGCCCCCCGCATCACGGCCCACCGTGACTCCATCCTCATGAACGCGGCGCTGTTCGCGCGGGTGGACACGCTGTTCTCCAAGCGCTTGGCCCTGGGGCTCGACGCCGAATCGCTGCAGCTCCTGGAGCGGACCCATGCGCAGTTCGTCCGGGCGGGCGCCCGCCTGCCTGAGGCAGACAAGGCGAGACTTAGGGCCATCAACGAAGAGCTGTCCAGCCTCCAGACGCGGTTCCAGCAGAATGTGCTCCAGGCCACCAAGGACAGCGCCGTGATCGTGGAGAGCGTCGATGAGCTGAGGGGCATGCCCGCCGCCGAGGTCAGCGGCGCGAGCGCCACCGCCCAGGCGCGGGGACTGAAGGGGAAATGGCTGCTTCCGATTCAGAACACGACCATTCAACCCGTCCTGGCGCAGCTCGAGAACCGCGCGCTGCGCCGCCGTATCTACGAAGCATCCATCCAGCGCGCCCAGAAGGGTGAAAATTCGAATCTTCCCGTTGTTTCGAAATTGGTGCGCCTGCGGGCCGAAGCCGCACGCCTGCTGGGCTATCCGACCTATGCGGCCTATGTCCTGGAAGACCAGGGCGCGGCGACACCCAAGGCCGTGAACGACCTGCTCTCGCAGCTCGCGCCCGCCGCCGCGCTCAACGCCCGGAACGAAGCCCAAGCCATCCAGGAAGTCATCGACGCGGAAGCCAAGGCCGCCGGGACGCCAAGCTTCAAGGTGGAACCCTGGGACTGGGCTTTCTATTCCGAAAAGGTGCGCAAGGCCAAATACGCCTTCGACGAAGCCCAGGTGCGCCCCTACCTGGAGCTGGACCGCGTGCTGAAGGATGGCGTCTTCTATGCCGCCTCCCAGCTCTACGGCATCACCTTCCGCGAGCGCCGCGATCTGCCCGTCTACCATCCGGATGTGCGCGTGTTCGAGATCTTCGACGCGGACGGCGCGCCGCTGGCCCTCTTCCTGACGGATTTCTTCGCTCGGGATTCCAAGCAAGGCGGCGCATGGATGGACGCCTTTGTGGAGCAGACCCGGCTGCTGGAACAGAAACCCGTGGTGACCAACAACCTGAACATTCCCAAGCCTGCGCCGGGACAGCCCGCGCTGCTGACCTTCGATGAAGTGACCACGATGTTCCACGAGTTCGGGCACGCCCTGCATGGCCTGTTCTCGAACGCCAACTACCCGACGGTGGCAGGGACCAATGTGCCCTCGGACTTCGTGGAATTCCCATCCCAGTACAACGAGATGTGGGCCTGCGACCCGGCTGTGCTGGCCCACTACGCGAAGCACCATCAGACCGGCGAGGCCCTGCCCCAGCCCCTGCTGGAGAAAGTCCTGGCCGCCCAGAAATTCAATCAGGGATTCGCCACCACCGAATACCTGGCCGCCGCCATGCTGGACCAGGCCTGGCACACGATCGAGCCTGCGCAGGCACCCGAAGCGGAGCGCGTGATGGATTTCGAGCGGGCCGCGCTCAAGCGGTTCGGCCTGGATCTGCCGTTCGCGGATCCGAGATACCGCTCCCCCTACTTCTCTCACGCATTCTCAGGCGGCTATTTCGCCCAGTACTACGCCTATCTGTGGAGCGAGGTCCTGGCGCGGGACACCGAGCAATGGATGCGCGCCCACGGCGGCCTGCAGCGCGCCAACGGCGATTTCCTGCGGGCCAAGGTCCTGTCCAGGGGCCGGACAGCTGAACCCTCCGTCCTGTTTGAACAGTTCTACGGACGCGCCCCCGAGATCGGCCCCCTGCTGGAACACCGCGGCCTGGTGCTGCCCAAAACGACCAACCCCTGAACACACCCGCACGGGTATCACGCAGGTCCAGTACGACGCCCGAAGGGGGCACCGGATGCATTGATCACCGGCGTTCCCCCCCGGGCGCGGCTGGGACAAACCCCTCGCCTTCAGACAGCATGAGATAGAACAAGGGCCGCGAAACTCGCGGCCCTTGTTCGTGTTGCGTGCTGTTTCTGTGCGGGATCAAGGATTCCGCTTCTTGATGGAAACAGCCACCTTGGTGTCGCCACCGTCGAAGCCCTGGGATTCAGGCTTGGCCATGGTTTCCTTCTTGGCGCGATCCGAAGCCACACGAATGCGGTCCAGAACGTTCACCGCCACCTGGTAGGGCGTTTCCTCGTCCACCTTCAGGAAGACCTTGCGCATGCTGAAGGGCTGCAGTTCAACCACAGGCGCCAGCTTGTTGGGCAGTTCTTCCAGCGTGACCTTCTCGCTCTGCAGCTTGAAGTCGTAGGAGGAGTTGTCCGCGGTGGGAACCACTTCGATCACGATCGGAGGGTTCTTCGTGTCGGGAGGAGGAGGGTTCTGTTGCTTGATCACCTGCGGAACGACCACCGGCAGGGCCTTGGAAAGGCCTGGCACCATCACGATGAAGACGATGAGCAGCACCAGCACGATGTCGATCAGCGGGGTGACGTTGATATCGGACTTGGCTTTGCCCTTGGGGCCACCAGCATCCATTATTTACCCCCTTCCTTGTCCTTGGCCTTGTCCTCGCTGGTCACGATGGAGGCCTCGTCGGCACCCGCTTCGCGGCAGATCTGGAAAAGGTCGTCCACATGCTTGAAGGGCAGATCCGCGTCAGCCTTGATGAAGACGCGCTTGTCGTTCAAGTAGTTGACGGAATTCTTCACGTACTTCAGCAGGTCACCGCGGCTCTTGCTATTCGCGGGATTGAACTGAATCGGGTTGCCGTTGACATCCTTGGCATCCTTATCATCGACCATGACCATGCCCGGTCCATCGACCTTGCCGGACTTATCGCGGTGAGCGGGAAGCATGAGGCTGAGGTACTTCGCCCCTTGTTCTTTTTCCGGCTTGAAGCTGTGCTTCGCGAGCGGAAGCTTCACGGCGTTGTTCACGGCGGGCGTGATCACGATGAAGATGATGAGGAGCACCAGCACGATGTCCACAAGGGGCGTGACATTAATGTCAGCCTTAACACTTCCCTTGCTGCCACCAGCATCCATGGTGTTCTCCTATTGAGAGGCTCCGGGGATTCCCGTCCTGGGGGCGGAAAGCCCCGGAGCGCAAGGTTGAAGTGACTTAGGCCTGGCTCTCGCGACGGATGAACTCGTCGATCATCTGGGAAGCAGCGTTGTTGATGTTGGTGACCACCTGGTCCTGCTTGGCGGTGTAGAGGTTGTAGATCCACACGGCGGGGATGGCGACGATCAGACCCAGAGCGGTGGTGCCGAGGGCCTCACCGATGGAGCCGGCCAGCGCGTTGATGTCGCCAGCGCCCTTGGTCTTCAGGTCAGAGAACACCTTGATGATGCCGATAACGGTGCCCAGCAGGCCGATGAAGGGGGCCAGAGCGCCGATGGTGGCGAGGGGCAGCATGCCCTTCTTCAGCAGCTCCGTGACTTCGGCGGTGCCGCGGACGATGGCGCGCTCCACGGGCTGGATCACGTCGTGGTTCTCGTGCAGGGCCTTGAGCTGCTTCTCGTACTGGAAGATGTCCAGGCCGTGCTTCAGCACCAGGGCGATGTGGCTCTTGTTGTGGGTGGTGGCGGCACGCTTGGCGGCCTCGAAGTCACCACGGCGCAGGGTGTCCATGAAGAGCTTCAGAAACTTCTGGGAAGCGCTGTTGCTGGACAGATACATCAGACCGCGTTCGACGGCGGTGTAGATCTGCAGGAGCAGCAGGAAGACGAGGATGAGGATGATGACCTTGTTAGGCAGTGAAGCCGTCTGGAACATCGCCATGGGGGTGAAGCTGCTCTCGGCGCCAGCTTCGGACAAGGCAAGGTTGAGGGAGGAAACGAACAAGCTCATGAGCGTTCCTTATAAGTGGATGAGGATTTGTTACGTTGAGAGGTATGGCCCGGGGTATGCCCAGATGCCGTAAAGGGATAGACGACAACTACCGAAGCTTGAACGGCATCACGAGCCTGAAGCGAGCCTGCTGGGGCACACCGCCCACGAGACAGGGCTCAAACCTCCACTGCATAGCGTAAGCAACCGCCGCGTCGCGAAGCTGGGGCGGCCCTTCCAAAGCACGGGCGGAAACGGGAACACCATCAACACCCACCGTGATCTCCACCACGACCGTACCCTGAATGCGAGCGATCTTGGCAAGAGGAGGATAGGGCGGTGCGGGGGGCTGGCGCTTCACCTTCACCTGGCTGAAGTCCACGTCCACCACATGCCCCGAGCTACCGGACCCAGCGACGGACATGCCGCCCTGGGTTGTAGGACCAGCAACACCGGCACCGGCGACCTGCCCATTACCAGCAGCTGAGCTGGAACCGGCATAGGCCAGCGACAGATCCTGCTTGGGCAACTCGCGGGGCGCAATCTCAGGCACCACATCCTGGTTGGTGAGCGGCGGCGGCGGCGGAGCGTCGCGCTCCACGGCGCGCGGAGGCGCCACGGGTGCGGCGGGCGCGGGCGGAGGCGGAGGCGGAGGCGGAGGCGCGTCCTCTTCCTTCTGCTCGGCCAGATCGATGCCAACGGTCTTCTTCACAGCCTTCTGAACCGTCTGCGAGTTCTTGGCGACAAAGAACAGCGCAGCGCCGAACACTGCATAGGTCAGCACAGTGGCGGGGATTGTGACCAGAGGGCTGGCTTTCTTGACGCCGTTATTGCCTTCCGACAAGGAGGAGCGATAGACGGCATCCTCCAGACTGGTTGGAGTGCTCTCCTGAGGAGGAGCTTTTGTGTTGGGGTCTTTACTCATGCGACTCCCGTGAGTGGACGGTGTTGAATGAAAAAGATAAAGCCGAACCATCACAGGAATGATTCGGCTCTGACGACTGACGTGAGAAAGGATCTGGGACAAGCCCGCGGTTAAGATTACAAGAGTGGAGGGTATCGTCAAGTGCGAAGATGCCCGGAAACACTCGCTTCGGCACCGAATCGGCTTTTTTTCCATGCCTGTGACAAGAATGTATTCCGCGTTGATTTTTCATGGGCTTTTTCGATAACCAGAAAGGATTACGTCACACGAATGTTGCACAACTTCCAGTTCCATCCGGATCACCAAACCATCGACAGCCCTGCGCGCGCAGGGAGGTTCAACACTGCCCATGGCGAGATCGCCACACCCGCATTCATGCCCGTCGGCACCCAAGGCACCGTGAAGGGCATCACCCCCCTGCAACTCCTGGAAATCGGTCCGCAGGTGATTCTTGGCAACACCTACCACCTGGGGCTGAGGCCCGGCGGCGAGCTCATTCGCCGGTTCGGCGGACTTCACCAATTCATGCGCTGGGATGGCCCCATCCTCACCGACTCCGGCGGATTCCAAGTGTTTTCCCTCGCCGGACTTCGCAAGATCACGGAGGAAGGCGTCACGTTCCAAAGCCATCTGGATGGCAGCAAGCACTTCCTTTCGCCCGAACGCAGCATGGAGATCCAGCGAGACCTGGGCTCGGACATCGTCATGGCGCTGGACGAATGCCCCCCGGGCCGCATCGATCGCCCCGCCCTCGAAAAATCCATGGCGCGGACCACCCGGTGGCTGCAGCGCTGCCGAGATTTTTCCTTGGATGAGCACCAGGGGCTTTTCGCCATTATCCAAGGCGGCACCCACCTGGATCTGCGCAGACGCCATCTGCACGAGATCCTGGACATCGACGCCCGGCAACCTTTCCAGGGCTTCGCCGTCGGCGGCCTGAGCGTGGGCGAGCCCAAGGAAGAGATGTTCGCCACGCTCGCCGAGTTCGTGCGGGAACTGCCCCAGAATCGCGCGCGCTACCTGATGGGCGTGGGCACGCCAGAGGATCTGCTGTTCGGCATCGAGCAGGGGGTCGACATGTTCGATTGCGTGCTGCCCAGCCGCGAAGCCAGACACGGACGGCTGCTCACCAGCCGCGGTCGGCTGAACATCAAGAACGCCAGGCACCGTGAATCCGCCGAGCCTCTGGATCCAGCGTGCAACTGCTACACCTGTCGAACCTTCACCCGGGCCTACCTGCACCACCTGTTCCGCGCCGGCGAACTATTGGCCTTCACGCTCAACACCATCCACAACCTGAGCTACACTGTGGGGCTGACCCGTGACGCACGTCAGGCTTTGATCGCGGGACAATTCCCTGCGTTCGCGAAAACCGTTCGAGACAACTGGAACATCGAGGAGAACTCATGAACTTGGCAATCCTTCAGCCCGGACAGCAGCCCGTTTGGCCCACCTTCGTCATGATGGGCGCCATGGCCGTGCTCTTCTATTTCCTGATGATCCGGCCCCAGAGCAAGGCTCGCAAAGAGATGGAAGCCCGCCTCTCCAAGCTCAAGGCCGGTGACGAGGTGATGCTGTCCTCGGGCTTCTACGCCACCATCGACCGCGTGGAAGACAAGAACATTTACCTGAAGCTCGGCAACACCATCGTCAAGGCCCGCCGCAACGCCGTCGTGGCGCTGGCCGCCGAATCGACCCCCGAGCAGAACTAGTCCGCCATTCTTATTTTTCGTGACAAGGGCGGGGATCCATCCCCGCTCTTCCTTCACCGGAGCATCGAGTGAGCAAGCGGAGTTTTTGGCGTTTGATCGTGACCGTGCTGATCTGCGGCGCGTGCGCGTATTTCTTTGTCCCCACCTCCAAAATCCGACTGGGTTTGGATCTCCAAGGCGGCGTGCATTTCGAGTTGGAAGTGCAAAGCCAGGAAGCTCTGGAAGCGGATCTCCGGGATACCCGCGACCGTATCCAGGACAAGCTGAAGGAAAAGCAGCTCAACACGGGCGTCGTCTCGATCGACGGCGCGGCACTGAAGATCGACGGCCTCGCGTCGGACCAGAAGGCCCGCGTGGACAAGGTTCTGGAGACGATCAACGGCTACAACTCTAGCTATGACGGCCAGGTCTTCCACCTCACGCAAACCGCCTCGCACCAGAAGAGTCTGAAGGATGACGCCAACAAGCGCGCCCTTCAAATCATCGAGAACCGCATCAATCAGTTCGGCGTGGCCGAACCCGAGATCACGCCCACCGGTGCCGAGGGCAACCGCATCGTGGTCGAGCTGCCCGGCGTCGGCGAGGCGGAACGTGAGCGCATCAAGAACCTGCTCTCCACGCCCGGTCGCCTGGAGCAGCGCTTGATCGCCAAGCAGGATCCATCGGGTTACGGTGGATTCCCCTCCCGCGAGGCCGCCATTGCCGCCATGGGTGGCCAGTTGCCTCCGGGCACAGAACTGCTGCCCGAGCTCGTGGGCGAACGGGATATGCGCAAGGCCGGCGAGACCGTCTACAAGGGCCAGAAGATCGAAGAGAAGATCAAGTGCTGGCACTTGGTGGAGAACAAGGTCTACGTGGATGGTGGCGATATCACGGGCGCCAATGGCACCGTGGATCCCAACACGGATCGCAACGAGATCCACTACACCCTGAACCGCAAGGGCTCTGATGACTTCTACAACCTCTCCGGCATCGCAGCCGAAGAAGGCCGTCTCATCGCCATCGCGCTGGATCGCAAGGTCGTCAGCGTCCTGAGCTGCCGCGAGAAGATCCCCGGCGGCAGCGTCCGCATCACGGGCGACTTCACCAAGGAGAGCGCCGAAGACTTCGCCTTGAAGCTCAAGAGCGGCGCCATGCGCGCCTCCATGAAGTTCCTGGAAGAACGCTCCATCGGCCCCAGCCTGGGCGCGGACTCCATCAAATCGGGCGTGCTCGCAGCCATGATCGGCTTCTTCGTGGTGGTTGGCTTCATGCTGATCTTCTACCACTGGTCCGGCATGAACGCCGTCGTGGCGCTTACGGTGAACATGATCGTGATGCTAGGGCTGATGGGCAGTTTCAATGCCGTCATCACGCTGCCAGGCATCGCGGGCTTCGCGCTCACCATCGGCATGGCTGTGGACGCCAACATCCTGATCTACGAGCGAATCAAGGAGGAGCTGCGCGCGGGCAAGAGCGTGCCAGGGGCCATCCAGGCGGGCTTCGACAAGGTGTTCTGGACCATCGTGGATAGCCACGTGACTCAGCTCTTCTCCGCCCTTCTGCTGTTCATCTTCGGCACGGGGCCCGTGAAGGGATTCGCCGTGACCCTGACGGTGGGCGTCGTGGCCTCGCTGTTCACCAGCATCTACATCAGCCACTTCATCTACGACTGGATTCTGGAACGCCACCCCGGCACCACCACGCTGTCCTTGGGCACCCACTCCTTCTTTGAAGGTTCCAAGTTCGACTTCATGCGCTGGAAGGGTTGGGCACTGGGCATCTCCTGGGGCATCATCGTGGCCTGCATCCTGTCGGCCCAGCCCTGGAAGGGCAGCCGCAGCCACGTAAAGCTGGGCATGCAGTTCATCGGCGGCATCGATATGCAGGTGCGCTTCAAGGGCGACATCCACCAGGATCAGGTCCGCGCAGCGCTGGCCCGTGGCGGCTTCCCCAATGCCGCGGTCGTCGCCTACGAAGGCAAGGGCGGCTTCACGGACTACTCCATCAAGATCAAGGCCGCCAAGAATCAGGCGGGCCAGGACGAGAAGGATTCCTCCAAGCAGATCAAGCAGATCCACGACATCCTGCGCGGCCTGGACGCCAGCGCCAGCAAGGATGCCCGCCCGGATCTGAACACCGAGGATGTGGGCCGCCTGACAGATCAGTGGATCAAGCAGAATCCCCTGGGGGTCCAGGGCGACGAGGCCGTCCTGCGCTTGGCCTACCAGCCCCTGGTGTCCAAGATCTCGGCCACCCGAGAAAAGCTGGGCATCATCACCAGCTTTGACCAGCTGCCCAACGATCTGCCGGCCCAGCTACGCGATCTGGTGCAGAAGGAATACCGCCTGGGCAATCTGTCCATCCTGAAGAACGAGAGTTTCTCGCCCAGCATCTCCGGCGAGTGGACCTGGAAGACGCTTCAGGCCGTGTTCTGGGCCCTGGGCGCGATCCTGGTCTACGTGCTATTGCGATTCACCCTGAGCTTCGCCATCGGCGGCATCGTGGCCCTGATCCACGACGTGTTGTTGGCGCTGGGATTTTTCGTGCTCTTCCGCTTCGAATTCAGCGTGCCCGTCGTCGCCAGCTTCCTGATCCTGATCGGGTACTCGATGTCGGATACGATCGTGGTGTTCGACCGCATCCGCGAGAACAGCCACAAGCCTGAATACCGGCGGGCCACCATCACGCAGCTGGTGAATGATTCGGTCAACCAGACCCTGAGCCGCACGATCCTGACTTCGCTGTCCGTACTGTTCGTGGCCTTCTGCCTCTTCGCCTTCGGCGGCCCTGCCCTGCGCGATCTGGCCTTCCCCATCTTCATGGGCGTCATCACGGGAACGTATTCCTCGATCTACATCGCGAGCCCCGTCGTCGTCTACTGGGAGAAGTGGTTCGGCCATAAGGACAATCTGAAGCAGAAGCACGCCTGATCCGGTTTCTGGACGCAAGAAGGGCGGCCCCGCGGGGCCGCCCTTCTTGTTGTTGGCCTCAGGCTTGGCATCAAGCTTCGACAGTCGATGTCCAGAGGATGCAGGGTTCGGGCGCTACACGCTCCAGGGCGTCTCAGGTCCCGCGCCGAAGGCAACCCAGCCGGCACGCCCGAGAATCTCGCGGCGCGTGATCTCGCGGGCCTGGGGACCGGCGGCTTTCAGCTCGGGTAGCCAATCCGCGTGGGTCCGCACGCGCACATCGCGTGCCTTCAGCCCGTGCAGAAAGGCGTCGAAAGGATCCTTCAGCGCGCCGCCCTCGACCTCGGTGTGCAGGGCGTAGACATTCAGCGCATCCTCGCGCAGCAGGCTGAACAGCAATTCGTTGACATCCTGGGCGCTGCGACCATCCAGCCCCAGAAGTTCGTCCATGGTCGGCAGCGTGGTGGGGATCTGCAGCGTCTTCAGCGCGCGCCCCTTCACGATCGGGTAGAAGGGATCGAAGCCGCGGCAGTCCCCGACGTAGTCCAGTCCGTAGGCTTCCTGCAACTCCAGCGTGGTGTCGTTGCAGCGCCAGGCCGGGCTCACGGCGCCTCTCGCCTTCTCCCCAAAAACGGTCTGGAACGCCTCGTGAGCGGACTCGAACCAATGGGACAGCCACTGTCGACTTTTGCGGTCCAACAGGTCGTGGTACTGCACATGGTCCCAGCCATGGATGGCAACTTCGTGGCCGGCGTCCCTGGCGGCGCGCATCTGCTCGGCGGCCCGCTTCCAGATGATGGGCGCAGGCAGCAGTACGCCATACATCATGGTCTTGAAGCCGTAGAGCTTCGCGCCGTTGGTGCGCCCCATCTTGGCCAGGAAGCCCTTGCGGAAGATGCGCCGGATGGCTTTCCCCGAATTGTCTGGCCCGAAGCAGAAATAGAAGCTGGCTTTCATGCCATGGGCATCCAGCAGCTTCAGAAGCGTCGGAATGCCCTTGATGGAGCCTTCCAGGGTGTCCACGTCCACCCGCAGGGAAATCGTCTTCATGCCATCTCCAACCAAACGCGCTAGTAGTGCTTGCGCAGCTCCACCGAGCGATCCGTGCGGCGGGCCTGCACGAAGCGGCTCAGGGCCTCCTTGGCGTCGTCGGAGAGATCCAGGAACACCAGCCCGATGCGGATCGGCATGGGATCGTGATCCAGGCGCTCGGCGTGGCGGACTTCGGCCGTGGCGGTGATGGGAACCCCCCCGGGCAGGACCACCTCGAGCCTCACCTGCGCGTGCGAGAGTGGGATCGGGCCTTCCACATACCCAACACCAAGACCCGTCTCGGTCAGATTCAGCATGCTCACGCCGTAGACCAGCCCCTCATGGATCATGGTTCCCTGCAGGGGCGGCAGATCCAGCGTCGCCACGCGGACATCCCGGCGCCGGTGGGATTCAACGGCCCGCTCCAGCCAGGCCACGCGCAGGATCGGCGGAAACAGCGTGTCGCCCTCGGTGGAGATGATCGGATCCAGGATCACCGTCGGGCCGGTGATCACCTCGTCGCCCACCAGGACCGACAGGGTGACATCCGTGCCCACGGGCGGAACCTGATCCCGGCGCTTGGCGCCAGCGAGATGAATGGTCGCACCCGTCTCCAGGCCGCAGATTTCAAGATCCCCCATCAGGCGAGGGCTTCCCACGGGCCGCAGGCTGGCGGGAGCGCGCAGCGACTTGGCGCGGTTGAGGACGTCTTCAATCTGGCTTCGAATCAAGTGACAGGGCGAGGTCATCTGGGATCTCCTCACATTCCGTGGTGCAGACGCTCTGCAAGGTTCCGGTGGAGCCCGGCGGCGAGGATGGCGCGCGCAGCGCCTTCATGGTCGTAATCCATGCGATGAAGCTTCAGTCGTCGGCGTTTGAAATCACAGGTCATGAACGATAGACGGGGATCCCGATCCCTGGGTTGACCCACCGATCCGGGATTCACCAGATAACGGCAGCCCTCTTCCAGGTGGAACCAAGTCCCAGGCTGCATCACCACCCACGAAAGCAGGTGCGCGCGCTCATCCAAGATGTAAGCGCCAGGCAGATGCGTGTGCCCAAAGAAGCAGAGCTGGCCAGGGAAGTCGTCAAAAGCCTGAAGCGCGTCTCGCGGGTGCAGCAGGTAGGCGTCCTCATCCTGCGGACTGCCATGCGCGATCTGGTAATCCGTTCCCACGGCATTGACGCCCACGGGCATATCCTGAAGCAGCCGCAGGTGTTCGCGAGAAAGCCGCTCCCGCGTCCAACCGGCCGCCATCCGGGCGGGCAGGCTGAAGCAGTCATCGGCGTCGCTGAACGCGCAGGCGCGATCGTGGTTGCCGCGGACCATGAAGCGGGGCTTCAGTTCCTGGACCTTGTCCAGCACCTGATTCGGCTGCGCGCCGTATCCAACCAGATCGCCCAATAGCACGAAACGGTCGATGGCCCGCCTGCGGGCATAACGCAACACCACCCTCAAGGCGTGGAGATTCGCGTGGATATCGGAGAGGATGAGGTCCATGGAATGGGCACTAAATCGTGGGAAGGAAGATTTACCAGTTTAAACACGACCAGCGGTTTCACGTCACGCCGAAGCAAAAACAAATCACAGGCACTTAATCGCAATGGCGATATGGCCATCACCAGGAAAGATTCCATCCCAGAACCGAAACGCCCGCGATTCGCCACGCCCCGTCGCGCGATCGGCTACAGCGATGCCACCAGCGCTTCGGCCAGTTCGGAGGCGCTGCGCCCTAGGGGCAGCACCATGGGGGCTTCCATCCAGCGGGCCGTGCGACTTCTCCAGCGGGCGATGAAAACGCTGCGTTCCTGCGCCAGGGGCCGCACGGGATCATGGGCGATGCGGGCCCACACCCGGGCCGGGTTCTCCGCGATCCAGAGCACAGGGTATTCGCTTTCCCTGGCCGCGGCGCGAATGGCGGTGCTCTCCCACGCGCCGCCGCCCAGGGCCAGCACCGCCGGGGACTGGAAGGCCTCAGCCGTCACATCCGCCTCCAGACGGCGGAAAGCGGGTTCGCCGTCCTCCTCGAAGATCCGGGCGATGGGCTTGCCGGCGCGCTGGACGATCACCTCATCGAGATCCTTCACGGGAAGGCCAAGGCGCACGCCCAGCTCCTTCGCGAGGGTGGATTTTCCGCAACCGCTGCCGCCCACGAGGGCCACGCCCTGCCCTTTGCGCAACGGCGGACGCACCGCCCAGCGGTCCAACTGTGCCTGCCAAAGCAGCTCGGATGGATCCAGCGCCCGCGCCACTTCGCGGATCATCGCCAGGGATTCGGCCCCGGCATCGAAACAGGCCTTGGCATCCTCCAGGGTCAGTCCGCCGATGGCGATGGGCGCGAGGCCCTTGGACCGCAGCGCGCGGCACCCAGCGCGCAACCCCAGAAGCCCGATGGGCGCAAGGTGATCGCCCTTGCTGCCCGTGGCGCGAAAAGGCCCCACGCCCGCATGATCGCAGACGGCATCTAGCTGTTCCCATTCCTTGGCCAGATGCGTAGATGTGCCGAAGTGCAGCCCCGCAAGCCCCGGAAGTTCTTTGGCCACAGCGGGCGGCAGATCGTCCTGGCCCAGGTGCAGGCCCCACAGGGTCCAGCCCTCGCGGGCCGCGAGCACGGCCAGATCCGAGCGATCGTTCACGCAGATCAAGGGCCATCCGGCGTTCTCATGGGAGGCCGCCAGGGCCTCGCGCAGTTCCTCCCACTGGGTGCGAGGGTTCTGCGGCTTTCCGCGGAACTGCACCAGGGGGAACCCCGCATCGCCCAATCTCTGGATTTGCGCCGCCAGCGACACGTCCAGAGCGCCGTCGGTGATGGGATAGATGGGGGGAAGCTGCAGCACGACGACTCCGAAGGGGGATTCCATTATGGATCAGGCCGCGCCGTCTTCCGCCTCGAACTGGAGCCGCACCAGCCGCGCGTAGTGCCCATCCTGGCGCATCAGGGATTCGTGATCGCCCCGCTCGATGATGCGCCCCTGGTCCATGACCCAGATCTCATCCGCATCCTTGATGGTGCTCAACCGGTGCGCGATGGTGAACGTCGTCAGGCGGTGGCTGACGCGCTGGATCACGCCCTGGATCAGGGATTCCGTTTCGCTATCGATGTTCGAGGTGGCTTCGTCCAGCAGCAGGATGCGCGGCTCGGCGTACAGCATGCGGGCGAAGGCCACCAGCTGACGTTCGCCCGCGCTGAGCTTCTGTCCCCGCTCGCCTACCTGGGTGGCCAGACCTTCGGGAAGCCGGTCCACCAGGACGCGCAACTGGCTTTGCTCCAGCACTGAAGCGAGCCGCGCCAAATCGCGCTCGCGGCCCAGCAGGATGTTGTCCTCCAGGCTGCCCGAGAAGATGAACACATCCTGAAGCACCAGGCCGAACAGCGCGCGGAGGGACTTGATCTTCAGCTCGCGCACATCCACGCCGTCCAGGGTGATCCGCCCATCTCTCACGTCGTACAGGCGCATCAGCAGGTTGATGAGCGTGCTCTTGCCCGCGCCCGTATGTCCCACCACTGCGATCCGCTGCCCTTGCGGGATGCAGCCATCCAGGCTGCGCACCACGGTACGGCCGCCTGTGTCATACGCGAAAGAGACATCCTCGAAGCGGATCTCACGCTCGAAGGTCGGTTCGACAGCAATTGTCGATTCGTGGATCTGTTCGTCGTTATCGAGCAGGCGGAAGATTCGCTCGCTGCTGGCCATGGCCGTCTGCATGACGCTGTAGCGTTCGGCCAGTTCTCGGATGGGCCGGAAGAACCGCCCCGATTGCTGGATAAAGGCCAGCAGCAAGCCCAGGGTCAGGGCACCGGATTGGAGCTTGATCCCGGCGTAAAGGATGAGCGCCGCCAGCGTGGCCGAGGTGATGAATTCGACCACGGGGAAGAACACGGCGTAGGCGAAGATGGTGCGCAGGAAGGCGTCCAGATAGCGCCGGTTCAGATCGAGAAAACCCGCGCGGCTGCTGGCCTCCCGCGCGTTCATCTGCACCAGGCTCATGCCCGAGAGCTGCTCTTGCAGATAGGCCTGGATGGCCGCGTACCGGCCCTGGGTCTCGCGATAGGCCTCACCCGCGCGCCGCCGGAAGATCTCCGTGGCGATGAGCAGGAAGGGCATGATGCCCAGCGCCACCGCCGCAAGCCCCACGTGCTTGCTGAACATCCACACGACGATGGCCAGCAGCGAGAAGGCATCGCCCACGATGGCCACGAAGCCCGACGAGAACATCTCGTTCAGGTTCTGCACATCGCTGATGACGCGCGTCATCAGCCGTCCCACGGGGTTGCGATGGAAGAAATGCGTGCTGCGGCCCATCAGGTGGCCGAAAAGCTCGATGCGCAGATCCAGCATGGCCATCTGCCCCACCCATCCCAGCAGCCCGAAGCGCAACAACTGCACGATGAAACCCAGAACGAGAAAGCCGAGGAACGCGCCGATCAGCGGCCCAGCCCCGCGCAAGCTGCCCGTCGCGATGTGGTGATCGATGAGCCGCAGCGTGAACTCGGAAGGCGCCACCTCCAGCGCGGCCCCGGCGGCCATCAAGGCGAGCAGGATTGCCAACTGGATCCAGTAGGGCTTCAGGTAGGCGAGCAGGCGCAGCATCAGGGTGTGGCGCATGGGCTGACCATCCACCTGGTCGCTGCGGAAGAAACCCGCGTCCTTCTTCTCTTCTGCGTCCTGTCCCATCCGGTTTTCGGTCCCAGCGCGATGTTCGGCCATGGCCCATTCTTCCACAGGCCACCACGGGGCCGATGCTAGACTGACACCAGAGTCGTTAGCTCAACGCCAGAGCGGCCGGCACTTTACCGGCAAGATCCCCGGTTCAATTCCGGGGACGGCTCACCAGTCGAATTCCAAACAGATCCAAGAAAGTCCAAAAATCACCGAAAAACAAAGTAAACACACCAATACTGGTCCAAACCAGTCCATCCTGGTCCATTGCAATCCGGGGGCAAGTGGGGGCAACATTGGGGGCAACACGCGGAGTTGCCCCCTCCCCCTCCCAGGAGTTGCCCCCATGCCGCTCTCAGACCTAATGGTACGTAGGGCTCACCCCTCGGAAAATGGCAAGGTCATCAAGCTCACCGACGAGCAAGGGCTATATCTTGAGGTTGCCCCCAGCGGGGGCAAATGGTGGCGGTTCAAATACCGCTTCGCGGGCAAGGAGAAGCGCCTCTCCCTCGGGGTTTACCCGGCTGTAAGCCTCAAAGAGGCACGGGCACGCAGAGATACGGCACGGGATCAGCTCAAAAACGGCGTGGACCCGAGTGCAGCACGCAAGGCCACCAAGGCCCAAGCGGAGGCTCAGGCCAAGGCGGTGCGCGCCACCTTCCGCAATGTCGCAGATGAATGGCTGGGCAAGTTCGGGGCCGAGTGGGCACCTGCACACCTGGAGCGTGTCAAGATGCGCCTCGACAACAACGCCTACCCGTGGATCGGAGACAAACTCGTGGCGGAACTGGAGGCGGCGGACCTCCTAGCCGTCGCGAACAGAGTTGAAAGCCGGGGGGCTATCGAGACAGCCCATCGGGTCCTCGGAACCTGCGGACAAGTGATCCGCTATGCCATCGCCACCGGGAGGGCCAAGCACAACCCAGTCCCTGACCTACGGGGAGCGATCCGCCCCCCAAAGGTCAAACATATGGCCGCCACCATGGACCCCGTCCGCCTCGGCGAGATCCTGGCAAGCTTCGACGACTATCACGGGACCCTCACTGTTAAGTGTGCATTGAGGCTTGCCCCTCTCGTTTTCGTACGGCCCGGGGAGCTGCGGAACGCCCAATGGGCCGACATCGACCTAGACAAAGCAGAGTGGCGGTTCATTGCCACGAAAACAGAGACACCGCACGTCGTCCCCCTGTCCACTCAGGCCGTGGCCATCCTCAAAGAAATTCAGCCCCTGACAGGCCGGGGTATTTATGCGTTCCCCGGCGCGCGTTCATCCGACCGGCCCATGTGTAACGTAGCTATTCTTGCCGCGATGCGGCGGCTGGAGATCGGCAAGAACGAGCTGTGTGGCCATGGTTTCCGGGCAATCGCCCGCACCATTCTTGACGAGGTCCTGGGGTTCCGTCCCGACTTCATCGAACACCAGCTTGCCCATGCGGTGCGGGACCCTAACGGCCGCGCGTACAACCGAACGGCGCACCTGGAGGCTCGCCGCGAAATGATGCAGAAGTGGGCCGACTATCTGGACGGGTTGAAGGCTAAGCGATAGAGCGCCGCCTCACCACGAGGTCACGGACAAGCCCACACACCTCAGCATCACTCCGCCCCGCAATCCGTGCTGCGTTGACGGCAATCACCTCCGCCTCTGGCCACCCTACGCAGTGACTCCCCAAATTAACCGGCGGGGGGAACATCCCCGCCTTGATGTCGGCGTAGTGCGACGCCTTGCTCCGCCCCCGCAGGCGGAGGACCTCGGGGAGGCGAAGGAGGGTGTATTCAGCGGGGGTAGTCATCGTGTCATCCATCATGGTTCGTGGCCGTTTTGGGCCGTCTCATGGGAATGATAGGTGTCGAGTCGGCACAAACGACGCGTGCCTTATTTTTCATAACTCGTCCTTATCGCGATGGCCAGGACCACCGTGGGATCCACCGTTAGTTGTAAGTGCCAATCAGGTTGTTCATCCGAATTGATCTGAGAAACTGAAAGCACCAACCAACAGCTCAGCTCAACTCAGCTCACAGGAAAACTCGGGTGAACGCCATGTTCGAGCAAGGCCTTGGCCCATTAACCCGTTGTTCAAGGCGGACCCGACAGCCAGTGTCGAACTCTCCTGTGCGTTTGGGCTGACGCATGACGATCCTGCGACGGTTCTCGGTGCTAATGCATCCCAGGAAGGACTAGCTCCTCAAACACTCTCCGCGGTGCATTAAGATTCTGGGAACTGAGACATTCCCATGCAGATTCTCCTGAGCCATTTCGGGCAGCGTTGGTGCCAGCACCAACTGAATGTCCTTGCGCCCGGGGCTCAACCTGCCGTGCTGGATCCCAGGGAATGGCAACTGCTGCTGGAGTTGATGTGTGGCCGAGCGATTCTTTTCGAGAATCGGGCACCGGAAGCCGAGGTTCTCTTGACTCAGGGCCTGGTCGATGACTCGGCGCTAGCACTGGATCCAGAGGCACTGAAGCTGCGCATGAAGCGAAACCCTCTGGAGCACGTGCGCTGGGTGGTTATCGAATACACCACGGCCTGCGATCTCCACTGTCGCCACTGTCGAAATTTGGGACGGCCCAGCCTCACCGAATCGCAACCCGAACGGCTTGCCGCCGCAGCAGTGCCCTTCCTGGAACTGGGCATCCGCCGCTTCGACTTCATCGGTGGTGAAGTGATCCAGCACGGCGTGGGCTGGCTGGATGTCGTTCGTTCCATTCACCGCTCAGCCGAGGGCCTGCTCGTTGACGCGTCTGGGAACACACTGAGCATCGGCGTCATGACCAGTGGCTGGTTTCTGGGCCGGAAGAATTTCGCGGCCGCGGGCCGCTCTTATGTGGATGATCGGGCCCTGATGGAACATCTGCTAGAAGCGGGGGTAACCCATCTGGTCTTCAGCCTCGATGGACCGGCCCCTCTGCACGATGCGTGGCGCGGCATACCGAGGCTCTTCGGGCGCATCCTGGATGGCATCCGAAGCGCCCAGCGCGTGGGGCTGCGAGCGCAGGTCTCGATCCTCAACCCATCCATCCTCGCCAAACCCGCATCTCTCGCCTGGCTGCGGGAAGTCTCCCAGGCGCTTTACGGTTGGCCGGATCCCGTTCGCGATGGGGAGTGCGACGATGCGGAGGCGCTTCGCTCCCGGCTGTCGGCCGACGAGCACAACTACGTGAGCAACCTGATCGATGTGGGCGGCGCCGCGCGCTTTCGGGAGGGCCGGATATTCGTGCGGGAAATCGCCGACGCGGTTCTGAGGTGCAAGAACTTCTTCCGGCCCGCGCCCAGTCTGTATCTGAACGCCAGCGGCGAGCTGGCAACCTGCCCCCTGATGGGCGATGCGCCGGGCTATGGCAATTTCCATGACACTGGAATGAGAGACATCCTCAACCACATACACGAGGCACCGCTGTTCCGCCTCCATGCGGAGCATCGCCTTCCCGAATACCGGCGCTTCCTGGACCTGGGCCTTCTCGGCGAGCGCGTCGACCATGTGTGCACCCTGCGCGTGGCCTTGACGCGCCTAGCCCTTGAGATTGAATCAGGGCGGTTGGATCCAGGGAATGCGCGGGATCTCCGTGAAGCCAACCGGAAATCCATCGGTCCGTGGTTGTCAGCGAATGCCGCTAGCTAGCGCAGAAGTAGTCTTGTTTGGACGTGGGAGAGCGGTCACAAGCCGAAAGGCATCCTCTGGCCGGACGGTCCGACCATCAACGTGGCTCAGTGCGAAGGCAAGAATGTGGAAGGTGGGGTTTGTGCTCCGCATTTTCTGAAACTCGACCTCGTCCCGCCAGGATAACCGGCGAAACGTAAACTTCCGCCCCGCCATCTCGATGGGAACCTCGGTGGGTGTGGGAACTGGGAGCACGATTACTCTTCGGACTTGGAAGGTGGAACTTGGGCTGGAGCCGGTGCCGGGGGGACGTCGGCGTCCGCCGCCGCGTCGTCAGCACTCATGAACCGACCACATCGAATCGCCGCGATGTACCGCCACACGTTCACCCCGTAGAGGGACAAGGCGGTGGCGGCATCAAACAGCAGGGACCAGAGGAGCGCCTTGAGCGCGGTGACGTACACCTTAATAAGGACAGGGGCGTTCGCGAGCGCAGGATCCACCGTCGCCAACCGGAAGCAGAGGGCCACAGCGATCAGAATCTGGATAAGGATGATGGTCGCCAGCAGGACCCCGCCGTAGATGCGTGCACTGGACGGGGTCCTGTGGTCGAGTTCACGGGTGGCCCTGATGACGTGATTTACGACACGCCGAAGTGGACCGGGGTCCGGGTTCTGAGGTTGTAGGTCGTCGGCCATGATGCTCCTCCACCTTCAGGGCGGAGTAGTCGTAGGGTGGGGCTGAAAAAGTTTTGCGAAGACGTAGTTGTACTATCCACATGACTTAGACTCAAATCGGGTGCGTGGAGGGTGGAAACTTTTTCGGTGCAGACGGGTGCTCCCGCAGGATGACAGCACCGCAAGTAGCAATGGAACCAGCAGCTTACGAAGATTGTGAGACGGGATCTCGCCTGCGCGGTACTGCTTTGAAACAGGTGCAGTTGAAAAAACAAAATACTGTGTGTACGTGTACATATCTTTTTGCTCTATGCGGGGCTCCGCCCCTGCACCCCAGCATGGGGACTCCGTCCCCCTGCACCCCCTGGTCGGGGGCTCCGCCCCCAACACCCCCGGTGCGGCTCCGCCCCGTGCTCCTTCGTCGCACGTGTCGTCCCGCAGTCAGGGACTCCGTCCCCGACACCCCTACCCGTCTCCGCCGGGGTCCATCTCGCTTCGCTCGATGTTCCCCGGCTTCGACCCCGGGCGGTCGCCCGCAACTCGCTACGCTCGTGCGGTCACCCTCCCGGTTACCTCCCTGCGCTCCGCTCGGGATGTCTTCGCTACGCTCAGCATCCCGGCTCCGCCTC
>Ga0116170_10002032_pt1 | contig 19997 bp, 16 predicted proteins | sample AD_JPNHW1_MetaG_FD_89797 | JGI IMG/M metagenome (GOLD analysis project Ga0116170, IMG submission 89797) | Active sludge microbial communities of municipal wastewater-treating anaerobic digesters from Japan - AD_JPNHW1_MetaG | ecosystem: Engineered > Bioreactor > Anaerobic > Digestate | place...
AGTGGCCGGCTACCCCGAGAAACATTTTGAAGCTCCAAACATAGAGACCGATATAGAAAACCTGAAAGTTAAGGTCGATGCCGGAGCCAGTTATATTGTTACACAGATGTTTTTTGATAACCAGAAATACTTCAGGTTCAGGGATGCATGCAGAGAGGCAGGAATTACAATTCCGATTGTTGCCGGCATAAAAGCGATATCTGCATTGAATGATATCAGGTTTTTACCCCAGTCTTTCCATATTGACCTGCCAAATGACCTTGTAAATGCAGTCAAAAAATGCAATAACGATAAAGAGGCACGTGAGGTTGGAGTTGAATGGGCAACCATGCAATCGAAAGAACTGATCAAAGAAGGGGTTCCTGGTGTTCACTATTATACCTACGGTATCTCCGACAATATTGCCAAGATCGTAAAAGCGTCATTTTAAGATGCTTGCCCTCATGCGCCCATGAGGGGGAAGATAAAAAGAGGCTGTTTCAAAAATTCTTTATCCTTATTAACCCCTAAATCCCCTAAAGGGGACTTTCTGAATACCAGGTTTTTACAAAGCCCCCTTCAGGGGGTTGGGGGTGATAAAAGATTTTGAAACAGCCTCTTTTGGTTTATAAGTGCTTATAAATTAAAAGCTTTCTTTATTTTATCAACATAATCAAGCTTTTCCCAGGCAAAGAATTCTACCTTTTTGGTATAAGCTTTCTTACCGTTACCATTTATAGCTCTTGGTTTGCTGCCCGGTACTTCATAATAAACGTCAGTTTCGCCGATATAAGGCTCACGTCCGAAATGTCCGTATGAAGCTGTTGGCAGGAAAACAGGATTTTTTAATCCAAAACGCTGAACAATAGAGTATGGGCGCATATCAAACAGGCTATTCACTGTTGATGCAATCTCTCCGTCAGATAAGATATTGCCATTTGCATCTTTTACTTTTGCTGTTCCGTATGTGTTGACGTATAGACCAACCGGCTGGGCAACTCCGATAGCGTAAGCCACCTGGATAAGTGCCTGGTCGCAGACGCCGGCAGCAACAAGATTTTTTGCGATATGACGTGCAGCATAAGCTGCTGATCTGTCTACTTTTGAAGAGTCTTTGCCTGAGAAGGCACCTCCTCCGTGAGCTCCGTGTCCTCCATAGGTATCAACGATAATTTTTCGTCCGGTAAGACCAGTATCTCCATGAGGACCTCCAATAACGAATTTTCCTGTAGGATTAACAAGAAGCTTAAATTCGCTGTTAAACAACTTTTGGATTTTTGCAGGAAGTGTTTTCTTAACTCTTGGAATAAGGTATTTGGTAATATCCTCAGTGATCTTCTTCTGCATTTCCAATTCAGCCTCGTGCTCTGCTTTTTTTGATTTCTCTGCCGGAAGGACAAATTCATCGTGCTGAGTGCTGATGACTATTGTATCGATGCGAACAGGATTATGATTGTTGTCATATTCTACTGTAACCTGCGATTTTGCATCGGGTCTTAAATATTTCATCTGTTTGTTTTCGCGGCGGATCACAGCCAGTTCGCGCAGAAGACGATGAGCCAGTTCCATTGTCAGTGGCATGTAATTATCCATTTCACGGCAGGCATAGCCAAACATCATTCCCTGATCGCCTGCTCCCTGATCTTCGGGATTCTCGCGCACAACACCCTGTCTGATGTCGCTCGACTGTTCATGTATGGTGGAGATTACGCCGCATGAATCGCAGTCAAAACGGTATTCTGCTTTTGTATAACCTATGTTTCTTATTACGTTACGTGCAGTTTCCTGTACATCCACCCATCCGTCTGTACGAACTTCTCCGCCACATACTACAAGTCCGGTTGTTACGAATGTCTCACAGGCAACCTTTGATTCAGTATCCCACCGAAGGAATTCATCGAGCAAAGCATCTGATATCTGATCGGCTACCTTATCGGGGTGACCTTCTGATACTGATTCGGAAGTAAATAAATATCCCATATCAATACTATTAAATTATTACTAAAAATAACCAGGGAAAAAGTATGGTTGATTGGAAAAAGGAATTATCCGCGGTTTAGCATTTTTTTCCTGTGGTTGCAATCAGCTCAAATCTTTCCACATATATATCAGGCGCAAAGAAAATGAAAATATCACGAAAAAACAAATAATATCAATTTGTTAGTTCTCTGAAAACATCTTCAAGGTTACTCTCCTGCTTCTGCAGCGAAAGAACCATAAGGTTTTTACTTACCGCATAGCTAAATAATGAGGGCCTGATATCTTCATCACCAACTGCTTCAATAAGCCATGTTTTGCTTTTAATAAGTCGGACAGTGGTTACATTTTTGATCTCAGACAGAGTTGCTTTGTCGGTATCTTTATCAAACTCAACCTGAATAATCTGTTTTTGGCGTTTAATTACAGAATAGATATTACTTTTCTCTTCATTTGCCACAATCACACCCTTATCAATGATTATTACCCTGTCGCATATTGCCTCAACTTCCTGCATAATATGTGTTGAAAGCATTACTGTCTTTTCTTTTCCGGCCTCTTTGATAAGATTACGTATCTCAACAATCTGGTTTGGATCAAGGCCGGTAGTTGCCTCGTCGAGGATAAGGACATCGGGATTGTTAATCAGCGCCTGGGCAAGACCAACTCTCTGCCTGTAGCCTTTTGAAAGTGAACCTATCTTTTTTTTCTGTTCGGGGGTCAAACCGGTTACTTCAATTATATTATCGATCAGCTTTTTCTTAGGCACTCCGGTATTATACATGGAAGCCACAAATCCCAGGTATTCTCTTACATACATCTCAGGATAAAGAGGATTATTTTCAGGAAGGTAGCCAATATGATTTCTAACCTCAAGATTATCCATGCCAACCTCAAGACCATTAACATATACCTCTCCTGATGATGAAGGGATGAATCCGGTAATGATCTTCATCATAGTTGATTTTCCGGCGCCATTGGGCCCAAGAAATCCGACAATCTCTCCGGTTTTTACTTCGAAGGAAACGTTATCAAGTGCTTTCTGCCCGCCATAAAATTTTGTAATCCCCTGAACTACAATTGACATAAATCAGTTATTGTTTTCTCATTGAGCCCAACCTCCCATAAATTGTCCAACACTGGCAAAAGAGGACATGGGATTCACACAGCAAACAGGTATTTTGGAACTGTTGGCAATGATAGATTGCTCGGAGGCTCCAACTACATAATCAGCAAAAGTAATATTCTTGGTGGTCATAATAAGAATCAGGTCAGCATTGATCTTCTGTGCAAAATCAATAGTTTGCTGAGCGAGATCACCTTTGGGGATATTATAGATCTCGTAAGATATATTATTTTGTATCAGATATTTAACCGCAAAATTCAAATTTATATTTGTCTTTTTGATAATGCTCTTATCAGTGCTGGGAGAAACAAGAATATGTATTTTCGAATCAAAATACTTGCCCATGAAAATTGCCATCTTCATCTTCTCTTTATTCTCACTCTTGAAATCAACAGGGAAGACAATATTATGATATTTCTCCTGTGATGATGGAGGATCCTGAACAACAATAAAAGGTACTTTTGATTTAACAATAACTTTCAGTGCCCAACTCCCTGTAAGTTTCTGCATACCTTTCATTCCATGAGTCCCCATCACAACAAGGTTTGCATTTATTTCATTGACGAAATCAGCAATAGCCGAGAATATGCTTCCTTTAGAAATACTATAAGAAACAGGGATATTGTATTTTTTACTGTTTTCCTCTGACAGATGTTTAAGCAGAGCCTTTTTTTCTCCTTCTTCTTTTGCACTGATACCAGGGTCAACTATATGCAAAAGGCATATATCGTTTCCAACCATCAGTCCAATTTTAGCTGCGTGTGCCAGGGCATTTTCTGCAACTTCGGTGAAATCCCATGGTACGACAATAATTTTTTTCGGTTCTTCCATAACAATTGACAGTTTTCAATATAATATTCAAAGTTATTGAGTTTTTGCAAATTTTCAAACCAATATGCGATCAGACTGTTAATATTGATAATAACTGCCAGGGGAATAGAATATTGTAAATAATGGTGTATTCTACTGCTTTAAAGGCTAACATTTTATTATTTTTGTGCTGCATTTTTTACAGAATATAATTGATCAAGATGAAAAGAACTAAGGTAAAAGGACTTTTATCCGCCCCGCAGACGGGGTCTGATGTATTGGTAAAAGGTTGGGTGAGAACGAAAAGAGGAAATAAAAATATTGTTTTTATTGCTCTGAATGACGGTTCAACAATCAACAATATACAGGTGGTTGCAGATGTGGCATTATTTGATGAAAAGCTTCTTAAAGATATAACAACCGGAGCTTGTATTGCTGTTTCCGGGAAGCTGGTTGAGTCGCAGGGCCAGGGTCAGAAAGTAGAGATAAATGCTGTTTCAATTGAGCTTTACGGAAAGAGCGACGCAGAAACATATCCTCTTCAGAAGAAAGGACATTCAATGGAATTCCTGAGGGAAAATGCTCATCTCCGTTTCAGGACGAACACCTTTGGCGCAGTCTTCAGAATAAGGCACGCCATGGCTTTTGCCATTCATAAATATTTTAACGATAAAGGATTCGTATATCTTCATACGCCAATTATTACAGGAAGTGATTGTGAAGGAGCCGGTGAGATGTTTCATGTCACTACCATGGATTTGAATAAGTTGCCTCATAATGAGGATGGTTCCGTTAATTTCACCAGCGATTTCTTTGGGAAAGAGACAAATCTTACAGTTTCGGGGCAGCTCGAAGGAGAACTTGGAGCTCTTTCTTTAGGTGAGATTTATACTTTCGGACCAACGTTCAGGGCTGAAAACTCAAATACTCCCCGCCATCTGGCCGAGTTCTGGATGATAGAACCCGAAATGGCATTTTATGATATTACTGATAATATGGATCTTGCAGAAGATTTTGTAAAATATCTGATCAGGTATGCACTTGACAATTGCCAGGATGACCTTGAGTTTCTTAATAATATGATTGACAAAGGATTACTGGAAAGGTTGAAATTTGTTGTTAATAATGAATTTGTAAGATTAACATATACCGAAGCTATTTCAATTCTGACTTCTTCAGGCAGGAAATGGGATTATCCGGTAGACTGGGGTACAGATCTGCAGTCGGAACACGAAAGATATCTTGTTGAACAGCACTTCAAAAGGCCGGTTATTCTTACTGATTATCCAAAAGCTATTAAAGCATTCTATATGAAACAGAATGCTGATGGAAAAACTGTTAAAGCTATGGATGTTCTTTTTCCGGGGATAGGTGAGATAATCGGAGGATCACAAAGAGAGGAAGATTATGATAAACTGATGGCCCGTATTACTGAATTGAAATTGCCCAGAAAAGATCTGTGGTGGTATGTTGACACAAGGAGGTTTGGTTCAGCACCACACAGCGGATTTGGCCTTGGCTTTGAAAGATTGATATTATTTGTGACAGGGATGTCTAATATAAGAGACGTTATACCGTTCCCAAGGACTCCCAAAAATGCTGAATTCTAGGGGAATCCGGACCGAAAGATATTTTTGTTGAAGCTAAGCGAATGTTAAAGCAAAGATTACAGCAGAAATTGCTTCAAAAGCTTTCGCCGCAGCAGATCCAGATGATCAAGCTGCTGGAGGTTCCTACTATGCAGATAGAGGAGAGAATAAAGAAAGAGCTTGAGGAGAATCCTGCACTGGAGGAAGGCCCTGAGGAGGAAGAAGAGATCCCCATGCAACCTGAAGAAGAGGAACTTGATATAAAAGACAAAGATCAGGATGAATTTACTCTCGACGATTATCTTGAAGAAGAAGATATTCCAGAGTATCGTCTTCAGGCAAAGAATTACAGTAAGGACGAGGATAAAAGAACGGAGATCCCCTTTTCAGTAGGATATTCATTTCAGGAAAACCTTGAATCGCAGCTGGGCCTCAGGGATCTTACCGGGAAACAGGTGATCATTGGAAAGTATATAATCGGAAATATCGATGAAGACGGGTACCTGAGGCGAGAGCTGGCTAATATTGTGGATGATCTTGCTTTTCTTCAGAATGTTGAAACAACAGAAACAGAACTTGAGGAAGTATTGAAAATGATTCAGGACCTTGAACCGGCAGGTGTTGGTGCAAGAACCCTCAGGGAGTGTCTTATGCTTCAGATTGAAAAAAAGGAGGCTAACCAGCATTCTCTTGACCTGGCATATAAGATCCTGGATCAGTATTTTGAAGAATTTACTAAAAGACATTATGATAAAATTGTTGCAAAGCTTGGGATAAGTGAAGATGAACTTAAAGCTGCAATTGATGAAATACTGAAATTAAATCCAAAACCGGGAGGTGATTATGGCGATTCATTCAGCAAATTATCCCAGCCAATTGTTCCCGACTTTATCCTGGAGCTTACTGAAGACGGTTTCGACCTCCATCTGAACTCAAGGAACCTTCCTGAATTAAAGTTAAGCTCCTCATATAATGAAATGCTTCGTACATACAGTGAGAACAAGGATCAGAAAAAAGAGATGAAGGAAGCTGTCCTGTTTGTGAAGCAGAAGATTGATTCGGCCAAATGGTTTATCGATGCTATAAAACAAAGGCAGAATACACTGCTGCTAACCATGAATGCCATACTGGAATATCAGAAGGAGTATTTTATTGAAGGGGATGAAACGAAACTGAGACCGATGATCCTCAAAGATGTTGCAGAGATGACAGGCCTCGACATTTCGACGGTATCAAGAGTTGCAAACAGTAAATTCATTCAGACACACTTTGGCATATTCCCTCTGAAGTATTTTTTCTCAGAAGGACTTCAGACTGACAGCGGAGAAGAAGTGTCGACAAGAGAAATTAAAAGAATCCTGCATGACTGTATTGATAATGAGCAAAAACGCAGGCCATTGACTGATGAAAGGCTTACTGAAATACTTCAGGAAAAGGGATACCAGATTGCACGTCGTACTGTTGCGAAATATCGTGAACAACTTAATATTCCGGTCGCAAGACTGAGGAAGGAGATTTGATGGACAATAATGAAACAAAAGGTCTTTTAGATAAAGCAGCTTTCATAATATCTGTTGTTTTCCATCCATTACTGATGCCTTTGTATGGAATGGCAATGATTTTTTCGGGGCCTACACTTATGAGTTACCTTCCTTTCCAGGTCAAGAAGCTGCTGTTTCTTATAGTGTTGATAAACAATGTTCTGTTGCCTCTCTCTCTGATGCCTTTCCTTAAATATAAAAATGTTATCAGCTCATGGTCAATAGAGAACAGGCATGAAAGGATAATTCCACTTCTGATGACCACTCTCTTTTATGCATCTACTTCATTCATAATTTTTAAATTTCCCATACCTCTCTTTTTTAAATCTTTTCTTCTGGGAGCTTTCTTCATCTCTCTTGCAGTGACGTTAATCAATTTCTGGTGGAAAATTTCAATTCACTCAGTTGGGGCAGGGGCCCTTGTTGCTCTGATATTTATACTCTCACTCCGGCTCGATTCGTCTCTTGTGTGGTCGCTTATTTCAGCTATCATTATTGCTGGTCTGGTGATGTCTGCACGATTAAGGCTGAATACTCATAATCCACGTCAGGTGTGGTATGGGTTCATGTTAGGATACGTTGGTTTAGGACTATTTGTGTGGTTCTTCTAGCATCAATTTCAGAGCTTCCTCCAAAAGCATAATGCTTTGTTCAATTATCTCATCAGGGATGTCTGTTTTTTCAGGTGAGACAGGAATCACATCTTTAATCTTATTTTGTGAAATGGTTGTAAACCAACCTTTTGATGAGAGATATTTTGCAAGATATTCCTGTTCTGTCTGGCCTGGTGTAGGAATGAGCAATGCACTCCGGCTAAGGCAGACAAGGTCCATTACAGTTGTATATCCCGAACGTGTAATAATGTTATCACTGCCGGTAACCATTTCTCGCATTTCCTGAGAAGGAAGATGATTACAGAATATAAGATTTCCTGACCTGGTAACATGTCTTTCTTCACCGGGCCTCCCTTCAAGTATTACTGTAGGAGTTTCCTGATCTCTCATAAGTGCTACAAGCTTTTGTTTAAGAATTGTCCTCTGAGGTTCAGGTCCCGAAAGGATCACGGTATTGTGACGGTATTTGAAATGATCTCTGTCAATGGACGACACAGGCATGATAAATCTGGACAGTATGCCAATATATCTTACATTTTCAGGAAGCCTTATACCATGAGACAAACGGCCCGACAGGTTCAGCTCTCCGGGCAGATCAGGGATAAAGCAGAGAGAATATTTCTTAATGATAAACCTGTGCAGATAAACTCCGATAAACTCAAGAAACCTCAGCGGTTCAGGCATTGGGATCAAAGGCATATGGGTTATATATACTGTTTTTATGTTTTGATTCCATAACCCGAAACGGTTATCGCTTATTACTATGTCGATAGCATATTCCTGAATGATCTTCCTGAGCCTGGAATGTTCCCTGATTATATGATACAGTAGTAGCGGAGTTTTAAGCAGAAGGTAAATGTACTGGGGGAGGACCCGTGAATATCCTGGCTTAAAGCCCGGGAAATTTATATATGATAATCCTTCCAGTTCATTACGGAACAGAGCCAGATGCTCTTCTCCTGAGGCAACAATAACATTGTTTTGCATGTCCCGCAGTCTGCACGCAAGAGGTATCATACGGGCGGCATGACCTAATCCCCACTCGAGAGGACAGATCAGTATGTTATATTTTTTATCCAAGCTTAGCCTGAAACCTGTGTCTTAATACCTAGTTGTTCTACAAGTCCTGCTATCCTTTTTAGCTCTTTTACAGGGACTTTGTTCAGCTGTCCGCCTTCCGGAGTATCCCTCGAGATGGTATATAACATTACTTCCGAAGGTCTTATTTTTTCAATTGCCCTGAGCCATGCGTTAATCTCATCAGGAGTTGTGTTATCAATAGCAGTGCCGTTATATGTCCCGCGTAAAAAGAGTGTCTGGATAATAAGCTTCCCGTTAAATCCTGCCAGTTTATCAATAAGTTCCTCTGCAATAATATTGACTCTTGGCTGGTTATGTATCCTGATGGTTGAGTCGAAAGCAGAGTCAAGTTTAAGTATGTTCATATCTGCTTTCATCAATGCCGCCTTAATAAGGGGGTTGTCAATTTTTGTGGCATTTGAAAGCACAGCAATTTTAGCTTTTGGGAAATATTTGTCCCTCAGCAGTATACTATCATCAATAATACCCGGGAAATCGGGGTGAAGAGTAGGCTCCCCATTTCCTGCATATGTAATTACATCGGGAGGCTGATTCTTTGCTTTCATTTCTGAAAGCTTTTTATCAAGCGCTTCATATACCTCTTTTCGACCGGGAAGATGGCTGACGGCTTTTTCAAGATCCCTTGTCCAGCCGCATTCACAATAAATGCAGTTGAAATTACATATCTTTTTTTTTGTGGGTAACAGATTTATTCCAAGCGAAACTCCCAATCTCCTGCTTTTAACAGGTCCGAATATTATCTCATCAAAAAGAAATGTGGCCATGTTATATCCTTTTACGGGTCCAAAATTAACATAAATTACAGAATACTTTAGTCCTGTTTAAAGAATACCTTAACTGTAAGGTATGCAAGACGACAGCTGACTGTGTTTCAGATTAACCTGGTTACGTAACTGTCGGGTAATAATCTCATATTTATCAGGTCGACATTCCGCAGGATGAGCAAACCGGGTTTTTTGCCGGGTTCTATCTTGCCGAACCGGTCATCTTCTGCTAATGCCCTTGCTCCGTTTATAGTGGACCATCGTACAAGTTCTTCGACCGTCAGAGAAGGAAAGCCTGATTGAAGTGTCTTAAGCTCCTCAAAGATGCTAAGTCGTGTATTGGAAGCAAGACTATCGGTTCCGACAACAATTTCACAACCTTCGTTAATAAGCAGGTCAAGCGGGGGCAGTGTATTCTCAATATAAAGATTCGAGTTCGGGCAGAGGCACCAGAACAGATTTTTTCTTTCCCTGATTTTTCTGATAGTATTTTTGTCGGCAAAGGTATTATGTACAAGGATCAGGTTACCGTTAAGGGTGATCTCATTCAGAATTGCATCAACATGATTTTTAACCGTTTCGAGTTTTGGAGGAATCAAACCGGAGTGTTGATATGATATTGAGAGTGGACCTGTATTATCTTCAAGGAATTGTTTTTCTCCCTCTGTCTCCATAAAATGTATGGAAGTAACGGTATTATTTTCACTTTGTTTCCTGAGGAGCCGGAAAAGAGGCAGTGAGGTTGAATAGACAGCATGAGGAACAAATGAGAAGGGGAGGTTCATACTCTTAGCTGCTATTGCAACTTTGTTAATCTCTTCCATTCGGTGTCCGGCTTTGTCAGGATCAGTTCCGAAAACTTCAAGAAGGTTGGTGTAGCTGATGATGCTTTCTCTTTTCATGCTGAACGAAAGAGAAGTGTTACAGATGTCTGCGCAAGAAACTATCCCTTCTTTAAACATGCTTCTGTCGGCCTGATAAATTGAATCAGTTATGTTTTCGCTGTTAGTATCCCTTGTGGTTCTGACTTTTTCAATAAAGCTGCCAAGACGGCCTTTCCTGGCAATAGAACCTTTCATGTGTGACAACTCGATGTGGCAATGGCAATTTACAAACCCGGGGATAAGAATCCCGTTATAAAATTCAATTGATTGATTTTCTTCCAGGCTTCCCCCGGTATCATGGATGGCTACAACAGTTCCGTCATCATCAGTGGTAACAATTCCTCGTTTCAATAAAGGGCCTGTATTGGTGATAATGTATTGAGCTGAAAAGTTTTTCATTTCAATGCCGAAGAAAAGGAAATTGAAATATCTTCAATTGTCGCATGTCGGCCATCTCCATTATTGTCATTTTCAGAATCATACAGCCAGCCTCTGAAATGAAGCTGGTCGGGATCCGTGGTGTATAGGGTAATATTATATTTATGTGGGTGCCCGTCTTTTATGTAGCTTAAAGTCTTAATATAATTTCGTGTTCCTGTCTCAATACTATCAGTCCTGCATGAATAAACTGAAGCCCCTGGGTTTGCTGACTGGTCATCAGGGAAGAAAGTGGCAGTAAAAGAGAGGGTGTAAACAGAAGAAGGTCTGAGTGTTATATCAAAAATAGTTGAGCTTGTCCCTCCCATATCGGGGAAATAATATTTACTTTTTCCTTGCCAGAAACCGGCACTGGCTTTATCAGGTGATACTTCCACCTCTTTTACCCGGAGTTCCATCTCACTCAGGGTTGCAAGTACACGGTCATATATTGTGATTAACTTCTTAGGATTTTTTACAAAGTAATATTTCATTGTTTTGTCCATGGCTTCTTTAGTATAGCCATGGCTCTCAATAACCTTAACATAAGTTGATGTTGAATCGAGGGAGGTGTACCAGGAAGTTATTTTTGGAATAGTGAGCAGGCCATCGGCAATGTGGATATCTGTAAGAACAGAAACCAGCTCTTTTTCAGGGATTAGTCCATTGCGATCAAGTTTACTTTTCCTGCTGGAACAGGATGCCGCTGTTATTAAAAGCGTGATCAGTATTAAAAAAATACCCCGGTTCATATTGCTCTTTTATTAACTATTATTTTCATTTCTCGCATCTGACTCACCATTCATCACTCCTTAGTCAGAAATTTCTTTGTAAGGTATCTGACAGGATACCATGCTGCCCAATATCCAATCAGCAGAACCGTTGCCGGAACAACAATAAAATCTTTAATCTTCATTACAACAGGATAAGCATCCATCAAAAGAGATTCACTGTGGAGCTTTACCAGTCCGAATCTTTGTTGTATCCAGCATATAACAAAACCGAGAAAAATGCCGGCGACAGCCCCTATTATTGATATCAGCCATCCTTCAAATATAAAGATCTTCCTTATAAGGTTATTATCTGCCCCAAGGCTCTTCAATATATCTATATCGCGTTTTTTCTCAATTATCAGCATGGTAAGCGAACCAATAATATTGAATGAGGCAATAATAAGAATAAGTGTCAGGATAAAGAAGATTGCAAGCCTTTCTGACTTCATCACTTTATAGAATAGTTCCTGTTGTTCATACCTGTTCTGAACATTGAATCCTGCGCCAAAAATATTTTCAATTTTTTTCTGGACCGTCCTGGGATCTGCCAGTCCGGTGAATTTTACCTCAACAGAGCTTACACCTTCCGTTACGTCAATCAGTTCACGGGCAAATTCAATAGGGACATACACATATTTTGAATCATAGTCTTTTTCAATTTCAAAAATGCCCGACGGGAAGATGAATTTTCTGTTAAAAGCATCTTCAGCAGTTAATCTGACACTTCCATCCCTCTTTGGAACGTAAAGGTTCAGGGGAGTCAGAAAATTGACCCTGATGCCAAGATATTGTGCAACCCCGACACCCGGAATCGCGAATGGTCTTCCGTTTTCTGATCTGAGCACGAATTTCCCGTCCCACATGGAACTGTCGATACTTGTAACCATTGCATAGTTGTCATCAACCCCTTTTACGGTTGCAATAAATTGACGGTCTCCATATCTGAGAAGTGCATTTTCTTCAAGTGTAAGTGAATAGCAGGAAACTCCATCAACATTTGCCAGAAGTTTAAGCCGGGATGTATCGGCAACAAACGTTTTGCCGACTTTTGCAGTTATTTTAATATCAGGATCAAAGGTATTGAAAATGGCGTTTACCATTGTCTCAAGCCCGTTAAAGACAGAAAGTACAATAATCAGCGCCATTGTTCCGACTGTTACGCCTGCAACGGATACTGCGGATATAATATTTATTGCATTCCGCGATTTTTTTGCGAACAGATACCTTTTGGCAATATATAATGACAGTTTCACAGTTATTGTTTTCTGGCGGTGAAAAGCAATCCGGTGCCGGTTTTATGAGTTAAACAAAGATCAAAAATGTTAAGTATCAGTGAAACAGGAAAAAATATCACATAATAGAATGGGAGAACAATGAAAAACATGTAAGATAAATTTAGCATCTTAATCGGGTATTTCATCGATAAACGCCATGCTATGCTTCCCGGGATTCCATATGTATATCTGACATCAACAGAGATGAATCCGGCTGCTGACAGTTTTTCAGTAATTTCGTTTAGGCCATAACCACCTCTTACATGTTCATCAATAAATGACTCGTCTTCTCCGTCATGTACATCAGAGCCTCCTTTATCAGAAGGAGTTGAGATGAGCAAAATACCACCATTTTTTAATGACCTGTAAAAGTTATTCAGTACAAGAACATCTTTTTCAATGTGTTCCATTACATCGACCGAGATAATAAGGTTATAACAGTTTAGGTCAGACAGTGTGGTGAGATCACAAGTCTGGAAAGATACCTTACCGGACAAACCTGTTTTTTTAAAGAAGGTGTTGCAATCTTCGATCTGATCTTTATCAATGTCGACTCCCTTTATTTTCCATCCGGGATTCATCCTGCTCATCCGCCATGAATATTGGCCAAATCCACAGCCTGCATCCAGAACCGATGCATCTGCCGGAAGATGTTTGCCAATACCACGTAATGCTTTTTTTACATGCCATGTTCGCAGCAGAAGCAAGTCAAGAAGAAAATACAGGGTTTTTCTGAGAAACAGTGACTTTGTAATAAACCTGCCCAGCGATCTTTTTATGGGTTCGTATTGCATATATATATCAGGATTTCAGCAGCTTGTCTATCTTATCAATATAGTCAAGACTATCATCAATATGGTAAGCAATATCGGGTACGATACGAAGCTGGGTCCTGACTTTCTGTCCCAGGTCAAATCTGATCTTTGAAGAATGTTCCTCAATTGATTTAAGGACATCCTGCTGATCTGTTGCCGGGAATATACTTATATAAACTTTAGCAAAAGATAAGTCGGGGCTCACTCTTACTCTTGTAATGGATACTAATTTCCCGTGGGCAAATTCGTTACCTCTTTTAAGGAATATGTCGGCCAGTTCTTTCTGGATTAAGCGGGATACTTTTTTTTGTCTAGTCGATTCCATGGCCAATTTGATTTTAATTTGCCAAAGGTAATAAAAAAAACGGCGCAACGGTGAAACGGGCCCGACGATCCCTCATACTTCGGGATGTCGGGATTTCGGCTGCGCCTCAATACAACGGTACAACGGTACAACGGTACAACGGTACAACGGTGCTAAGGTACAACGGTGCAACGGCACAACGGTAAAACCGCATAACAACCCAACCGCAAAACTGCATAACCGGCATAACAACATAACAACATAACAACATAACCGCATAACCGCAAAAAGGAGTAAAGTGGAAGAGGGGAAGATGGTTTTACCATAGAGCTTGTTATGACTTTGTACCGTTATGCCTTTTTTATTACCTTTGCGGCGGATTTATTAATTTGGTATTATGGACACAGTAGTAAGCGGTATACGGTCAACAGGGAATCTGCATCTGGGAAATTATTTCGGGGCTTTAACTAATTTTGTTAAAATGCAGAATGAAAATAAATGCTATTTTTTCATTGCTGATTATCACTCCCTTACAACTCATCCAAAGCCAACCGACATTCAGGGTAATATAAAACTTATTCTTGCAGAATATATAGCATGTGGCATTGATCCCGAAATATCAACGGTTTTTATACAGAGTGATGTCAAGGAGGTTTGTGAGTTATACCTGTTGATGAATATGAATGCATATATAGGGGAACTGGAAAGAACAGCTTCATTTAAAGAGAAGGTTAGAAAGCAACCCGATAATGTAAATGCAGGATTGTTAACATACCCTGTGCTGATGGCTGTGGATATAATAATTCACAAGGCTAACAAAGTCCCTGTTGGAAAAGACCAGGAACAGCATCTTGAAATGACCAGACGATTTGCAAGAAGATTTAATACCATGTACGGGGTAAACTATTTCCCGGAACCCGACGCATATAATTTTGGTAAAGAACTCATTAAAATTCCTGGTCTTGATGGTTCAGGTAAAATGGGAAAAAGTGAAGGCAACGGGATCTACCTTACAGACACTCCGAAAGAAATAAGGCAGAAGGTAATGAGGGCAGTGACCGATACTGGTCCAACAACCCCCGAACAGGAACCTTCTGAACCAGTGAAAAATCTTTTCACCCTTATGCAGGCTGTCTCTGATCCCGAGACTTTAAAATATTTCAAAGAAAAACATGCAACCTGCGAGATCCGATACGGGGACCTGAAAAAGCAGCTTGCAGAAGATATTATTAAGTTCACAGATCCTATTCGCGATAAAGTGAACAGCATACTTTCTGACGATGCGTATCTTAAAAAAGTCGTGACAGAGGGTGCGGAAAAAGCCAGGATCAGCGCTGCCCGTACTGTTAGCGAAGTAAGGGAAATAATAGGATACAAACCATTCTGATAATAAAGAAAAAGCCGGGATCCCTGCCTGGCCACACTTGTAAACAAGGTGTATTTTGGGGATTGATATTAAAGTATTCAGGTAAGATAATATGCCAGAATACTTTTTTTATTGCATCTGAAGATACAAAATAAAGAAAGTCCACCTGGAGTGGCAATATTCTGTAATAATTTGTACATTTAATAAATGGTATCATGGTAATAATCTGTTGTACAAATATTTCAAAATATGAAAAAGGGGAAAATAAGCAACCAAATAATTTACCAAAACAGAAATATAAAATGTTTCTCAAGAAGAAATTTCATCTCCTCATGTTCTGCCTGTGCCGTTTGCATGGCAATAACTCCAGGGAGTTTTGCAAATACTTTATGTTCTTCGGACGGTAAAAGGAAAAAGCTGAAGATTCGAATTCTTTATTCGCTTTCAGGGCCAGTCCATACTTTACCAAGAGCATGGCCGAACATTGGATTTGATTTCACCCCTGCCATGGAGCAGATCAACACAACACTGGTAAAAAATTTTCCTGAATTTGAATTCTTTCCTGAACTTGCTGCCGGCCCTGAGGATGCAGAGAAGATAGCTGCAAGAGGAACCACCGATTCTATTGATGGCTATATTGTTTATCAGATGGAACTCTGGAACAAGGTGGTGCAAACTATAGCCACTACAGGGAAGCCCGTTCTTTATGCAGATTTCAAGTATGGAGGAAGCGGAGGTTTTCTGCGTTATATTTCTGCGTTTATACGTGATAATACTCCGAATGTCGGATTCATTTCCTCATCGAAGACAGAGGACCTCCTGGCTGCAGTAAGCTGTTTTAAAATTATAAGTAATGGAGGGACAGCAGCTGATTTTGCAGCGGCAACAAGAGTGGCAAGAATTAAAGGAACAAAGCCCAAAAGCAACTATATGCTGAGGGAAAATAAAATTCAGTCATTGTCTGCTGATGAATGTATCGGACGGCTTAAAAATTCAAAGATACTGGCTGTAAGAGATCAAAAGTCGGAAACAGCGGAACCAATAATGAATATTCCTTTAGAGTATATTCCATTTTCAGAGATCAATGATGCATGGAGCAAAGCTGATAAGGATGAGGCAGCTGCAATAGCTGAACGTTGGAGTAAGGCTGCCCTGGATATAGTAAATGTATCTCAGGATACAATTTTATCGTCCGCAGCTATGTACATTGGCATGAAATCGGTTATGAAAAAGCATGAAGCAAATGCAATAACCATTAACTGTCTTGGGGGATTCACAGGTGGATATATTAATGCTTATCCATGTCTGGGTTTCCAGGAATTTTTTAATGAAGGTCTGGTTGGTGCATGTGAATGTGATGTACAGTCTACTGCCACAATGCTTGCTTTTTCAACAATGACTAACGGAAGGCCGGGTTTCATCTCCGATCCTGTTATTGATACTTCCAAGCGGCAGATTATTTATGCTCATTGTGTTGCTCCAATAAAGGTATTTGGACCTGAGGGAGAGGCTAATCCTTTCAGGATTATGACACATTCTGAAGACCGGAAAGGAGCTTCGATACAGTCAATTCTGCCGCTTAACTACCTTACCACAACAATTGAGATCAGGAAAGCTGAAAAAGAAATTCTGTTCCATCAGGCTGTTGCTGTTGAAAATGACGCTGATGACAGAGCTTGCAGGACAAAACTGTGTGCCGAACCGGTGGGGGATATTGAAACACTTTTCACTCTATGGGATAAGTGGAACTGGCACAGAGTTACTTTTTACGGAGATCTGAAAGAGCAGGTACTTTCTCTTGCTGATGCAATTGGATGGAAAGCGATTGAACAGGCATAACCTTTAAAAAATGTAACCCTATAATATCCAAGAGTATGAAAAATACAACTTTAAGTGACCAGAGTATTGTTCGAAAGAATAAAGTAAATGTTACAAGAAGAAATTTCATATCATCCTGCTCAGCTTGTGCTGCCTGTCTGGCAATAGGACCAATGAGCTTTGTCAGTACTTCATGTTCTTCTGGTGGAAAAAACAAAAAAATGAGGATACGTGTTCTTTATGCGTTACATGCTCCGGTACAGACTAAACCTGACTGGCCAAATGTTGGATTTGACTTCAACCCGGCGATGGAGAAGATCAATGCATCACTCTTAAAGAACTTTCCGGATTTTGAATTCATTCCGACACTTGCGACGGGACCAGAAGATGCTGAAAAAATCATAGAAAAGGATAATATTGATATTATTGACGGATATATTGTTTATCAGATGAACTGCTGGAACAGAGTGGTTCAAACCGTTGCAAAAACAGGTAAGCCTGTTCTATATGCTGATTTTCAGTTTGGAGGAAGCGGAGGATTCCTTGTATATAATTCATCATTTTTGAGTGAAAAAACTCATAATGTAGGATTTGTCGCTTCATCCCGTATAGAAGATCTGTTAGCAGCAGTGAGCTGCTTCAATGTTGTAAGAAAAGGGGGGACTCCCTCTGAGTTTGTATCAGCAACAGCCGATTCACGTATTAGATTCACTAAATCAAAAGGTGATTATAAGCTAAAAGAAAATAATATTAAATCACTCTCTCCTGATGAATGTATATACAGGCTTAAAAATTCAAAGATACTGGCAGTAAGGGATCAGAAAGCGGAAATTGCAAAACCGGTAATGGATATACCTCTTGAATATATTCCTTTTTCAGAGATAAATGATGCCTGGAGTAAAGCAGATAAAGAAGAGTCGGCAGCAATTGTTGAACGATGGAAGAAGTCGGCTCTTGAAATAGTAAACGTTGATGATGCTACCCTGCTTACTTCAGCTGCTATGTACATTGGAATGAAATCTATCCTGAAAAAACACAGATCAAATGCTATTACAATGAACTGTCTGGGAGGTTTCTACGGCGGTCATATACATGCATATCCCTGTCTTGGATTCCATGAATTATGTAACGAAGGACTGATTGGTGCCTGTGAATGTGATGTGCGATCAACTGCAACAATGCTTGCTTTTTCGACATTAACTGATGGCAGACCCGGATTTATCTCAGACCCCGTTATTGACACTTCAAAGCGACAGATCATTTACGCTCATTGTGTTGCTCCTAACAAAATGTTCGGACCACAGGGAGAGGTTAATCCATTCAGGATAATGACCCATTCTGAAGACAGAAGCGGAGCCTCAGTACAATCAGTGATGCCTGTAAATTATATGACCACCACTCTTGAGATAAAACAAGAAACAAAAGAGATATTGTTCCATCAGGCTGTTGCAGTTGATAATGATCCTGATGACAGGGCTTGCAGGACAAAACTGTGTGCTGAACCAACAGGAGATATTGAAAAGCTCTTCAATATGTGGGATAAATGGGGCTGGCACAGGGTTACTTTTTACGGTGACCTTCGTGAACCGGTTTTTTCACTTGCCGATAAAATGGGGTGGAAAGTTATTGATGAAGCTTAGTCTCTTTCTGATATAAAATTATTATTGAGCTGAAGTGGGGAAACGAAGCATAATCACTATTCTGGTATTTCTTATCTCGGGTCTTGCCATATTGGGATATTTTCTTCAACACGGCAAGATGATCACATTATCAGATCCCTACAAAGCAGTCGACTATAAAGCTTGTATCGTTATTGAGACGGTTGATCTCCGTAGTTTTCTGAATTCCCTTACAACAGGTAAAGGAATATTCGGGGAGGCATGTAAGGTTAAGGAGTTTGATAAATTAAACCTGAAGTTAAAATATCTTGCTGATTACCTTAACAAACCGGCTTTTACTGAGTTATTAAGCAAGGGTTCCTGTGTTTTCTCATTTACAGAGTCAAATGATGGAAAACTTGAACCGCTTCTTTCAATAGCTGTTACAGATGATATATCGCGCCATCTTAAGGAAATATTGCTCTCTTCAGATATAAACCAGATAATTGAAGAGCGTAAAGGGAGAAATAAGCTTTATAAGATTCCTTATTTTGCCGACAACAGGAAGGATACTGCATATTTATCAGTAATTTCAGGATTGTTGGTATGCAGTAGTTCTGAAGATATTATTGATAGAACTATTACCAGGATCAGAAGCGATAAGGATGTAAGAGATCTGCCAGGATTTTCAAAAGTTTATCAGGCTTCAGGGAAAAATGAAGATAAGATATTCTTGATTTTTCCGAATATGGAGAATATGCTTAACTCCTTTTTTAAAGAAACTGCCGAAGACATATGGAAAATTGTGAAAATTGAAGGCGTACTGGAAGGGGATATTGTCATTAACGAAGACGGGCTTATTCTGAACGGATACACGGCATTTACAGATACAACCAGATTACTTTATGATTATCAACATCTTTCTCCAATCGGTTTTCATACTTTCAAAATTCTTCCTTCATCGACAATGCTTTTTGAAACAAGAGGCTTCTTACGTGATACTGCTGAAAGTAAGACCGTAGAACATGAAGCTGTGAAAAACAGGCTTGCTGCTACGATTAAGGAATATGCAGGAGAGGAAATAACCAGATCGTTTATGGATATAAAAGGAAGTTCTTTAGGTAATAATGAATTGATATTGTATGAATTAACAAATACTGTTCAGGCTGAACAGGCAATAGTCGAAGAACTTGGTGCAGAGAAGGAGGTATTTTACTTTAAGCCTGACAAACAAACCAGGATTCCTG
>Ga0116170_10002033_pt1 | contig 19995 bp, 19 predicted proteins | sample AD_JPNHW1_MetaG_FD_89797 | JGI IMG/M metagenome (GOLD analysis project Ga0116170, IMG submission 89797) | Active sludge microbial communities of municipal wastewater-treating anaerobic digesters from Japan - AD_JPNHW1_MetaG | ecosystem: Engineered > Bioreactor > Anaerobic > Digestate | place...
AAGCAATTCGTCTGCTGCTACCGGAGATGGGTATTTCGATTTAACAGGTTGTTTTCCGAAGCCGGTATTTTCAAAATACTCTGTCACGAGTTTTTTAATTGCTTTTTTATTCTTTATAATGGTGGGTTCATTTTTCATTTTCTTCAAAATATACCTTATTGCATCATTATGCGCATAGCCAATCCATTCCATCGGATTTTTTTGTTTTTTTATTGTGCTCATTTACATACACTCCATAACTAACAGGATTTCAGATTAAATGATTATAATCCATTATAAGATTCTATTGTGTATTTATACATTAATGATTTTGAATTCCTCCGTGACAATTAGAATAAAAACGACAAGATTACTTTTTAAATGGATATAAAAAAATCACCGAAAATTAATCTCATAATTTTAGTAACTTGAAACGGCAATTCCGATTTTAAGAGATTCACCGAACTTTAATTAAATACTGGAGTGGCGTGGGGGAACACTCAGTAAAATGCTATTGACTTTTTCCGCTCGCCCTACCCCAGACACAGCAGGCCTATTGGTCTCGCGCTCGCCACAGATACAAAATTTCGGCTCGTTTAAAGAGAGAGAAATACCGCCCCACCTCTCTCCGGCCCACCCGCACCCCCTCCACCCCTCGCGTTCCGCCTCCTAAAAACGCAGCCGATCCCACAGCCCCGCCCGGCCCCAGCGCAGCCGGGGGGGTTCCCCGCCAACCCCCCCTCAGCAAAACTCCCGGGCACCGTACCCGGGTCATTGCCCTTCAGCATCCGGCGGAGGAGGAGCATATCGCAACCCTCCCTCACCTCCTCCGGCCCCGGGCTGTAGGGGGTTCGCTGCCTACCTCCCCCCCAGGGTGGGAGGGGGGTTATCCATCATCGGCTTCTCTCAGGGAAACCTTGCCGTATACAAATCGCAAATATTCTGAATAAACGCATCGTAATGAATCGGATCTCCAACAACCGGTGCGGGCTTTGTCGTCACATAACAGGTGCCCGGGTGAACGATATTATCGCAATTCACGACAATGACCCCTTTTACATCGAGACCTGCTGCTCCGATTGTTCCTCCACTGGAAGAAATCCCGCGGAACTCGTTGAGACAATGCATCACAAGATCATTAGGATTTTTATGAATCGTCTCGGCAGGACGGAGCGGTGATTTGAATTTCGGCGAACCATTGAGGATGAGAACTCCACCCGCGATTGAAACCGGGTTATACTGGTGAACATGGGCGTGGTGGGCATCAAAGTCCCGCTTACGGTTTTTCACGGCTTTCCGGTGTTCGGTCATAACTGACTTTATTTCAATTGCAATCTGGACGAGAGCCGGAGGTGTTTTCACAATCGGAACATTGGGTTCTGGGGGTTTCATTCCAAGGGGGGCACTGCCAATAACCAAATCAATATTCCAGTCTGCAGTCCCGACAGTTATCGTAAAATTCAGATCATAAACGAGCTGGCCTGCTGCGGCCTTCGAAGCAATTTTGGGACAATATTTCAATAAATCGCCCATTATTGCCTCAGCCAATGCATTCGAATGTTTATCGGATCTTGGATGATAGCCTAACGTCTGGAGGTGCTGCAGAAAATTGATGGGATTTGGAGTCATACTACCTTCTTTGGGGTATAATGGAATATCACCGGACTGCCTGCCTCTTTCAGACGCTTCTCCGCATATCTCATATACGCAGGTTCCAGTTCGATACTGATGGAATTCCGGTGCATTTTAATTGCAGCTTGCGTTGTGTTCCCGGTTCCCGCAAAGGGATCGAGAACCGTATCCCCGACGAATGAGAACATACCGATTAACCGCCGTGCAACCTCAACCGGGTATGGTGCCGGGTGCGCTCGTTGTATCTCCCCCGGAACGTCAGTCCATATCTGCTGGAACCATTTTTCATGATCTGCCCGGTCGATCATGCTTAAATCTCTTTGATCCTGTGTCGGGTGGCGATAACCTCCCGGCTTTCTGAACAGTAAGATGAATTCAATATCGTTTTTCACAATTCCATTGGGTTCGAACGGTTTCCCAAGGAAAGTAGTGCCATTACCCTCCATCTCGGTAACAACATTTGAAATTTTATTCCAGATAATTGGTGAGAGCGGATCAAACCCGATTTCCTGGCATTGCACCTGAATATATGCGTGAAGAGGATCGACCAGATGTCTCCCGTGCTTTTTCCGGGACCGGCATACGTCTCCGACAACTACACACATCCGCCCGCCGGGAACAAGGCGATCAAAACAATTTTTCCAGACTTTCCCCAGTTCACTGAGGAATTCTTCGCGGGAATCGATATGGCCTAACTGCAGACCGTCACCTTCATCACTATATTTTTTTAAATTCCAATAGGGTGGTGAAGTTACGACAAGATGGATTTTTTTATCCGGTTCAATCTCTTCCATCTGTCTTGCATCGCCTTCAAAAAATTCATGAATTGTATTGATGATTTCAGGCCTGCGGTTCCATGCAGAGATTTTTGCAGCAAATTTTTTTTCCAGTGAAGATTCTTTTGCCCGGAAATCTGTCACATCGCCATCGCAGAATCTGGTTTGAGTATCGATATAATTGAATTCAGATCCTGCTTTGCTCATGGTCACAGTTTTGTCTTTGAATAAGTAAATATTCCGTATGTGTTGTGAATATGGTTTTTCATCTATGTGACTTTTTAAAATCTATCGATATGGTATGTCAAGATTGCACTAACCCTGAAAACCGCCCCTCCCTTCTCCAGCCCCACCCCGGCCCGGTACATTTTTTGCAAAACCCGCTCTCAAAAATCCACGCCCCGTTCCTCCCAAATCGATAATCAACGCGCCCGGATTTCCCTCCAAAAAATTTATTCAGCCAAGCGCTTGAAGTATGCCAGACCTACGATATTCGGTCAAAGGGAACACCAGGACAAAGAGCAGGACCGGAAAATGAACGCGGAGAAAACGCCGGAGGAACAAATTTGTTCCTTCAAAAATCGCGGACGACAAGCCCCGATCATTTCGGATCGCCTGCACCGCACTCCGTTTTCCGCTCAGGCCGGTTTATAATAAAAGGCCATAGTCTGCCCGGACTCATGCTCCCTAGTCAAAGGGCCCGATGACGCACGAAAAAAAGGAGGTAAACACACCATGAAAAAATCAACGAAAAACCGTATGAACAGGAGGCCCCCCTCATGAGCCGCGGTCTCCGCCCGCACCGGGCATTCTCGGAAGCAATCCCGATCGCCAAGGCGCGTGGCATGATCCAGCTGACCATGAGCGGGCCGGAACAGATCTTCGACATCGCCATCGTCTCGAAGATCCCGTACACGTTCGCCCGCATCATGTTCGCACCGGAAATTCTTGCGACCATCCGGGATCTTGCGGAGTATTACGAGAAAGAGATCGCAAGGCTCCGGCTCATTGCCCGGGATGCAGCCGCAACGGCCGAGCTCTGGATCCGGTCCAAGCACGGAACGTGGCGGTTCTTCCGGGTACTTCCGGACGGGCTTGCCGAGAGCGGTAGCGACGGCAAGGCGCTTGCCGGCACCGGTGCCTGAGCAGGCAGCCGGAAAATTTTCAGCTTTTTTTTACAGGATCCCCGTGAAGGGTACAACCCCCCGGGCCAGCCGGCGGAAGATCCTCCGTCGTGAGGAGGGGGGTCCTGACCTCTGAAGTACACCAGAGGCAGTTCAGGGGTAACGGAGCCCGCAACAGGCCCGGATGCCCCTCAATTCCCCCGGGCCGAGGCAATAATGCGCAAAAATGCGGAATTGCGCCGGAACAATCCGGCCTGCTCCGGCGGGAATAATTGCAGCGTATTTGGCAACGTTACTGTGGCCGAACGGAGGAGGGCATGCGTATTGGGAGGCGGCAGGGCTCCGGGAGGGGTTTTTCCGGACCCGCTTCCGCCCTGGATGATCTGCGGGGGATTCCCGCCGGTCCTCCACCACTGGCGGAGAGGGTTTTTGGGTTTCAACCTTGTTTCAAAATCTGTTTCAGGAGAATGATCTTAAATATTTCCCGGCAGAATGGGGGAGTGGAGAGGAAATGGCATGGTAACAATAAGCCGGAAGATCGTTCCCTGCATATGGCTGGAAAAAGATGCCGACAAAGCCGCGGCGTTTTATGTCTCGGTTTTTGGGAATGCAAAAATTCTGCAAACCTCCTATTACCCCAAGGCCGCTGAAGAGGTCTCGGGTCAGAAACAGGGAACGGTCCTGACCGTCAGGTTTACCCTGGAGGAACAGGAATTTATGGTCCTGAACGGCGGCCCCGTGTTTAAACTGAACGAAGCAGTCTCCTTCACGGTTTTGTGCGATACCCAGGAAGAGATAGATTATTTCTGGGAAAAACTGTCGTTTGTTCCGGAAGCCGAGCAGTGCGGCTGGCTGAAGGATAAATTCGGCCTCAGCTGGCAGATCGTCCCGACTGTTCTTGCATCGATGACCACCGACCGGGACCCTGAGAAAGTGGAACGCGTAACGGCTGCATTCCTCACAATGAAAAAAATTGATATCAGCGCATTAAAAAAGGTGTCCAGAGGATAGCCCGTACCATGGTTCTCTCTTGCCTTATTCCTGGTAGATGCCTTCAATATCTCTGCCAAAATTTCCTTCCGGTGTATGAACAGAGATATAGTACAGCTGTTTTGTCACTTTTTGTTCTTTGAGAAATGCTTTCGCTGATTCAGCAGAAGAGGCCTTGTATATTCTGTATGTTGCAATACCCCCAAAACCGTCCTCCTTATCTTCGCGGACAAACGTTACCTGCGAGAGACCGGTACTACCAGGCCCGGATACTTTTTTTGTTGTTTTTACCGGCTCTTTTTTATTGATCTCTTTCCCGCCGAAATGTGAAAACCGGGCATTTGCCTGTTCATAGAGATCGTAATCAAACCCCTTTCCTGAAATAAAAGCAACATAGGGACCTGCCTCGGGATCCTCATGCACGCCAAAATCCAGAACTTCCGTGCAGATAATATTCCCGGAATCTTTTGCGATATGCATACAAGGCAATGTCAAAAGAGCTTTCCGGGCATTATCCTCCGTCTGAAATGTATATGCAATGAACGGGTCATCAATCTGTTTTACCAGTCGTGTTGTCCAATAGGCTGTTGACTGGGAATAACTGTTGATCCTTAAACCCAAATTGTCCTTTTCCTGAAATGACAAAACGGATGCAGTCTGGCCCGTCTTTGAACCGAGTTTGTCCTTATCGGATATCCCGAAAATTCTGTCAAAAAATCCCATGAAACTACTCTTCACGTTAAAGAATAAACAATCTCCCTCTCGTTTCCCGTCGCCCGGAATCCCGATCCGGATCGAAACGGATCACCGGCCCCACCCCGGCCCGGTACATTTTTTTAAAAAACCCGCTCTTAAAAAATCCACGCCCCGTCCCTCAGCTCCCTTCCGGGCATCACCCTGAATCAGTGCCGCCGCCGGCCGGGGTCTGATTCCCCCTCCGGCGTGAAGGCAACGTTTCCACTGCAACGGCCGTCACGGCGTTCCGGGGCACGAAAATCCCCTGCCATTGACCGGAACCTGTCAGGGCCCGTTTTCCGCTGCCCCAACTCTGCCAAACCGTGTCATCAGGCTCCGACGTGAAATTTTCCGTTTTTATTCAAAACCCTGCTGTTTTTTAAAGAAACCATGTCATTTTCCGGAAAAACCGGGCAATCCGGGCACGGTAAGGGGCCGGATTAGTATAACCCGGAAACACAACCCCGGATTCCCGGGGAACTCCCCTCCCTCCCGCATCCATGAGGGGGGATGTACCCCCACGAATCTCTCAACTCCAGGGGTAATCCCGAGAATTCAAGACGAGAATAAGCACAATAAAGTGTACTTGAAACGCATCTTTAAATATTGAAATTACGTATCATACAAACAGTGAGTAAGTCCTTCCCGAAAAGGATGAGGCCACTTTTCAGTGGTGTGACAAAGTAGGGAACGGCTTCACATCTTCTTATTTCCGTCTGCCTTTGAAAAAATCCAGTGCAACGGTTGTTTTTTCGCATATTTGCGGGAAATAATTATATTCATGCGCCGGGTTCCGGTTATACCGGGTATAATGCTGGTACACGGTTCCTGCAATAATATCTGCAATCTGGATGCCGTATTCCGTCTTAGAGTTCCGGTGAAAAATCTTTACTTCCAGGTTCTGGTGCATGTTGAACCGGTCAAACGATCTGGCCATCATTGTCTGGTTGAACTCATGCTGCTGGATCCCGTACAGCGATTTATCCATAATAACATTGACATCGCTCCTAAATCCATATTCAATGATGATCTCCTCGACAATTTTTGCCGCAAGCCAGTTATATAAACCTGAAGTATCACGAAGCTCCGGTTTTACGTCATCTTTCCGTAATAACGAATATGCGAAATCATAGTCCCCTTTCAGGATTTCCCTGATCACGATTTCACGGCAGCGCTCATGGAGATGTGCGCTCTTCAGTTCATCAAAATGGTAATGATTATGTATTTTGCTTCTCGCCCGGGTTACTCGTTTCTTGCAGCATTTTTCATCATCATGATTTTTGATGACTACAGCTCCGAACACAAAAAATTTTGATCCATCGGGATACCCTAAATCCCCGGATTCGTCAACATAGATATTGACACCCAGCGGTGACGGAACCGGGTGTGCATCCGGAAGATAATGACGATGCTGGAATGACACTATAACCGGAAAATTATTGTTTCTGTTATGTTATAAAGAGTAAGAATTTACTTTGCATAATTTTTTATTAATTTCCTGATACGCCGGTTTCCGGGTAAATGGCATAATTTGCATTTCAAAACCGCCCCTCCCACCTCCGGCCCGGCCTGCAGCCCACTTGCTCCCGCACCCAGCCTCCCAAAAACGTGAGCAATTTCCTGCACCCCCGCCCGGCACCAGCGCAGCCGGGGAGGTTCGTGCATCCAAAAAATACCGGGCAGGGGGGTTGACCGGGAACCTCTTCCGGGTACGCCCGACACCCCCACAACTGCTCCCCCTTTCGATCAAATGAGAGCCGAAAAGACCCGAACATTTCCGGAAAAAGTCTGTTTTTTCCGTACGGGACTCTGGTTGTATCGTGGTCTGACCGGCCCCGTGGCAGATCGGGTTGTCACTGGCATAACTGTTCGTACTTCTGCCGCAATCCATTTCCTGATGAAACGGATCACGATTCTTTGGGAATCACATCCTTGTTCAGTATCTTCCTGCCCTCGATTTGTACGACCTCAAGATCGGTTGAGGTCCCCTGCAAATCGCTGGCCGTGTAAACGGCCGTCACGGTCAGTTCCACGGGACTGACGATCTCCAAAAAGCCAATGGAACACGGCTCGTCTGCTGTTCCCGTCTCGTGCATCAGTTCGTGCAGACGGTAACAATCGTCAAACGTCGCACTATGCCCCGGAAGCGTGATGACATCCTGGAACCTGGGCTTGACATACCTTGGCTCCCTTCCCATCACTCTGGTCTTGTGCACCAGCAGATAGAGATATTTATGCACCGTTATCTCGCGTGCATTGTGGTTCAGGATGTTTATATCCGTAGCATACATACCGGGCCGTAACGTTGTAAATGCCGGACGAGATACTTCTCCTTCTGAGGCTTCCTTGACTGATCCGCACAGGAATTTTACTCCGTAACTCCACCGTGCACAGGCAGGCGCGGTCAGGATTACGTCCTTGTGAGCAACCACATGGCCGTCGCCAATGACATCGATGGTCCCGGTAAATACGTGATCGGTATCCCCGCAGGGCGGTCCGGTAAAGGTGACGTGGAAGACATAATCGTGGGAGGTTGATCCAGATACGGGGCCGTATCCGGCGGCCGGCGTTATCGATGTCACGAAGGGTGCAATACCTCCCGATGCGACAAGATGAATGTTGTCAAACAGGTTGGCTGCCTCAACAACCCCATCACTGATCGCGCTGCAGATTGTTGCGGAATTCACCCCGTCAATATAGGATCCCCCGGTTGTAGTTGCGATACGGGTTGCCTGCCCGGCGACTCCGTTCGCGGTGCAGGGATAATCATACACACTCCCGTTGGGATTATCATCCAGTCCCTGGGGATAACCGGTAACCGTGCTGATAGCAATGACTCTGATTGCAGCGGTCACGAGGTGAGATGTTGCGATTGCCTCAGTAATGGCTGTAGGCACCCCTGGCAGTCCGGCGCAGACAGGATCATGTCCCGGTGCATCACCAAACCAGACAACAATCCTCTTTGCTCCGGAACGCCAGATGCCGGAACTGGTGGCGATCTGATTGAGGGCGAAGAGTTGTCCTTCTGACCCGTCTGATCCTCCCGAGGCATTCCAGGCATTAATCGCCGTCAGGGCAAAGGAAGCCGTGGTGGTGCAGGCCTGCTGATTCAGAAAACAATAGGGATCCCCGCTATTGAAATCCTTGTAATTTCCTACGCCGAATGCCATCGTGGGGAACTGCGCCTGGAGCGTGCTCACGATGTTCGTTGCTCCCGATTTTACCGCATCGATAATATCCGTCATACTGCCCGTGGTGTCGGCAAGGAAATATACATCGTACAACTGTTCAGGAACCGCGGGCGTTGTTACATGAATATCCTCGGTGAACACCTGTCCGGGGGTGAGCTGCAGATTGTTGACATTCGGGCTTATAGTCACATGAACAGCGGGGGGGACGGGATCGCGAAAAGGTGTAATGACAACCGCAGGGTTCACCTGTTCCGCACCATGCAGGGGAAACGATGCAAAGAACTCAGCATCCTCCCTCTTTTCCAGCGCTTTCAGATTGACCATTTTTCCTTGTTCGTCGATGACGACACTATGGATGGGTCCGTTGGGTTTGTTTTTTGTGATGGCATTGAACTTGTAGATGATCAGACCGGTTGAAGGTACGCGATCCGCCACCCACCCGGCAGGCTCGATCTCTTTCAGCGATTTGTTCTGTCCGGCAATGAGCTTCATTGCGATGGGTTGTAGTTTTTGCATAACGTTTTGCATAACAACTTACTCCATTGTGATATGACTGATGATTTTTTTCGTTAAGGACGGCTCTCATCAGATTTGAAGCCTATATTTGTCAATAAATCCCAGTATATTTATTTACATAAAAACAATATTCAGATCGTTGGCGGTATTTGCATATAAAATATACTGTTATAAAAAATTTTCATATACTGACATCTTTACTATACAAACGGCAGGGGAACTCTTCGCAGGATCCCGCCGGACATTCGAAGTGATAAAAAATGGTTCCCGCTGGTTTTTTTGGATATACCTCTGGTTCATGGTCATTGAATGATGACCCGGTACCTGCAAAAAACGGTTCTGGCTGGAGGTATCGAGCGGCTACAGGGATTTTACCTGGATCGCGGTCCTTACTCTGGTTGTCATTGTCTCTGATCTTCCCTGACACGGGCACCCGGCCTTCATCATCCGGACCGGAGAGTGTGCATGGAACCTCCAAAGAGAGAAAGATACGGAGCCGGATGTTGCTCCGGATAAAGAAACCATACCGTTTTACGTACCGACACTCATCAGCCTAAATTTCCCGGAGCCTCCTGCACCGCCTCTCTCCGGAGTCTCCACCTGAAAAAACATAGCAGATATCATCGATACGGGAAATGTCCCGTGTGCCGTGAATCCCGGGGTCCGGAATCCTGATCCGGATCGGGCCGGTCCCGCGGGAAAACCCCCCCGGCCCGGTTCCACAGCCTTTATCACGGTTCCTTACGGGGGGTAACGTATAAGCCCCCGAGGTCCACGCACCATGAAACACCTTTGCCTTCTCCTCGTCCCTGCCATGCTCGTCTTCCTGCTCGCATCGGCCGGCTGCACGGGCACCGCCCCCGCGGGCAGCCAGCCTGCAACCGTCGCCACGGCGCTCGAGGCTGCCCCGGTCCCGGCACCGGTATCGATCAGCAATACGCCCGTCCGGTACAGGGAAGTGAACGGGGCGAAGCTCGCGTACTGGGAATGGGGGTCCGGCGAGCCCGTCCTGCTCATCGAAGGGTTCGGCGCGACCGTGGCGAACACGAGCCCCGCAACGGCTGCCTGGAACGAGACGTTCCTCGGCATCCTCTCCTCGCGGTACCATGTCTATGCCTATGACCCGCGGGGCATGGGATACAGCGGTTTTACAGATGCCACGCCCACGATGCAGCTGTACGCGGACGATGCCGCCGGCCTGATCCAGGCCCTCGGGTACGAGAGCATGAACGTGTACGGGGAGTCCATGGGCTCCTCCACGGCGCAGCAGCTCGTGATCGATCATCCCGAGCGCGTGCAAAAACTGGTCCTTGACTCCGGCACCTACGATGCCCGGGTCCCCGAGTGCCGGCACCTGTACGCGGTCCTCCGGGCAGCGGCGTACGACATGAACCAGACGCCCGGCCTCCGGTCCGAGGCGCAGGCGAACCTGGCCTGGAACGGGACCTGGGACGGGCTTGTTGGCATCCAAAAAGAGTCATGATCATCGTGGGCACGGCAGACACGACCACGCCCGACGCCGTCTCGGTACGGATGGCCGGGCAGATCAACGGCTCGTGGCTCATGCGGTACAAGGGCCTGGAGCACATCGGGTCCCGGTACGCGCCGGTCCAGTACGGAAAGACCGCGCTGCTCATCCCCGGCACGGACGAGTCCCCGCTCACGCCCGCGTAACAGCACGGAAGACCCTGGTTTTTTTATAACCGGTAAAAGCCGGGCGGGAAACGGGGATCCTACCGGGGAGGCGCCCCCGCGTCCGCAAACTGCTGCGAGAGCGGTATTCCGCCCGTGCCGATAGCGTCACGCGGGTATTCCCGGACATACACGAAGAATGCCTGCGGCGGGAGGTTCGTGATCTCCGACGCGGTCTTTGTCAGGTTCCGGATCAGTTCTGCCCGGACTTCGGTGCTTACGGGCCAAAGGTCAATCGTGATTACTGGCATTGTACAACCTCATTGTTTTCATTTTCCGAAAAATTCAGCAACGTCCTGCAGGTATTCCCGGATGGGAAAATGCTGCGGGCATTTCTCCTCGCACTCCCCGCACTGCGCACAGCAGGAGGCATATCCCGGTATTCCCCCGGTAAACGCGCCGCTGAGTGCCCAGGAGTACACCCCGCCCGCGGTCTCTTTTGCATCGTAGGTGTACGCCTGGTTATAGTACATGAAACACGAGGGGATGTCGACGCCATTTGTGCACGGCATGCAGTAGCGGCAGCCGGTGCACGGGATCTTCACGCGGGAGGCAAACGAGTCCCGCATCTTTTCCACAACGGCGAGTTCTGCGGGGGAGAGGGACCCCGGCTGGCCCTGCTCAGCGCAGGCAAGGTTCTCCCGGACCTGCTCCATGGTATTCATGCCGGAGAGCACGACCGTGACTTCCTTGTGGTTCCAGACCCAGCGGAGCCCCCATTCCGACGGGGTGCGCCGGACCGGGGCGTTGACGAGGTGCTCGTGGATCGCGGGGACGTCCCCGGAGAGCAGCCCGCCCCGGAGCGGTTCCATGACCACGATGCCAAGGCCCCGTTCCGCCGCGTACTGCAGCCCCTGCGTGCCTGCCTGGAACTCTTCGTCCATGTAGTTGTACTGGATCTGGGCAAAGGTCCAGTCATAGGCGTCGACAATCTCCTGAAAGACCGCAAACGGGTCGTGGAAGGAGAACGCAGGGTGCCGGATCCGGCCGTCTGCCCGGGCGCTGTCGAGGAATTCCAGCACGCCCAGCCGGGAGAGGTTCTCCCACGTTTCGGCGCAAAGGCCGTGGAGGAGGTAGAAGTCGATATGGTCCGTGGCGAGCCGGTCGAGTTGTTCGTCCAGGTACCGGTCCATGTCCTTACGGCTTGCGACAAGCCAGCTGGGGAGCTTGGTGGCGAGGAAGACCTTCTCCCGGTACCCGTCGGAGAGCGCCCTGCCGACAACCGGTTCGCTCTCCCCGTCATGGTACGGGTAGGCCGTATCGATGTAATTGACCCCGGCGTCAATGGCAGTGCGGATCAGGGCGGTTGCTTTCGGCCCGTCGATCTTCCCTCCGGCCTGCTCACCCGCTGCGGGCGGCAGCCGCATGCACCCGAAACCGAGGATCGAGAGATCGTGCTTTACCCCGGGGAACTTCCTGTACAGCATCCTTTCACCGTTCTCCGGTTAAAAAAAGATCCCGCGGGGATAAATAGGGATCAGGGACAAAAATGTCAGCAAGCCGGTGACAGAAATGTCCGTAAGGCCGGCCGGCGCCGGCCACGGGGATCGGTGCCGGGGCCGCAGGGCAGGAAGCGGCCGTGCAGGAAGACAATACAACGTCTTCGGAGCGCCATGCACCCGATCGCAAAAAAATGAGCGGCGGGAAGATTACTCCCCGAGACGCCGGCGGGTTGCCCGATGCATGCCTGTCGCCCATTCCGAAACAGAGAGCGGGAGAGACCATGAAGGAGACACCATCACCGTATAAACCGGCACCGTTCTTTCTGATCGCGTTCGCGGTTACCTGGTTCTTCTGGTTTGTTGACGCGTATTTCAGCGGGAACGGGGGATCCCAGGCACTGCAGGGACTGCTGGTATTTCTCGGGATCTGCGGTCCCGCTGCTGCTGCACTCATCATGTTTTGGCTGACGAGGAGCCCCGAACTCTGGAGCGATTACCGGGACCGGCTGGTCAGTCTCCGGCATATCGACCTGCGGACACTCCCCTTCATCCTCTTCCTGTTCCCGGCATTGATCTGCACTGCGATCGCCCTCTCCCTCCCGTTCGGGGGATCCCCGGGTCAGTTCGCGATCCTGTTCGGCCCCGCCATCATGACCCTTCCGGCCCTCACCGGCATCTTCCTGGCCCCGGCCCTGGAGGAAGCCGGGTGGCGGGGGTACGGGGTTGACAGCATCAGAAGCCGTTTTTCGCTCTTTTTCACGTCCGTTTCCTTTGGCCTTCTCTGGGCATTCTGGCATACCCCGCTCTTCTTCATCACCGGGTTTTACCATAATTCCCTCTTGTCCAGCTGGCTCTTCACGGCCAACTTCTTTGCAAGCACGGTGGTGATGGCATTCCTCGTCAACTGGATATTCTACCGGAACAACCGGAGCATTATTGCCTGTTTTCTCCTTCACCTCTCGGCAGACGTGTCCATGAGCATTATACCGGCCGAGCAGTTCACCAGGTGCGTGGTCACGGTACTGATGTTCCTCGTTGCGGCCGCGATCGTGATCGGGGACAGGGACCTCTTTTTTAAAAGAACTGCCCCGGGGATCGGGTCATAGACACCCGCTCTCCCGCAAGGCCGGTTCCCGGAACCGGTTGCATCGTTTAGGATAACCATCCCTCCGGTCCGCCCGCCCCAAGGCCGAATACCGGTGCCTGGCAGGGAACAGCCCGTTCAGTGGCTCTCGCTGATCTGGTCAGCCAGCTCCTCGTCCGCCCAGTCTTTCAGCGAGGAGAGGATCGGGATGACGGTCCGCCCCCGTTCCGTCAGGGCGTACTCCACGCGGGGGGGCATGCCGGGATACTCCGTGCGGGAGACCAGGCGATCGGCTTCCAGGGCCCGGAGCTGCCGGGTGAGCATTTTCTGGGAGATCGCCGGCAGTTTCTCCTGGATTGCCATAAAACGGAGCGGGGCGTCTTGTATCTTCCAGAGGATATGCGGTTTCCACTTCCCGCCGATCACGTCCATTGCCGCCTCGAGCGAACAGACGTACATCCTTTTTTTTGGCATGTACCGTTATTCCGGGCGCCGGACCATTAACGGTTGCGTTTTGTTTTCCCGGCAGGGTCTTTACCGGAACGGGGACGGGAGCGGAGCGCGGTCCGGGATACGGCTGGCAGGGCCGGGGTGCCGGTATCGGACGGGATCCGGTGCGGTTCCTGCCGGGCCCGTGCCCGCTCCCAGCGGCAACCGCAGGATGCGCATACACATTCCTGCCCCGGTCTCAACCATTTTACCCGTACACTCCCAACGGACAGCCATGAACCTTTTCGCATTCAACGGGAGCCCGCGGAAAACATGGAACACGGCACAACTCCTGAGCCATGCGCTTAAAGGCGCGGAATCGGAAGGGGCAACGACACACCTGTACCACCTGTACGACCTTGACTATACCGGCTGTACCAGCTGTTTTGCCTGCAAGCGGGCAGGCGGGAAACACTACGGGCACTGTGCGGTACAGGATGATCTTGCGCCGATCCTGGGTGAGATCGGGAATGCCGATGCAATCCTCATCGGATCGCCCATCTACCTCAGCGTTACCACCGGGGAGACGCGGTCGTTCCTCGAGCGGCTGGTCTTCCCGTACCTTGTCTACGATCGAACGCGATCCACGCTGTTCCCAAAAAAGATCCGGACGGCTTTCCTGTACACGGCCAATGCAAGCTATGAGATGCTGGACGCAATGGGCGTTCCCCAGGGGGTGCAGCCAACCGAACGTCTGATGGAGCGGATCTTCGGCTCATGCGAATCCTTCTTCGTGACCGATACCCTCCAGTTCGATAACTATGCAGACTATGTTTCCAGCGCGTATGACCCGGTGGCAAAGAAAAAGCGGCACGATACCCAGTTCCCCCTCGACTGCAAAAAGGCATACGAGCTGGGGGCCCGGCTGGTCCAAAGCAATGCACCATAAGAAAAACCCGGACTCTTTTTTCCTTAAAAATACCGGGGAGCCTGAAGGCTCCTCCCTCCTCAGGCAGGGCCGGCAGCACCCCTGCAGTCGTACAGGCTGACAGAAGCGCCGGTGTCGTCAGTCACGGTCACGGGCGCACACCGGGACCTGCCCCAGCTGAATATACCGGAGCTCCCGCCCGTGCTGCCAGTCTCGAAGTACCGCACCCGTTCACGCGGGAACGCATTCCCCGTCCGAGCAGGTCTCATCGTGGAGACAGGTACTGCCGCACGAACCGCAGTTGAAAACATCGCGCTGCAGGTCAACGCAGCTGAACGAGCAGTTGGTATATCCCTCCCGGCAGCCGGCAAAACCGCTCCCGCCGGCGGCCGGCAGCTGACCGTCCCGGGATGCAGAACCCCCCGTACATCCGGATGCCATGAGGACGAAAACAAGGAGGAGGGGGACTGCCGCAGTGGGATAACATTTCATGTCCATGGTCTTCCCGTACTCTGGATTCACGACTGGGATGATAAAACGTACCGTACTGAAGATTCCCCGTTGCACCCGCCCGCAATTATCGTGCATCTCCCGGGTTATCCCCGCACCATCAAAGAAAAAACAGTACCTTTTTTCGGGTTGTCACCGGTGTTTTTCTGCCGGGTGCGGGCACACGGCACCGGCCGGCAGCCCCGCAGATTTTTATAGTGTAAATGTCCATACATTTACATATGTTCCTTCCCATGAACGACAAACAGTTCGGGTTCTGGAAGATGCGGCGCAGCGGGATGTCCAACGTCTCCATCGCAGACCATATCGGCATAACCAGGCAGGGCGTATCGCAGGCGCTCCTGGCCATGGACGAGAAGATCGATGCCTCGCTGCGGGAGATGGCGCGTGCAAACCGGATCCAGATCGAGAAGATCGACGTAAAACAGGGAGTCCTGTCCGGGAAATCGGTCCCGTTCCAGACCAATGCCTATATCTTTGTGTCGGAGAAGCACGGCATGCAGGTATGGTACGAGCATGACGGCGACTGCGGGGCCTGCGATGAATTCACCCGGTGTATCGAGTTCATCTGGGATTTTGCAGCAGAACTCGGGATCAAAATCGAAAAGACTGCCGACCCGACAACAATGGCAGAAGAGTTGCTGGTAAAAATCCGGGAGCGCGTACCATGACCCGGGTATCGGAAGCTGCAGCACACTGGTTGGGCCTCTGCCGGAAAGCACCGGTATTTCATGCCGCCCCCGCGCTCATGCTATTCGGGCCCGGTACGGCTCATGCCGCCCGGCCCGGCGGAAGTGGCTCCGATCCGGGTCCCGGCCGGGTCCGGCACGGGATCGGCATTGCAACGGCGAGTATCAGGACCCTGTTCCGGGAAAAGCACCTGCTCTGGTTCTTGCTCCTGGCAGGACTCGTGCTTGTTTTCCTGTTCGCGGCAGAGGGGTGGAGCGTGACGCACACGGATTCCCTTCCCCTGCTCTCCAGCATCTGGATTCCCTCTGGGAACTCAGGACTCATCCTGTTCAGCATGCGGTTGTTCCTGATCGAGGCAGTATGCATCTCCTGCTTCACCGGCCTGCTTGCAGCGGTCGTCCTGGAGCGGAACGCGGCCCGCACAACAGTGCCCGTCACGATCCGGAAGGCATGTGCCGGTGCCGTCGCCCACGCCTTTCCGCTCGCTGCGCTGTCTGTGCTGATGGCGGTTGCTGCAACCGTGGCCTTTGAGCTCCTTTCCCAGAGCCAGTTCCTTGGCAGGATCATCTTTTCCCTTGATATGGCCTTCTTCAACCTGCCCTATGCGTACTATGTACCTGCCGGGATCTCTGCCATGTATTATTTCTCGTTCAAAATCATGGCCATCAACATTCTCCTGTTCCTGCTGGCCCTGTATGTCGTGCCGGGCATGGTGCTGGAGGGGAAAGGACTGCCCACGGCGCTTGCAGGGGCAGTCACCCTCATGAAGAAGACCTGGCGCGAGCTTGTGGGCTGCACCCTTGTCCTCGGGGCAATTGTCCTGTGCACAGGTGCCGCAGGACTCCTGATCGGCCAGTCGCCCCAGCTGCTCAACCATGATTACGACTTCTTCCTCCAGCTGTCACGCGGGCAGGTGCTCATGACGGTTGCCTGTTACGGGTTCCTCCTTACCTGCTTCCTCCTGATGGCTGCGGGATATACTACAGCGGGTGTTGCGGTTTCCGATCTCTACCATGTCGGAAAGAGCGAGGGGTTATCCGGTACACCGGATGGAAGCATGAAAAAAACGGAGCATGCCTCATGACGCCGGTATCGGAAACTGCCGGGCACTGGTTCGGCCTGTGCCGGAAACCGCCGGTGTTCCACGCCACGCAGGCGTACATGGTCGCCCTGCCCGGATCTGCCTGTGAAGACAGCCCGGAGGGCGGCGCCGGCGGGCCAGGGACGATCCGGCGGGGAATCGGGGCGGCCCTGGAAGGGACAAAAACCCTGGTCCATAACCCGCAGCTCCTCTGGTTCCCGCTCCTGGCAGGACTCGTGCTGGCCGTGCACCTCATCGCCCAGGCGGGGTTCTATGTGCTGCCCGAGTGGCTGTTCTTCGATGATACCGGCTCTCTCCTCCCGTCGCTTGTCCTGACGTTTGCGGCCGGGCTCCTCACGGCGTTCTGCCTGCTGTTCTTCCTGGCAGGCCTTGCCCTGAGCCTCCCTTCAAAGGAAAGCGGTACGGTCTCGTTCTTCCAGGGACTCAGGATGGCTAAAAAATACCTCTTCCTGCTTGCCGGGGTATCCGCGGTCGCGGCACTCGCGGAGATTTTGCTCTTCGTGCAGCCCTTCATCGCACGGGGGGAGCTCTTTGTTCAAAACCCCCGCTGGCTGATCGCCGTTGACCTGCCCTATGGCGGCCTGCCGTCGTTACTGGTCCAGACATTTATCCTCGAGCTCCTGACGGTCACCTGCCTGGTATTCCTGCTGGCGGGTCTTGCCCTGAGCCTCTCTTCAAAGGAAAGCGGTACGGTCTCGTTCTTCAAGGGACTCATGATGGCCAAAAATTACGCAGGGCCTCTTGCCGGGTGGTCCGCGATCGTATCCCTTGCCGGCACGCTGATCTATGTCGCCGGGATGTATTCCTATCTGCCATCGTGGCTCTCGCCCTACAATATCGTCTCGGCACTCTCCTTCAAACTCGCGTATTTCCTCTTCATGGTGCGCTACCAGTTCCCCTTCAACTTCGTCCTCAACCCGACCCTGTACATTCCCGGCCTGCCCCCCGTATTTGGCGGCGACGGGTGGCTGATCAGCTGGGTGCTCGAGTGTACCCTGATCCTTTCAGCAATCACGGCAGTCCTGTTCCTCCTTACCGTGTTTGTCGTGCCCCTCATCGTGCTTGAGCGGCAGGGCCTCAAGGAAGCGGTTCCGGGATCGTGGAGCCTGATGAAGAAGATCGGGGGTGAAGTGGCGGCATGCGTCCTCTGCCTGGGTGTGGTGGTATTCGCTGCCCTGCTCGCGTGGCGGTATGCCGGCCGGATGTTCACCTCGTTCACGTATCCCCTTGAACCGTGGATTGCAGCCGGGCTCCTGTATGTCCTTGCCCTGTCCTGTTTCGTGATCGTGGTCTCAGCGGTCGGCGGGATTGCAGTCCTGGAACTCTACGCGTCTGCAAAGATCCGGGCTGGTGCCCGGATCCGCTGAACAGGTACCCCGCGCATCCTTTTTTTCCGGTGGACGCCCGGGAGGTAATCCCGGCAGGATGATCTTTTTAAAAAAGGAGCGGAATGATTTTATATTGTAAATATCCATACATTTACGTATGTCAAAACAAACCAGCAACAGCCCGTCAGGATTGCCCCGGGTAATCCTGCTGCTGATCCTGTGTGGCACAGCAGCATTGCTGACAGCGTCCGTATCTGCAGACACGCCGTCCGTTACCATCGCCGCGTCGGGCGATCGGTCCTATTACCTGGGAGAAAAAGTGGTGTTCAGCGGCCATAACGAGGATTCGGATACCACGTACCTCTATCTGACCGGCCCGGAGACCTTCGTGAAGGGACCCGGCATCCCCGCGATCGGGGGAAACCTTGCCTCGCCCCTGCAGGCAGTGGTCAGCGGAAATTCGGACTCGTTCACCGCAGTAAAAACAAATCCGGATAAGACCTGGGAATATACCTGGTACACGGCCAATCTGCCGCTGGATGCCGGGACGTATACGGTCAATGCAGCGAGCCGGCCGGCCGCAGGGGACCAGCCTGTCACAGATGGCGCCAATGCCGGGATCATCGTAAAAAAGCCGTTCATAAGCGCACAGGTCTCCCCGGCAACACTGTCACAGGGAGTCCCCTTTACGGTTTTTGGCACTGCGGAAGGACTCCCGCCTTACGTCCAGGTCTGGATCCTTGGTAAGAACTACTATTCCAAGTCAATCGAATCCGTCAACTCCGATGCCTCGTTCAACTACAGAGTCCCCGCGGAGGTCACCAGTCAGCTGGCAGGCGGCCGGTACTTCGTGATTGTCCAGCACCCGATGGCAGACAACCGGTTCGACTTCGATACCAGCGGGGATTATGTCCGCAACCTGAACCTTGACAATGGTACGAATCTCTTCAGGATCTCCGGCGCGGGGAGCCTCCAGGGCAGCGATGCCGCAGACGCGCTCATCACCGCGGTAAGCGATCAGGAGTCAACCGTTCCCGCGTCCTCCGCCTATGACACGTATACCATCATCCCGGTCCAGGTCACGGATGGAAAAACGGCATCCGGTGCATCCGCAGGAACGGGAGTCACTATTTCCGCAGAAGGGGATAAGTCCTATTACCTGGGAGAGAACGTGGTACTCAGCGGCCGTAATTATGATTCGGATACCACGTACCTCTTCATGACCGGCCCGGGCACCTTCGTGGAGGGACCCGGCATCCCCGCGGGCGGGGGAAACCTTACCTCGCCCCTGCAGGCAGTGATCAGCGGAAACCCGGACTCGTTCACCGTAGTGAAGACCAAACCGGATAAATCCTGGGAATATTCCTTTTACACGGCAAATCTTTCGGTGGATGCCGGCACGTACACCCTCTATGCCGCGAGCCGGCCGGAAGCAATGGACCCGGCCGGCCCGGCTGATGCAGGTGATGGGATTATCCTGAAAAAACCGTTCATAACCGCAGGGATCTCTCCCGCGCGGCTCTCAAGAGGAGAGCCTTTCACGGTTACGGGAAATGCGGAAGGAAACCCGCCTGAAGTCCAGGTATGGATCCTTGGCGACAACTACGTGTTCAATGCAACGGTTGCGGTAAATCCTGATACGTCATTTACCTTCACCGGTGATCCGCAACGCACAGGAAACCTTCCGCAAGGCCGGTCGTATCTCATAGTGCAGCACTCCATGCAGAACAACACCTTCGACATTGTCCGCAGCGGGGATTACGTCCTCACCGTGCAGGGTAACGCCATCCTTTTCAGCATCACGGGTGCGGGAAGCCTGCAGGGCAGCGATGCCGCAGACGCGCTCA
>Ga0116170_10002034_pt1 | contig 19990 bp, 12 predicted proteins | sample AD_JPNHW1_MetaG_FD_89797 | JGI IMG/M metagenome (GOLD analysis project Ga0116170, IMG submission 89797) | Active sludge microbial communities of municipal wastewater-treating anaerobic digesters from Japan - AD_JPNHW1_MetaG | ecosystem: Engineered > Bioreactor > Anaerobic > Digestate | place...
CAAATTGAATTACATTGAAATACCTCTGGATATCAAACTTCGGTCCGACCAGTTTTACCGGATGACCTATTTTGGCCAATTTGGTATTACCAACCTGATCAATATCAGCGCTTCGGCTATTTCAACGGATGGCAAGCTAAACAGTGCCAATGTAAGCGAAAGCATAGGATTGTATAACATGGGAATGCTGATGGGCGGTGGAGTTGAATACGATTTGGGAGGAAATACGGCGGTAAACTGTGGAATTCAGTACGCCAACTATTTTATTGATGCCACAACCATTAAAGGACTTGATGAAAAAACCACGATTAAAACCGTAAGGCTGGTTATTGGGGTGATGTTTTAATCTGTTTTGATATGAAAATTGCAATTGCACAGTTGAATTACCATGTTGGTAATTTTCAAGAGAATACAACTAAGATTATCCGGCATATCGGGATGGCCCGGGAAAAAAATGCCGATCTGGTTGTTTTTTCTGAACTATCGGTTTGCGGGTACCCTCCAAACGATCTGCTCGAACGTAAAGAGTTTTTAGATTGGACCCAGGATGCTGTGGATCAAATTGTCTCTCAATCGAAAGGGATTGCCGTAATTATTGGGGCACCGACCATTAATACCAGCCAAAAGGGCAAGAAACTGCACAACTCAGCTATCTTTATTAATGATGGGAAAATCGAAAAGATCGTTCATAAGACCCTGTTACCTACGTATGATATTTTTGATGAATACCGCCATTTTGAACCAAATCAGGAGTTTGAAATTATCCATTTCGGCGAAAGCAAAATAGCGCTGACTGTTTGTGAGGATCTTTGGGACGATCAGCCTACCAGCAACAGTTTTGCAAAAAGCAAATTGTATATGACCTCTCCGCTGGAAGAGCTTAGTCAATTAAGTCCAGACCTGGTGATCAATATTGCCGCTTCTCCTTTTTCATATAATCAGGAAGGGGACCGGAAAAAGATTATGCTCCGGAATGCTAAGGAGTATAACCTTCCCATTATTTATGCCAACCAGGTTGGAGCCCAAACCGAACTGATTTTCGATGGTGGTTCCATGTATATTAACCCACAGGGCGAAGTTGAGCAGGAGTTGGCTTATTTTGAAGAAGATTTTAGTGTAATCGACCTTTCCGAAAAACAGGAAATCAGGTTGCAACCTCACTGTTCGGCCATTGAAAAAATATACAACGCCCTGGTTTTGGGCATTCGTGATTATTTCAGGAAAACAGGATTTAAGACGGCTACACTGGGTTTGTCGGGAGGAATTGATTCGGCCCTTGTAGCTGTGCTTGCAACCGAAGCGCTAGGCGCTGAAAACATTTTTGCTTTGCTGATGCCCTCCCAATATTCGTCGGACCATAGCATTACCGATGCACTGGATTTGGCCGAAAACCTGGGTATTCGCTATGAGATATTGTCGATACAGGATGCGGTCGATAGTTTTGAAAGAACCTTGAGCCCTCTTTTTGTAGGTTTTCCTCCCGATGTGACCGAAGAAAATATTCAGGCCCGTACGCGGGGAATATTGGTTATGGCACTTTCCAACAAATTTGGGAATATTCTTCTGAACACGACCAACAAGAGTGAATGTGCCGTTGGCTATGGAACACTATATGGCGACATGAACGGAGGTTTGTCGGTATTGGGCGATGTGTACAAAACCGATGTTTTCAAATTGGCACGGTATATCAACCGCGACAAGGAAATCATTCCCGAGAATACTATTTTGAAGCCTCCGTCGGCCGAATTGCGACCCGATCAGAAAGATTCCGATTCGTTGCCCGAATATGATATTCTCGACCAGATCTTGTTCCGTTATATTGAGTTAAACCTTTCCCCCGATGAGATTATTGCTCAGGGATTTGATGAAAAAACAGTTCGCCGGACGGCTCGAATGGTAAATTTCAACGAATACAAACGGTTTCAGGCTCCGCCAATTCTTCGGATCTCATCCAAGGCTTTTGGTTTCGGACGTAGAATACCACTGGTAGCTCATTACGAAGGTTGAACGGGTTTCTCTTAGGTTTCATTCTTTAAAAAGTTGTTGTACACAAGAAGCTTAAACAAATCAGCAAATCGGGTTAGCTTCTTTTCGTTGTTTCGTAGACTTCAACCAATTTTTTTGCCAGTTTGTTAATGTCAAAATGGGTTTCGACACTCTCACGTGCTTCCAGACTTAGTTTTTCAATTACCGAAGGATGATCGAGTAAATCTTTTAAGGTATTGGCCAACGATTCCGGCGTGTTGGGATCGTAAGTAACTCCACCACCGGCAAGGTTTATGATTTCGGGGAAAGCTCCCAGGGCTGGTTGAACCACGGGTATTCCCGAGGCCATTGCCTCCGAAAGATAAATTCCAAAAGCTTCGCCATTCCGAACAGGAACTGAAAGCAGTTGCATTCGTTTCAGGAAGTGACAGCGGTGCTGTATTTCAAATCCTTCCCAAAAATGGGCAAAAGGCCGCAGTCCCAGCACTTCCAGTTTTCTTTTTTGTTCTTTAATAAAAGGAACATCGTCGCCGGTGCTTCCTCCGGTAACATGCAGGTGGACATCGTCGTATTTTTTCTCTTTCTTCAAAAGAATAAATGCATCGACAAGAATGTCGAGGCCGTTTTCGTGGTTCATGCGGGAGATAAACCCGATTTCCCTTTTTTTCACTTTAAAATTGCCAACCGGATAATCAGCCAGATCAACACCCAGATGGATCGTGTGCATTTTTTCGGCGGGGAGGTTCATCCGTTGCCGGGCAATATTGGCATAATAGTTACTTACCGGGATAAACGCATCGACATCGGCTGCCCGTTCACTCATCAGTTTCCAGACTTGTTCCCTGAACGATGGTTTCATTACGTCGACCCATACATCTTCATCCTGAAGGGAGCATACAATGGGGACATTCAGCCGTTGTTTCAGCCGATGGGCCAAACCCAGCAACAAGGCATTCGAAAGGTGAACGATGTCGGGTTGACAATGATTCGCAATCCAGTCGGCCATTTTATCCAGTTCGGCACTTTGTTTTCCCTGTTCTCCCAGTAGCATGGAAACGGTCATTTCTTCCAGACCTTTGGCATTGGTTGAGCCGGCCATGCCCGCAGCAATTTTCATCAGCGGTTTGGAGTTGAGTATCCGCTCAAACCATCCCGGAGCTTTGCGGAAAATAGGATAAAGCTGTTTCAGATAGATGCTGATAGCTCCATAAAAAACAGGCACATCGCTGATATCGTGTTCATCGGAAAAAAGAGGCAGGTACATGGGTATTTTTACAACGGTATGACCTTGTTTCTTCAGTGAATCGACAAATTTGCTGTCGCGAAGACAGTTTCCGCAGTAAAAGCTTCCGCCCGAGCCGGGTATGATTTGAATAATGTTCATTTTCCGTATCAATTATTTATCTGCACTTAAAAAATAGATATTCCCGTCGTTACCAGCCAAAACAATAGCACCTTCTACTACAGCCGGTGTATTCATTACGGCTACGCCCAATTCGTAAGTCCAAACGGTCTTCCCTGTTTTAAGATCAAGTAACATCACATCGCCGCGCATGTTTGCCACCAGCACCTGTTTTTTATTGACAACCGTTGAAGCCTCAACCCGGTTTCCGGTATTCGTTTTCCAACAAATTGTTCCGTTGTCTTTGTTGAAGCAGTAAACAAATTTGTCACGGCTACCAATGACAACTTTATTGTCTGCCAAAGAAGGTGAAGCAATAAACGGCTGAGATGATTCTTTGTTTTCGTATTTCCAGATTGTTTTTTTCTGCACGAGGTCGATGCAGGAAAAACCTCCATCGTAATCGCCAACAAAGGCCAGGTTCTTGTCAATGGCGGGTGAAGAGGCTACATACGTTGCAATTTGGTTTTTACTTACCAAACTCCCGTCTTTTAAACTCACCATGTGCAGAAAACCGTCGCAACCGCCAAAGATGGCTCGGTCGTTTGATATGGCCGGAGAGCTGTTCAGGTAGTTATCCGATTCGTATTTCCAAAGTCCTTTGCCGGTTTGTGCATCAACGCCATGAAGGAAAAAATCATAACTTCCTGCGGCGATAACTTTTTTCCCTTTTAGTTCAGCAAAAGCCGGGGCACCCATAATTTGGTTTTCGGTTTTGTATTCCCATTTTTTGGTGCCACTTTTCAAATCAATTGCATACAATATCCCCGAGAGATTTCCGGCATAGACTGTTCCGTCGTGGATTAAAGCCGGGGCTTCGAAACCATTTTCCGTTTTGAATTTCCAAAGCAGTTTGCCATTGAAGTCGAGACACAACAGATCCCCATTGGTCGAACCGACCACAATTTTTCCGTTGCTGATTACCGGAGCCGATTTAAAAATCCCGTCGGCATCGTAGCTCCATTTTAGTTTCACCTTTTGAGGGAAAGAAGCAGAGGTAACTCCCTGTAAAGATGCATTTCCCCGGGAGTTGGGACATTCTTCCGGCGATTGGGCAAAGGAAACTACTGATGAAAGAAGTGAAATAAAAATGAAGATAAATTTGTTCATGCTTTCAGACTAAGATTCAGCTTCAAAAATAGTGATTTTAGAAAGGTGATTGAAAGGGTGAGACGTTATTGCAACGTTAAAAGTGAGGGATCGTTTTTTCTGATTCTGTGAGGAAAAGTGTAGCCCTCCTTCAAAAAAGGATGGCTCTTGGGTTTATTATTCCATTTGATTCTTGCTCATATAAACGTATTCATTACTAATCTTACCCTCTTTATCGAAGGTGTGCATTAACATGACCGGAATATTTGAAAACTTTTTGCCATCCTTTGTAACACAGGATAGAGTCCACCAGGAATAAACCGTGTACAAATCCTCCTGTTCGTAGTATATACAATCGGGATAACCTACCTGATCGAGTTGCATATTATCGAATGCTGCGAACGTTTCTTTGTCGTCTTTCTTTTTTTCTTCAACGTTGAGAAATTGGTTGGTTTTCAGATAGGAACTACCAAAGAATGCTTTAGATGAATAGATGGAAAACAAGGTTTCGATATCCTCGGCACAATAGGCGTTAACCAGTTTTCGTACCGTAACAATATAGGGATGCTTGATATAGATCTTGCCATTTTCCCTGGTTTTAAAGCTGTTTTCGATTTCTTTAAAAATTGCGTTGTCATAGTATTGACACAAGATGTAGATTTTGCCTTCTTTGTTAAACGCATACAGGTTATGAATCGGCCAATTAATGCGGATTCCGGTTTCCTTATGGATTCCTTTTACCCTGAGCCAGTCTTGTACCCACAAACCGCCCTCTTTGTACACAATTGCATCCGGTGTTGCAGGCGAATCTTGTGATATCTCCAATTTTTCAACACCACGCCACCAGTTGTAATTATCTTCAAAACTTTGCTTCGGACGTTTGGATCCGACACCGTTTGTAGATACATATACCGAATCGGCCCAAAAGCTCATAAAGGTTTCTTTATCACCTTTCACAAATGAATCCCACAGTGTTTTTGTTTTTTCAATGGATTGATGCTCTGAAAAAACTTTTCCGCTTTCTTTTTGGGCCGAGACAGCAAAAGTCCATAGCCCGCACAACAATAGAATTAGAAATTTTTTCATAGGAATAAATTTAAGTTGTTATAATTAATTGGATTCCGGGTTCCTTTTACAGGCAGTGCCGGGCACCAATGATTTCTGCTTTTTTCATTCCCGTTCAGAATGGTTGTAAGGAAAATTTTTCGATCAATTGTTTGCAGAAAAAGAAAGTCAGTTTATTTCTGTAAAAGCAGTAATCAGCCCATCGAAGTCTTCACATCCCTACTGTCTTTAAAAACTGAGATCAGGTGTCCTATTGGGGTAGGCGAAATGTCTACAAGTAGTACAACCTTTTCGATAACTGTAAAAAATTGAAATACAAGAAAAATTACAAAATAAACAGTTAAAAGTCAACTTATTAATTCAAAAAATAGCCTTCGGAAAATCAGAAATTGAGAAGACCTGATTTATTTTATGTAAACATCCTCTTTCTTTTCAGGCTGGAGCGGGTTTTAACGTCATGGTATCAAATTTATGTTTTGTTTTTCTTCTTTTCATTATCATTCCTCCTTGCTGATATAAAACTTGATAGATTTGCATAGGCGGAAAGTGAAGAAGGTTTCGGAGAGTGTTTTCGTTGTAAAATGATTGAAAATGAAAGATGCTGCATCCATAAAAGTCTATTCTCCAAGGGAGGAGAATATCAATATCTGGTCACATGCGTTGGGCATTGTGTTGAGCTTTATCGCTTTGTCCCTGTTGCTGTTCAGGTCCTGTTCCATTGGAGAGGCAAAATACATCGTGAGTTTTACCATTTTCGGACTGAGTTTGTTGGTTCTTTACACCGCTTCAACGTTGTATCACAGCGCTAGAAATCCCGAACGCAGGTTGCGACTGAAAGTTTTCGACCACGCTTCAATTTTTGTACTTATCGCCGGAAGTTATACCCCGTTTACTCTTGTTACCCTTTCGGGAACAACCGGGTGGGTTATTTTTGGAATTTCATGGGGAACTGCTTTGGTGGGAATTATCCTGAAAATTTTCTTTACCGGCAAGTATTCCATTCTTTCAACCATTATGTATGTGCTGATGGGCTGGGTGATTGTGTTTGCTATTAAACCGTTGTACCATAATTTGCCGGTTGAAGGTTTTTGGTGGCTGGTGGGCGGTGGTATTGCTTATACCGTTGGTGCAGTGCTATACAGCATCAAGAAAATCAAATTCAATCATGCCATCTTCCATGTTCTGGTGCTGGTGGGTAGTCTCTGCCATTTTATTGCGGTATTTTGTTTTTTGTGAGGCTGGCAGATCATTTCTGAATACGATTTTAAGCGTTGAATCAGTGTGTTTTTCTGCTTGGGTGTCATTGTTTTAAACAATGCATTTTTTGAACGAAACATTTTCATGCTAATAACCGTATTGCTATGATGAAATTTAAAAAACTCGTTGCGTTTCTGATTGTCTTTCTGGGTTTTTTAATGCCGTCCTTCGCTCAGTATGAAATTAATACTGAAGTGGGTTCAGACAGAATTGCTCATTTGACAGCGTATATTCCCAATGCCACTACGGTAGAACTGGTGGGATTGGGTGGAAGTTATGGGTTGTATAACCTTCGTGTTGCATTTAAAGATGACGGGAAAGGCTTTTGGACAGCCTCAACACCAGCCCTTGAATCTGGGTTTCATTATTATGGTCTTTATGTGAACGGAATCCAGACTGTTAATCCTAATGAGAAAGTTCTTTATTATGGTGGAAATATGTGGAATAATGGGATTGAAGTTCCGGGTGATTACGATTTTTATGATTTGAAAGATGTTCCACATGGAGTTGTTTGTTCGCAGTATTATAAGTATTTAAAACAGGTTCGACATTGTATGGTTTATTTGCCGCCTGGGTATCATGTGAATACTTCTGAGTCATATCCTGTTCTTTATCTTCAGCATGGAAATGGCGAAGGCGAATATAGCTGGTTTATGCAGGGTAAAGCCAATTTGATACTCGATAATCTATTGGCAGAAAAGAAGATAGATCCCATGATTGTGGTTTGTGAGAATGGCATGAATACCGACTATACTAGTCTACTTGTTAACGGTTTAATGCCCTTTATTGAACAGAAATTCCGGGTGAAAACGCAAAAAGAATTTAGGGCCGTTGCCGGTTTGTCAATGGGGGGAAATCAAACAGTTACAGCAGCTGTCAATCAAATTGATTATTTTAATTACATGGCCTCTTTCAGCAGCGATGTAACTACAAGCTTTAATTCAAGCCTCAATAATTCGGTTGAGCTTTTTTGGCTTGGCTGGGGAAGAGATGACGAATGGGTTTCAGACATTAATGCTTTCGAAATGCAATTAAACAATCGAAAAGTAAATCATGTCACAACGATCTATGATGGAGCACACCAGTGGATTGTCTGGCGAAAATGCCTCTATGATTATTGCCAGTTAATTTTTAAACCATATACTTACGAAAACCCATTCGTTACGAGTGTTGAGCATGGTCGGGTACAGGATTCACATTTTGATGTTTTTCCTACGCGTTTTACCGGGAGCCTCTTCCTTAAAACCAATCTTAATGAACTGCAAAAAAATGGATTATTCGTTCTGAGCGATATTTCCGGTAAAACGATTCATCAGTATCGAGGTGCTATTACCAATGCAGAATCAAAAATCAATGATTGTCTGGTTAATTGTTTGCCAGGTGTATATTTTTTGAAGGGGCAGTGCTCCGATTATTCTAAGGTTGTGAAACTTATAAAGTAATTTGCCATGAAGCACGTTGTTTTATTCTTTCTGGGGATTTGCTGTTGTGCTGGTCTCCAGGCACAAATGCAAACAAAGTTGGTAAAAGTTGTTGATCAGAATGTGATATTCAGGTTATATGCTCCTTTGGTGTCGGATGTTAAGGTTGTGTGCGATCAATTGCATTTAATGTATGGAAGCGACACGATTCCTCTCAAAAGGCAAAATAATGGGACCTGGCAGGATACTTTTAAAATAATTCCTCCGGGCTTTTATTCGTATCGGTTCTTGATCAATGGAGCACTGGTACATGATTATTTATCTCCGGTCTGTTTTGAGAAAAATACCTGGATGGGAGGGTTTGATGTGCCTTTAAAGACCGATTCATTTTCAATCAGAAAAAGTGGCCCGTTTGGAAGCCTGGAACAGCACATCTACAAATCTTCGGTTACAAATCAGTATAGAAAATGCCTTGTTTATCTGCCCTTTGATTACGATATCCAACAAGCGGAACGGTATAATACGATATACCTTTTTGCCGATTGGGGTGAAAATGAAGATGCCTGGATTACACAGGGACGGGTAAACGATGTGCTTGACAATGCGATTAACAGCGGGGTTGCTTCTCCTTGTCTGGTTGTTTTGGAGAATAAAAATTCGTTAAAAAGTCCAGATTCAGCTTCTGTAAATCAGTTAATCGCTAATTCCATCCTGGTGAATGATTTGGTGCCATTCATCGATCGCGTTTATCGAACGGCAGAGAGTGCAGCAAGCCGTATGGTGGCCGGTTGTGCCGAAGGAAGCATCTTTGCGGCCAATGTGGCTGCCGAAAATCCTACTGTTTTTAAGAGCCTTGGAATCTATGGGTTACCGGACCATTTTGCAAACGAAGACGAAATGGTTTCTAAGCTGAAAGCAGCTGGTTTGTCAAATATTTGGATTTGTGCCGGCGACCAGGATGCCAATTTTTCCTCGGTATTATCGTTGCATAATCGGCTTCTTTCAGAAGCTGTCGATCACCATTGGCAAATATTTGAGGGATCCAACAATTGGCTAACCTGGAGAAAGGCTCTGCTGGTCTCTATTAAAAAGTAAACTGACTATATTTCAATAGAAAAGGGTTGTAAAATCAACCCTTTTTCATCATGTTTCCATCATGATGCAAGACTATAACTAAATCTAAAACTAATGAAAAACGCAAAACAATGTTTTTAAATGACTCTCAGTTTACGTGAAATTATTTGATTGTCAGACTTAAACCTTACTATGTAAATTCCTTTTTTGAGGGGACTGTTTTGGATCGTAATGTTTGTATTTCCATTAAAATCGAGTGGCTGATGGAACAATTGCCGGCCATTCAGATCGTAACAGGAGAAATTGTACTGGGTATCTGAATTCTTGTTCAATCTGATTAAAAGGGAGTTGTCTTTTTTCCGGTAAACGACATCTAAATCATTGCCCGAAGCGAATGTGTTGATGCTGGTAAGTGCTGATGCCGATATCCAATTCAGGTTAAATTCGCCCGAAACAGCATAATAGCGCAGTGTGTTTTTACCCTGTTCGAGGGTTGCTTCGGACGAGAGGGTCTTCCAAACCTGCCAGCCTCCGGTAACCGGGACATTGATGGAATGTAAGGTTGAAACCTTTCCATCCTTTACCTGCCTAAGTTCAAATTTTCCAGAGTATAACGATGCAACCCGATAGTTAAATTCGTATGTTCCTTTATTGGAGACGTATACATCATAGTCGGCATAATCACCGGAACTGGCATAACCCAGGTCGGAACCACCGCCGGCATCGGAGCATGTTTCTGTTTGAAAGCCACTATTGTAGCTAAAGTCTTCGGCTTCAATTTTTCCGGGAAGCAAGAAATATTCTGGGGCATCGTTCTCTACTTCCCTGTTGTCAAAAGGGTCATATAACCTCTGATCGGCAGTTTTCAGGCTTTCCCCGCTGTAAGTCAGATAAATTTGATCGGAAGCGATCATGGTTCCGTTGGTTTGAAGCACCAACACTTCCGGATTGGTTTCATCAGAATGAATGGTTTCAATGCTTTTCTCCGAATTGTTAACGGTTAATTTGAATTCTCCCGATGATGGGAGAGAAGCCATATCATAACCCAGATTGGTTGCCAGCCTGATTTGATCGCCCATTGTGTTGGTACAGATATTCAATATTTCGGGAGTCACAGAACCAGTTTCTACCGGTGTGTGAATTTTAAAAAAATTGATGTTGAAACCCGCATTGTCGATGCAAAGTTTCAGCTTGTGTTTTCCTTTTTTCAGCACCACATTGTTTATGGAGGTGGTTCCCCAGGTTGTCCAGCCACCGGTTGAGGGTAAACTAATTGTGGTAGTTACCGGTACCCCATCCTGTTCGAAATGGATCTTACTGCCATTCCCCAGGGCTGCATATCGGAGGTCGATGCTGTAAGCGGCATTCTGTTCAGTAATCACCGTGTATTGAAGCCATTCGCCGGTGGTGGTCCAGCCTACGTCGTAGCCGTTTGTTCCGCCGGCATCGGTACAGGCTTCTATATCGACTCCATCGTTTCGGTAGGAGTACCCACTGTTCCATGCAGAATATTCCCCGGTGGTTGTTTTGTAATTGGCCGTGTCGCTGTCGGAATAGGCAAATCCGTTGGGGCCCAGATCATAATCAACGGCATAAATTGTTCCGGGTACAGTAAGATTCTTAAAAGGAAGGGTTTCTGTTGAGTTGATTTGCCGGAACATGGCATCCAGTACATCACGGTGAATGGTGCAATTTTCAAGCTTTAACATGTCGGCCTGTTCCATCATCCAGTCATAAGCTTGGTCTTCGGACGGTTTAGAGCCGTTTCCCTTCCAATAGTCGAGCAATTTTTGCCAACCGGTAGTTTTGGGAATGGTTATGGTACCGGTGACAGAACCAATTTTTTTGTAGGGCCACCATGCCCAGCCGATGCCATAGCTTTCGACCAACCGGATGGCGTTGGTAAACCAGGTGTTCGAATTTTCGCCCGATTCACCCATCCAGATCGGAACATTGTAGCTACTTCGTAAACTTACAATTCCTTCAATTGACCCGTAATCGTTGTAACTCCAATATTTGTGAAAACTTAGGGCCAGGTTGCTGTCGAGCTTTTTGGGATCACCCAATCCGTTGTAGTTATTACCCCAGCAGTTTCCTTCGATAATGAGAAGATGATTGTTATCGACGGTGCGGACGGCTTTAATCAGTTCTTTGTAGAAGTTCCAGAGAGCGGTATTTTGGTTGCAACTGCATCCGTTTTGATTTCCTGCATTGTCGATGTCCCAGTTGGGCTCGTTCAGCAAGTCATAACCGCCAACCCAGGGATTATTGGCGTATCGTTCGGCCAGTTTTTTCCACAGGGCAACTGTTTTTCTACGGTTTTCGGAGCTTTCCCACAGGGATGGTTTTGAGGAATCGTAGTCCGAAATGTTGGCATCTTTTCCCTGGCCTCCGGGTGCTGCATGAAGATCGATGATCAGGTAAATTTTGTTTGCCTTGCACCATTCAAGCAGTTGATCGATCATTTCAAAACCGGTGTTAATCCAGGTGTCGTTGCCTGAATTGATTTCTTCTTCGATGGGCAAGGTGAAAAGGTTGTAATGAATGGGCAACCGGATGGAATTGAAGCCCCAGGCAGCCATTGAATCGACATCGGCTTTGGTACAATAATTTTCGCGCCAGGATTCGTAAAATTCATCGGTGGCATCTTCTCCCACCGTGTTTTCAAGGGTTTTTCTGATTTCATGCTGTGTGCCGGCAAAATCAGCCGTTTCGAGCATATATCCTTCCTGAAGCATCCAGCCTCCCATCCCCATTCCACGAAGGATGACTTCTTCGTCATTCCCGTTCAGGATTTTTTGTCCGGAAGCATGCAGGAAACTGGTTTGAGCATGAGATGCCAGCGCCATGAAAATCAGCAGAATTGTTAGAATCGGGTATTGTATTTTCATTTGTTTTTCTCCTGTTTTTGAAAGACTCTTACATAATCAATTTCCATGGTGGTGGGAAATATTGAGTCGTTAACTCCTTCATGTCCACCCCAGTCGCCGCCTACGGCAAGGTTGAGAAGCAGGTGAAAACGTTGGTCAAATGGCCAAACGTTGAAATCGTTGGCTTCTTTGTTGAAAGAAAAATAGAGTGAGTCGTCGACGAAGGTGCGGATCTGTTTTTCATCCCACTCCATGGCATACGTATGAAAAGCAGATCGGTTGTCCTTCACTTCGATGGTGTGGTTTCGCTGGGTGCCTGCTTTGTGATTGTAGTTTGAAGTGTGGATAGAGGCAACAATGTTGGTTGGGTCGTAGCCAACATTTTCCATTATGTCGATTTCTCCACTGTTGGGCCATCCACCATATTTCCAGTCGGTTGGGAGCATCCAGATGGCGGGCCACAATCCGCGTCCTTCCGGCAACCGGGCACTGATTTCAAAACGCCCGTACAACCAGTCGCCTTTTTGTTTGGTAACAAGCCTGGCTGATGTGTAATGGAATCCGCTGATATCTTCCTTAATTGCCTTTATTTTTAAGGTTCCGTTTGACACCTCTGCATTTTTTAACTGAGCCGATGTGTAACACTGTAGTTCGTTGTTCCCCCAACCCCAGGCATTACCCGTGGTATCGTAACTCCATTTTGCCGAATCGGGTAATCCGTTGTAGTTGAATTCGTCGCTCCAAACCAGTTTGTAATTTTTTTTGCATTTTATACCTGATTGATTTGGATTTTTACACGCAGCAAAAAACAGCAGGGAAACCACTATCCAAAACATCCATTTTCCGGCAAATTTTCTTGTTTCCATTTTTCAGACTATTTTAATTTTCAATTTCATTTTAAGGTTTCAGCCCTGAAATGAACAACGATTTTATGCACGTTCCCTTCGCGGGAGAATATGGAACGGCTGGTCAGGGAATCGATCATCAGCTCCTCGGATGAATGTACTTCATTTTCAACGTGAATGTCGATTTTTTGGATTTCATCTATCAGGTAAATTACCGGGGTGCCACAGAAAGAGAAAGCCAACAATGGTTTCCCGGTTGGGATTTGGATGCAGAATTTCTGGGTGAAATGCTTTATATCAATGGAATCCGGATCATCCAAAAATTCTTCTTTTTTTAGGTTGAGCGGATCAAACAGAACGGTCCCGTTTTCTATGCGGATTCCAAGTTCCATCATTCTCGACAGGATATCTTCTTTCACCTGCCCTGTCATTCCGGGTTGCTGTACTCCGGCCATCGAAGGAGTGTGTGAGTAAGGATCGGTAGGGAAAGCCCCGTACTCTTCTGGTTTTTTATGGCTGCCAATGCCTTCGCGGATGGCATCGTAATGGTGAATTAACCGGTCGGTAACAGCCGTTTCAACACCAGTTTTTTTAGTCCATTCGAGGTTTTCGCCGACTGCCAGCATTAACTTTGAAACCATGTGCCAGTAGATGCAGCCCAATCCTTCGTATTTGTAAAATGTGCCCGATCGTCCAGTGAAGGATTGATGATCAAAGAGTTGTTCGTAGAGATTGAGAATAAGGTTTGTCTCTTTCTCAGCCAGCAGTTTGTATTTTCCCTGAATTTTTTCAAGGGCAGCTTTCAGTGCTTCCGCATTGTTGAACGTGCCGTTGAAGTGGCAAATTCCGTTGATGTCTTTGGAAATAATCTCATAATTTCCGTCGGCAATCAGTGTTTTCAGTAACTCTGATTGAGATACCTGTTCGATCGTAAGATTGTTCTTTTCCAGGAAACGGGGCAATTGCCGGTCGGGATAAAGGATGTATGAACGCTGATCGGCTCGGTAAAGAGAGCTTTCCCTTAGCGAGTCGAGCAACTCAACCACCTGAACGGGAGAGAGGTAGCCGGAACTCAGGATCGCAACCTGGCCTTCGAGCATTTCGTACAGGTGCCTGATCCCGATCTCATTGTCAGAGAAGATAATCAGGTTGTAGGCATGGTAAAGTCCGTCGGGCCGTTTGTTGTCGCAAATACTTTGATCGATGTAACGTTGGACTGTTTGTAAAAATTGAAGCAGAACAGCTTTTGATAACCCGGTTTTTTCTCCGCTGATGTTTTGATAAACCTTTTCCCTGAAGCGGCTTCCGGCCATGCCCAGTTCATCGGTCAGTTTTTTACGGTCGTTGTTTGTGAGGTTTTTGCCCAGCAGAGCAGTGTTCTGGCTAAAGACGCTGGCAATATCGTTGAAAAAGATCATAATTTCTTCCGAAATATTCCATTCTGATTCGGTGCTTTGACTGAAAAGTTGGGAAATAAAATGGATGTAACGCCGCATGTAATAAAGTGTTACCATCGATGCGCCTGAGCCGACAAGGGCATTGTTGGCATCGTTCCATTCGGGCCGCTGGGTGTTCATCCAGATTCCAGCGCCAGGAATAAAGTTACTGAGTTTCGATAACAATGGCACCAGTAGCTTTTCGGTGAAGTTTACCTTCAGTACCTCATTCTTATTGAGAATCAGCTTTCCGTCGGAGCCTGTCTCTTTTGTCTTTTTTTCAGCTGCCAGATGTACCTGTTCTTCAAAACGAATGGTATCGCGCGGAGATTTTAACAGTTCGCTGTAAGGTTTCTGCCGGTAAGGAACATTGGCATACGTGAAAACAGGCTGATCGAGCCACAATTCGAGCTGACCAGGGTAGAATCGTTCCGATAGTTCAAGCAACTTGTTGAGGTAAATAATCTGATGATCACCCCAATAACCAATATTTGACCATGGATTGGAGGGATCGAGTAACTCCCAGTCGAAGCCATCGCGGGTAATTTTGTAGGGATTATAGCCATCGATGGTACTGGCATTGACAAACCGGGCAATCATTCCTGGCAAAAAAGCCGGATAAGAAACCGACAGGGCCTCCCAGTTTTGGAAAATGTCGCGCCAATTTCCCTGATAATAGAGGGAAGGGGTGCCATCGCTGTTTTTCAGTTTGATGTCAAAGAGGTTCCAGGGGCGGCTGGGATCGCCATGGCGGCGGCTGAATTTTAATGGCAAGTATTCATAGGCAATTCTTATCAGGTCTGGATTTCCCTGCTTTTCTGCTGCTGAAATTAATTCGTAATATTCCAGTTTTTCAGGCAGGTTGTCGGCCCAAACTTTAAGTGATGATGCAACTGATTGGTTGCAATGGAGCAGATGGATAATGAAGTCTTTTTTGTCAACCGTATAATTGCTATTGGGAATCCCTCCCCGCATGATATTGAAAAGCGTGTTGGAAAAATGCCGTTTGGCATTTAATTGATCATGAGTAATTTCAATGCCATCAGCGGAAGCAACCAGTGAAGTCAGAATTTCAGTACCCAGTGTAATGTCTGCTTCAATTTCTTCGATCGAAGATTTTGATTTTTTCAGAAAGCTGACCAGGCTGGCAACCTGCGAAGCATCCTGACAAACTTCGGCAATCTGGTACCACTTTTGATTCCCATTTGGTTGAATCGAAACTTCAGCTTGTATAAAGTAAGCACCTTTTATTCCGCGACTTTCATTTTCCTGTTCAACCGATTTTCCTGTTCTGAATTTATCCAGCTGACGGTTGCTAACCAAAATTTGGGGATTGGGCAGACCGACACTCCAAACGGTGGTTGCTTTTAATGCTTCGCTTGGTTCGGCGCGGTCGACAGGAATGGAACTCATGCGGTACAAAACGAGACTCGTGTTTTCAACAAGCTCACATTTTTTATAGGCATCGAGCAGTGTACTGAAGGCGCCCTGCATGGTTCGCTGAACCCCGTAAGGCAAGATATTTTGCAGACCGTCCAGAATTTCAACGTGAACGGGGATTTTTTGGTTGTTGATCAAGGTGCATTTTCGAATCCAGCCAAAGCGGTCGCTGTTCATCCAGCAATAACGAAAAGTTATTCCAAGGTCGGAATTGATCTCTTCAAAAATAATCTTATTGCCCTGGCTGTTTTTGTAAAGATTCCGGTTGATAGCGTATGCTCCTACGTAACGGTTTGAAAAAGGCTCCCACAAGCAAGTTTTATCTGAAACCGTTACCTGAAGAATGGTTTTGCTGCCGGTGATTTCGGCAGAGTCGTGGATTTTATCATCGGTGTAATAGGGGAAAATAGCATTCTCTGGGTTTGCGCGGCCTGCCGTGAGGCTCCCATTACTCGAAAGGTACATCCAGTGATCCGAATTGCTTACAATCGTCATGAAAAATGGAGGCATCTGATCGTAATTCCCGATCCTGTAGAAATCTTCCCCTTCAATCTTTGTATAAGATCCTGTAACGCTATCAACGACTGTTTTTAGCGTTGCATCTCCAATATAAATTTCTTTTTTCACTTTCAATTTCTGTTAGGTTTCAAAAAATGTAAAAATCCTTTGCCATCGGGCTTCTTCTCCGGGAGATAAATGAACCCGGAAAAATAGTTCGGGGCTTACTACATGATTGTTTCCCCAAAGGTTTATTTTGTGTGAAATGAAATCCGTATGTTCACATACACCAGCTTTCATTCGGTTGTTTACCAGCTTCCACGAGGCCTGTATCCGTTCGTTTCCGTTTAATGTTGAAATAAAAAAATCGTCCGATGGAATTTTGTTCCAACCGATCTGCTTTCGGGCAACAGAAAGGGTTTCTGCGGGGTTTACCAGTTCCGAAAATTGATCGGGCTGCAGGTTGAAATCGAAATTCAACCCATAATCTGGTCCAATCTTTTGTTGGTCGATTGCCAGAAAATTATGGCAATACTCTTCGGTTTCGAAGCTTTTTCCCCCGGTATTCTTTAAAAAATAGCTGATTATAAGTTTATTTTTCAGAATGGCCAGCTCTTTTGTGTATTGCATTTGATAACCGGCTACCAATGGGCTTTTCGATTTATATTCTAAAGCAGTTTCTCCGGTAGTAATCATTTCGAAAGCAAGAGGCTGATTTTTATAATCTAGCTGGAAAGAATAGGGTTGCTCATCTTCTTTTTGAAGGGAACCAACACCAATTTTGAGGAAAAGCTCTTTGGGTTTCGCTTCGGAATAACCGGCAGGGCTTTCAATGTCGAATTCATTCAGCAGCCCAAATCCAAAAACAGGCGAATAGTTGTTTTTTTCGGTCGTGCAAAAGGTGTGATTTTTATATGTAATCTGGCGGATGTTCCCGGAATAGTCGAAACGGGAGCCGGTATAAAATTCACCCGGCACCCCGATTTCGACCTGAAGTATCTTATTCCGAAGGAACAGTGGCATTTGTTTTATTTTTTAACGAAAAAGGGAAAATTAGCAGTAGCTGCATGGTTGTGGCCATCGGTCACGTACGAGAAGAGGCGATAAGCTCCTTCGGTTTGCGGAGCTTTGATCTTCATGGTTGCTTCACCTGTTTGGTGCAGCAGAGTTTCGGGACGGCTTTCCTTGTCTCCGCCCCATTTCAGGTCGGTGCTTTCGGGCAATATTTCCCAGCGATACGTAAGGGTGTCACCTTCCTGGTCATGGGCAACCACCACGGCTTTAAATTTTTCGCCAGGTTTCAGATAGACCATGTCGTAAATTTTTTTTCCGTTAATTCGCAGCGAATCGAGTGCCGGGCAACGGTTTTCGGGCCAGTTTCCGGTCCAGATTTTGTGCATGGCGTCCACGGTTTCGGTCTCTTCGCCGCTTTCGAGGAACATGCCGTACCAGGTAGGGGTACGTTCCTGTTTTTGCCCCCATAGAAACACATACGAACCCATACAATGGTTCGGATCGGCAGCGATGGCCATATCATAACGTTTCAGAAATGAATTCTGCTTTTCGTGGCTGGTCTGTTCAACCGGAGCATTCCATGTAGTTGGCTGAACTTCCCAGTGTCCGGTGGCTCCCCATTCGGTAACCACGTAAGGACCGTTATAGCCGGCATCGGCGATCCTTTTTTGAAGGTTTTCGATATCGGCATACATTTGGATACAGATGAAATCCAAATCGGTGCCGTGTTCTTTGATGTAGTCGATCTCTTTTTTCCCGATCCCGGAGAGCATGGTCGTCGTTGGATGGTTGGGATCAATCTGGTGGATCATTTTCGAGATTTCGTTCACCGCATCCCAGACTTTCATGTTGTTGGCTCCCAGGTTTAGCTCGTTGCCGATTCCCCAGGCCAATAGGGCAGGGTGATTTTTATATTTTTCCACTTCACCTTTAACATATTCCAGCTGGGCTTTCACCGAGTCGGTATTGTTGTAATCGAAGCCATGCCGTTCGCGACTGATTTCAAGGCCCATCGTTACCAGCAAACCATTTTTTTGAGCTTCATCGAGTACCTCCTTGCCCGATTGTTTCCCATTTTCGGTACGCCAGGTGCGGAATGAATTGGCTCCGTGTTTTGCAAGGCTTGCCACATCGCCAAATTCACAACCGGCTCCTTTGATATAGAACTCTTTGCCGTCAACATAGAGGCGATATTTGCCTTCTTTTTCGCGTACTTCAACTTTTTTAGGACCGTTTGGCGAAGATTTTTCAGTCCCGGATTTGGTTTTGCAGCCTGTTAAAACGGCCAAAACCATCATGATGAATAGAATATTTTTCATGAGTTAATTTTTACTTTTCTGATTTAACCAGGAATTTTTCAAGTTCTTCAAGCGATTTACCCTTGGTCTCGGGTAATATCAGGAGAACGAAAATGAGGCCGACTAGGCCAAAGGCTCCATAAATGAGGAAAGTTCCTGTATTTCCAAGATTTTGAAGTTCCCATGGGAAAATCAACTGAACGGAAAAGCTTATGGCCGAGTTGATAAAACCGGCAAATGAAATGGCAATTCCGCGAACCGCATTGGGAAACAATTCGGAGAAAAGAACCCACATAACCGGGCCTACCGAGATGGCAAACGAAGCAACAAATCCTATGATGCCAATCAAAACCAGCCAGGAATTGATGTGAATGCACTGGCTGACGATGGCACTCAGGTTTACTTTGGCTGATTCTTCGCCAATCAGGTTAACAATGGCGGCCCTAAAACTGGTATCGCTGTTGAATAGGGTGTTTTGAATGCTGCTCCAGTCTGCACCGGGAACCAGTGTGGTTAAGGATGCGATATTTTGAGGATTGATTTGATAGGTTGCTGCGGCAAACGACGATGCCAGAACCACCATCGAAACCAGTATACCCGAAAAGCCAATGATCAATAACTTTTTTCGGCCAATTTTATCGATAAGCCACATGGCAACAATGGTAAATATCAGGTTGGTAAGCCCAACGAAAATGGCTTGCGAGAAAGCCGCATCAGCGCCTATACCGGTTTGTTCAAAGATCATTGGAGCATAAAAGAACACGGCATTGATACCGGTAATCTGCTGAAGAATGGCGATTCCGATCCCAATGATCAACACCAGTTTCAAAGCAGGTTTGAACAGGTCGGCCAGACGGGCTTTTTTGGCTTTGCCCGATTTTTTTTCATCTTCTTTCATGGCATTGATGATGCCCGAAGCATCTTCTTCGCCGCACGAGAGGGAAAGTATCTGTTGTGCTTTTTCTTCCTGTCCGTTCATAGCCAGCCAACGGGGACTGTTTGGAACAAAGAAAAGAAAGATAAAGTAGAGCAGGGCCGGAATCGATTCAACACCAAGCATCCAACGCCAGGTGTATTCGGCAAAATGCATGGAAAGCGCAAACGGACTGGTACTTTTGGCCAACTGCAGTAATAGGTAGTTGGTGAAAAAGGCCGTCGATATACCAATGACGATGTTTAACTGGTTGAATGAAACCATCCGTCCGCGTATCTTTGCGGGAGAAATTTCGGCGATATACATGGGAGCAACGATGAGCGAAGCTCCAACACCTAAACCAGCCAGCAAACGGGCTACA
>Ga0116170_10002035_pt1 | contig 19986 bp, 18 predicted proteins | sample AD_JPNHW1_MetaG_FD_89797 | JGI IMG/M metagenome (GOLD analysis project Ga0116170, IMG submission 89797) | Active sludge microbial communities of municipal wastewater-treating anaerobic digesters from Japan - AD_JPNHW1_MetaG | ecosystem: Engineered > Bioreactor > Anaerobic > Digestate | place...
CGGCTTCGAATTCGCCGCCGCCACGCAGAAGCTCTACAGCTTCTTCTGGGGCGACTTCTGCGACTGGTACGTCGAGGTCTCGAAGGCCAAGCTGCAGGACCCGCAGCGCAAGGCCAACTGCCTCGCGATCCAGGATCTGGTGATCCGCGAGTTCCTGCTCCTCTTCGAGCCGTTCGCCCCGCACATCACCGAGGAACTCTGGCACCTGCTCGGCTACGGCGCCGAGGGCAGCTACCTTCAGCAGACCCGCCTCGACACCGCCGCCGGTCTCACCGCCGCGCTCGCGGCCAAGGGCGTGACGATCGACGCCGCGGCCACCGCCGCCGTCGATCAGCTCAAGCAGGTCGTCCAGCTCGCCCGCACGCTCAAGGCCGACAAGGCCGCCGCGCAGCGCCGCGACGTGAAGCTGGTCTTCGTCACCACCGACGCCTCGTGGTCCGTCCTCGAGAGCGCCTCGGCCAAGCTCACCCGCATGATCGGCGCCGCCGAGCTCACGCGTACGACGACCGAGCCCGCGATGTCGGCCACGGTCACGCCGCTGGGCACGCTGTATCTTGATCTCGGAGCCAGTGTCGACGCCGGCGCCGAGAAGGCGAAGATGACGAAGGAGCTGGAGAAGCTGAACCAGCTCATCGCCGGCACCGAGGCACGGTTGGCGAACACCGCGTTCACCAGCAAGGCCCCGGCTGCGGTCCTCGAAGGCGCGAAGAAGCAGCTCGCCGACCTCCAAGCCAAGCGCGCCGAAGTCGAGCGCCTGCTCAAGGCGCTGGGCTGAGCCTACGGCTGGCACATCCCGTTTCCCCACGAAGGCGCGGCCATCCCGGTCGCGCCTTCGTCGTGTCCGCATCCACCGTCATCCGTTGCCATGACGCAAAAGTCTGTCGCGATCGGACGCAGATTTGCGTCTTCGTCGCTTTGGGAGATGTGGTGTTCTACGAGGGAGACTTGGCGGCGATCGGAATCGGAGACGCGAAACCATGTCGCGGTCGGACAGGAATTTGCGTCTCTGATGTTCCCGGTTGTGCCGAGCGGGAATGAAAATGGAGGATCAGCGCATCGCGTCGCGAAAGGCGGCGTGAGCTTCCTGCCGTGCGGCCCAAACGGCGAGGCCGCGGTAGAACCGCGGAAGCAGTATCCGGGGCAGAAACGGATCTCGCTGGGCGAGATGTGCCCAGGCGCGGTGCTCGGTCTCCAGCCACGCAAGCCAGGCGTCCGGTTTCTGGAGCCGATTTGGGCATAGCCGCAGGATCTCAAGGTATTGCGCGTGCCCTTTGTCGAGGGCGGCGAAGTCCCAGGCTGCGGCGACCATCGATTCGTTGCTCTCGCCTCCGGCCGGCCGCGCCTCGAGCAGCGTGAGCGATTCCGGACGTAGCCGCTTCTCGCTGAGAAGCGCCCGGAAGTCGTCGGTTGGGTCCGGGCTGATCCAGACACTGTTTTGCAGCCAACCGAAACGTAGCTCGTGCAGTTTGCGTCGCAGTTGCGCCCGGATCTTGGAGTCGGTCTCAGGGATGTCGAAAGCCACGATGCGCCATGTGCCGTCCCACGGACGTGTCCATAAGCGCTCCGGATCGAGGTTGGCTCGGCACGCGAAGCTGGCTTGTGCGGTGAGCCGGACGATGCGCTCGTCGAGCGGGCCGCTACCGATGATATCGATTTGGCCGCTGGCCTGAAGGCGACGATAAGCCTCGGCTCGCCGTCCGGTGGTGGAGAACTTGTGCCAAAGGGTGTGCGCGACCGCCCCCGTCGCCTCTCCACCGATGGCGCCCAACGCCAGCAAGAATCGGATCGACCCTGCCATGAGTGTTTCAATGGCAGTATCCAGTCGGTCGGGCAAGGACGCAAAAGTCTGTCGCGGTCGGACGGGGATTTGCGTCTCTTGGGGTCGTTTCCCTGCTTGGCCCCGCCGGCCGTCCTCGAAGGCACGAAGCAGCAGCTCGCCGACCTCCAGGCCAAGCGCGCCGAAGTCGAGCGCCTGCTCAAGGCGCTCGGCTTCGGCGTTTCTATCGTCTACGCCGCGCCAGTTCGCTGGCGTAGGTGCAGCCCAGCGTTGCGGCATGCTGTTTTGCCCAGTCAGTGAGCTTGGTTGCGCCAGCCGGCGGCGCGTCGACAAAGAGGCGGTTCTCCATCAACCCCGCGATTTCCTCGCGCGTGACGAATTCGTCGCGATGCCACCAGCCGACGAGTCGTCCGGCAGCGTAGCCGAACCATGGTGGCACGCCGAAGATTGGGCGTCGGCAGCCGATGATCTTGCCGAGGGTGCGGGCGAGCTCGCGGTAGGTGAACGTCTCGGGCCCGATCGCTTCGATGGTGCGGTTGCCGCTCTCGAACGCCTCGCGCACGGCGACCGCGGCGAAGTCCTCCACATGGATCGGCTGGAGCTTGTACGCGCCGTCGCCGAAGACGCCGAAACACGGGAGATGGCGCAGCGCCCAAGCGATGTTGTTGATGAGAATGTCGCCGTCGCCGAAGAGCACGGCGGGGCGGAGAATCGTGTGGGGCATGCCGCTTTCACGGAGCGCTCGTTCGAGGCGGCCTTTGCCGTGGAAGTAGGGCAGGGTCGAGCCTTCTTCGGGATTGGTGATGCTCACATGGACGATGCGGCCGACGCCGGCACGCTTTGCTGCCGCGAAGAGCTTGAGCGTGTTCTCGACTGCGGTGGCATGGTCGAATCGCTTGTGGTCGAAGCGGACCCAGTAGGTGTTGATGAGTGTCGCGCAGCCCTCGAGCGAGCGCGCGAGTTTCTCCGGCGCATCGAAGTTGAACGGCTCGACGGCGACCTGCCCGGCCAACGGATGCCCGCGTGTCGGCGAGTTGGTGAGGGTTCGCACTTTGTGCCCCGCCTCAAGGAGCCGGCGGGCGATGCGGCTGCCCGAATAGCCAAATGCGCCTGTGACGACGATTGGGAGATTCATACAAAAACAGAAATTACGGAATAGACAGAAATAAGCCGGCAAAGAAAGCGCCCTAGCGCAGCCACTGGCTGAGCTTGGCGCCGTAGGTGACGAGTTTCACCCGCGCGGCGCGGGGCAAACGACGGATTTCGCCATACCAGGAGTCGACCGACTCCATGAAGGACAGCAGGTCTCCGACCCGCTCCTTGGTGTAGTCATCGGCGCCGGTTTTGCCCTCGGTCAGGATGGCTGAGGTCTCGCGTAGAACCTTGATCATCGGGTCGACTTCGCGGCGCTTCCGCTCGTCGAGCAGTATCTCGAACGTTTGCCAGACGTCTTTGAGCGCCTGGAAATGGTCGCGACGATCTCCCATGATGTGGACGACGCCGATGACGCCCCAGGTCTGGAGCTCTTTTAGGCTATTGCTGACATGCGAGCGCGCCACTTGTAGAACCTCGGTGATCTCGTCCGCCGCAAGCGGTTCGGGGGAAAAATAGAGGAGCGCGTGAATCTGAGCCACCGTGCGGTTGATGCCCCAACGCGTGCCCATCTCGCCCCAGTGAAGGATCAACTTCTCTTGCGCCGCCGTTAGTTTCATTACTGTACGGACAGAAATAAAAGACGCAGAGGCAAGGCTGAAATCGTGCAACGCGGGAACCGGGAAACCGGATCGGGCGTTCAGACGAGAGGTGCTGAATGGTTCCGTGTCGCTCAGGCAAGTAGACTGCCGCTGCGGTTCAGCTGCGGGCCTCGTAGGTGCCGTCGAGGCGCTTGGCGACGAGCTTCTTCAGCTCGGGCATCATCAGCGCCGGGGCGAGTTCGGCGTAGGGGAGCCCGGTCTTCTCGAGGAGTGCATCGAGCGTGAGCATCTCGCCGGAGTCGAAGGCGACGTACGCCTTCGACTCCGGCTCGTTGAGTGCTGGCGTGAGTGATGTAGCTGAGGTGGTCGAACCGACTCTTCGGCGGGCGGCGGGATGCAGGCCGGGCAGGGTCTGGAGCTCGGCGAGGATGTCGTCGACGCCTGTGCAGAGGATGGCGCCGTCGCGGATGAGTTGGTGGCAGCCGGCGCTGGTGGACTGGTCGATGCGTCCTGGGACGGCGAAGACGATGCGGTTGCGCCTCGCGAAGCTCAAACGGTCGGCGCGGCGGCCGAATGGAAACTCGCTGACAATCGCGCCACCGGTCTCGACGCGGCGGTAGAGGTCGATGTTTCGGGCAGGTAGACGAGGTATATACCGGTGCCGAGCACGGCCGCGGTTGCGCCGCCGGCTTCGAGCGCACCTTCATGCGCGGCGGTGTCGATGCCTCGGGCGAGACCGAGGCATCACGCAGAAACCGGCGCGGGACTGCTGTCGGCGACCTTGACGGCCGGCGCGTGGAACCGCCAACTTGGCGGTTCCACGCGCCGCCGCATCTGGAGTGGACGCAGGCTCTGTTCGTGATGCCGTGATCCGATCGGGACAATTTGCGGGTGCGAAATCGTCGCACCGCAAAAGTTTTGGTTGATTTCGGAAAACCGCCTACTACGGTCCAGCCCTTTTCAACATTGGCCAGCCCCTCTCACGGGGGGATACAGCCTTCCCTCAATCCGCATTTTTCCATGAAGCAGCTTAAGCTCAACGTTACCGCCCGCGAGGGCAAGGGTCGCAGTGCCTCGCGCCGTCTGCGTTCGAGCGGGAAGATCCCCGCCATCCTCTACGGAAAGCACACCGAGCCGGTGCAGCTCGCCGTCGAAGAGCCGGAGTTCCGCCGTCTCTTGAAGAGCATCGGCGGCTCCGCCGCTTTGATCGAGTTCAAGCGCCCGGACGGCAAGGATGCCATTTCCTTCATCCGCGAAGTCCAGAAGGATCCGCTGACCGACGAGTTCCTCCACCTCGACCTCCACGAGGTCGCGGCTAATGAGAAGATGGAGATCAACGTCGGCGTTCGCATCGTTGGCGAGAGCGACGGTGTGAAGAACGAGGGCGGTATTCTCGATCTTTCCTCGTACTCGCTGCGCCTGCGCTGCTTGCCGAAGGATCTGCCCGAGTTCATCGAGGTCGATGTCACCGCCCTCAAGGTCGGCGATTCGATCCACGTCTCCGAGATGAATAAGCTCGCGGGCGTCGAGTTCCTCGACAATCCGAAGCAGCCGGTTGTGGCCTGCGTCGCGCCTGCCGCCGAGGAGGAAGTCACTCCCGCCGCCGGTGCTGCTGCCGCTACCGCCGAGGGTGCTGCTCCTGCCGCCGGTGCCGCTCCCGCGGCTGGCGACAAGGCTGCCGCCCCTGCTGGCGATGCCAAAGCCGCGGCTCCCGCCGCCGGTGCCAAAGCCGCGGCCCCTGCCGCCGGAAAGGCTCCCGCTGCGAAGGCTCCCGCCAAGAAGTAAGTTTTCACCAGTGTGCGGTGCCGCCGACAAGACGGCGGTATCGCACTTGTTCTTTGAGTCATGTCGATCGCTGTTCTCGCCGGTCTGGGCAACCCCGGGGAGGAGTACGCCGGCACACGTCACAACCTCGGTTGGATCGTGCTGGACGCGCTCGCGACCCGCGCCGGCCTTTCATGGACGCGCGACCGCAACGCCTCCGCGATGCTTGCGCGCTGGGAGCTCCCCTCGCGCCAGACGGTGCTGTTGGTCAAGCCGCTCACCTATGTGAACGAGAGCGGCTCCTCCTTGCGCCGTGTTTGCGACTACTTCCGCCATCCGCCGACGAATCTGGCGGTCGTCTACGACGACCTCACGATGCCAGTCGGCAGGCTGAAGCTCTCCGCAAGCGGCAGCGCCGGAGGGCACAACGGTGTCCAGAGCCTCATCGACCACCTCGGTGCGGGCTTCGTGAGGTTCCGGATCGGCATCGGTCCGCGCACTCCGCCCCAGATCGACTTGAAGGACTTTGTCCTCGGCCGCTTTCCTCCGGCCGACCAGCAGATCATCGACCAACAAATTTCCAACTACATCAACGGACTCGAACTCCTCGCCACTCGTGGACTGGAGCCCGCCATGAATCAGCTCAACCGCCGCATTTCCTCCGCCAATGACACAGACCAAGCGCAAGTATAAGGCCACGTTCATCATCGACACCCGCGGTCGCGAGGAGTCGCTCGACCAGCTTCTCGAGAAGGTGAAGCAGGACATCGTCGCCGTGCAGGGTGAAGTCGTGTCCGTCGACAATCTCGGCCAGCGCGATCTCGCGCATCCGGTCGACCCGAAGTTCGTCGCTGCTCCTTACGTCCAGATGGAGTTCCTCGCCCCTGTCGAGGGCCCGAAGAACCTCCACGAGCGTTTCCGCCTCAATCAGATCGTGTATCAGGCCATGTTCGAGCGGGCCTGAGTTCACGCCAACGACCCCATGGCCTACCTCAACAAAGTCTTTCTCATCGGCAATCTCACCCGCGACCCCGAGTTGCGCGTGACGCCGAAGGGCACCGCCATCTGCTCGTTCGGTCTGGCCGTTAACCGCCAGTATCGCGACGAGAGCGGCACTGCCCGCGACGAGACGACCTTTGTCGATATCGAAGCTTGGGGTAAGCAGGGTGAGCTCGTCTCCAAGTATCTCACCAAGGGCAGCCCCTGCATGGTCGAGGGGCGTTTGCGTCTCGACTCTTGGGAGGACAAGACCTCCGGCCAGAAGCGCAGCAAGCTCAAGGTGGTGCTCGACAACGTCCAGTTCCTCTCACGCGGTCCTGGCGGCGCAGCCCCCCAGGGCGGCGAGATGAGCGGCGATGTCGCCGAGGAGCAACGCCACAGCGCGCCACCTCCGCCGCGCAGCGCCGCACGTCCGGCCCCGGCTCCCGAGTCCGCCCCCGGCCTCGAGGACGATGTCCCGTTTTGATCCATCCCTTTCATCCAATCCTTTAACTCAACACGACTGCCATGTCCCATACCGAGATTCTCCTGATCAAGCCCGTCGAGGGCCTGGGCGCCGAAGGTGACCAAGTCAAGGTCCGCAACGGCTATGCCCGTAACTACCTCCTGCCGCAGAAGATTGGCGTCGCCATCACCGCCGCCAACCGCAAGCAGGTCGAGGTCCTCAAGCAGCGCCGCGCCGTCCGCGAGGCCGCGGAGCTCAACGACGCGAAGGCCGTCGCTTCCGCCCTTGAGAAGGTCAACATCGCCATCGCCGTGAAGACCGGCGAGGGTGGCAGGCTCTTCGGCTCCGTCACCACCAACGACATCCACGACAAGCTCGTCGCCGCCGGCCTGAAGATCGAGAAGAAGCGCATCCACTTGGAAGCGCCGGTCAAGACCCTCGGCAAGCACGAGGCCTCGATCAAGCTCCACACCGACGTTACCGTCGCCCTGTCCTTCGACGTCGTCTCCGAGAACCCGATCGTCCCGACCGAGCCCGAGGCCACCGAGCCCAAGGCCGAGAAGTACGAGCGTCGCGAGAAGTCCGACCGCAGGTAAGTCTAGTCTCATCCCTTTCCAAGGCCGCGCCGCCCGTACGGGCAGCGCGGCTTTTGGTTTCGTGGGGGCTGAGTGGAGTGCGGCGTTGCATCGGCGTGGCGGCTTCGTTCTCTGCACGCATGCGAGTCCGGTTTCGCCCTGTCCTTCTGCTTGTGTCTCAGGCGGCGATCACGGCTTGGGCGGCCGCTGCCGCGCCGGCTGCGGAGACGCTATTCCCTCGTTCAGTCTCCAGCTATGGCGATGCGGTTGCGCCCGGCCTGTGGTCCGTGCTGGCCGGACGTGTCGCCGCCGAGCCGTTCAATCTGGTCGCCACGTTGATCTTCCTCGCGGCCATCGTTCACACGTTCTTCGCCGCCCGGATACGACATTTGGCCCACGTGATCGAGGAACGCCACCGCGCCAAGCTGGGCCGCGCCGCAGAAGCTGCCGGCGATGACGACGCGGACGGTCGCCCCGACGAGGTCAGCTTCACGGGGCAAATCCTGCACTTCTTCGGCGAGGTCGAGGCGATCTTTGGCATCTGGGTCATCGTGCTCGCCGGCGCCATCGTCTGGTTCAAGGGAGTGGAGACGACGATCCACTACGTCGGCGTGCAAGTAAACTATACCGAGCCGCTGTTTGTCGTCGTGATCATGACGCTGGCCTCGACTCGCCCGGTGCTGCTGCTGGCCGAGCGGTGTCTGCATGCCGCCTCGCGACTCGGCGGCGCCACTCCGGCGGCGTGGTGGCTGGCGATCCTGACGCTCGGGCCGGTGCTCGGCTCGTTCATCACCGAGCCCGCGGCGATGACGATCTCGGCGCTGCTCCTCGCCAAACAGTTCTACGTCCTGGCACCGAGTGCGCGCCTCAAGTACGCCACGCTGGGCCTGCTCTTCGTGAACATCTCGGTGGGCGGCACGCTCACGCATTTCGCCGCGCCGCCGGTGCTCATGGTCGCCGCGCCATGGCACTGGGACACGGCGCATCTGTTCACCCATTTCGGGTGGAAGGCCGTAGCTGGGATCGTGACGGCCAATGCGATCTATTTCGCGCTGTTCCGGAGGGAATTTGCCGCGCTGCGCGAGGGTTTTGCGCGCAAGCCCGGCGAGCGTGTCGAGACCGCGGTGCCTGCCTGGATCACGGCGGTGCATGTGGCGTTCCTCGCCTTCACGGTCTGGACGGCGCACTATCCGGCGCTGTTCATCGGCGGCTTCCTGTTCTTCCTCGCGTTTGCCCAGGCGACTGCGCACCACCAAGCGAAGGTCGACCTGAAACCCGCGTTGCTGGTCGGCTTCTTCCTCGCCGGGCTGGTCAATCACGGTGGGGTTCAGGGCTGGTGGATCGAACCGATTCTCACGCGGCTTGGCGAAGTACCGCTCTTTCTCGGGGCCACGGTGCTGACTGCTTTCAACGACAATGCCGCCATCACCTACCTTGCCACGCTGGTGCCGGACTTCTCGGATGCGCTGAAACATGCTGTCGTCGCCGGTGCGGTGACCGGTGGCGGACTCACGGTGATCGCCAATGCCCCCAATCCGGCCGGGCAGGCCATCCTCGCCCGATTCTTCCCGGACGGTATCTCGCCGTTGTGGCTGGCCGTCGGCGCGTTGGTACCGACGGCGGTTGTCGGGATCGCCTTGGGCTTTCTCTGATCGGGCGCGGGAATCGGCCGTCCGGCGCTAGCGAAGAAGCCGCTGCTCAGGATAGCGCATGGGAGCCCTAGGCGCAGGACGTTCAACCGTTGGAGCGGTTCTGGACTCATTTCCTGGATTTGCGTTTTGCAAACCCCACCGGATCCCGGTGCGATCAGAGCTCTTTTCTATATGCACCTCCTTCTCGCCTCCACCGACGGGGCGGCTTTCTCGATCTCCCCCGCCTGGATCGTTCCCTTCGCGTTGCTGCTAGCGCTCATCGCGACCATGCCTCTCTCGCCGCACGGCGTGAAGCGACTGTGGGAGAAATTCTACCCGCTCGTCGCCATCGGGCTCGGCTTGGTCGTGGCCGCCTTCTACATCCTGGTGGTGCCGCACGGCGGCCAAGAGGTTTACATGACGATGGTGGAGTACTTCGCCTTCATCGTGCTGATCGGCTCGCTGTTCGTGGTCGCGGGCAACATCCACATCTCCATCGGCGGCGAGGCGCGGCCCCTGGGCAACATGCTGTTCCTGCTCGTGGGTGCGCTGCTGGCCAATCTCATCGGCACGACCGGCGCCTCGATGGTGCTCATCCGCCCGTGGATCCGGATGAACAAGTACCGCATCACCGCGTTCCACATCGTCTTCTTCATCTTCGTTGTATCCAACGTGGGCGGTGCGCTCACGCCGATCGGCGACCCGCCGCTCTTCCTCGGCTACCTGCACGGCGTGCCGTTCTTCTGGCTGCTTGAGAAGGCGATGCTGCCGTGGCTGTTTGCGCTCGGCCTGGTGCTTGCCGCGTTCTTCGTCTACGACTGCCGGAACTTCCGCCGCGCCCCGAAACCGGTGCGCGAGAAGGAGACGAGCAAGGAGCCGGGGGTGCGTGTCGAGGGCATGCACAACCTGATCTTCCTCCTGGTGATCGTCGGCGGCGTGTTCATGCCCGAGGAGTACTACATCCGGCAGATCGCCATGCTTGGTGCCGCCGCCGCGTCGTACTTCACGACCCGCAAGTCCGTGCGCGAGGCCAACGAGTTCTCCTTCGGTCCGATCAAGGAGGTCGGCTTCCTCTTCGTCGGCATCTTCGCCACGATGATGCCCGCCCTCGACTACCTCAAGGAGCACGGCCAGGAGTTCGGCTTCAACAAGCCCGTCCAGTACTACGTCTCCTCCGGCGCGCTTTCCTCCGTCCTCGACAACGCGCCCACGTACCTGAACTTCCTGACGCTTGCGGAGTCCTCCGTGGTCCCGGCTGACGTGCAGGCCAAGGCGGCCGCGGTCGACGCCGCCGGCGGCAATGGCGAGCGCGAGGTCCTCGTGCCGTGGCTGACCGCGGCCGAGAGCAAGGTCGGCAACGTGCCGGCCCCGCTGTTCATCATCGCAGTGAGCCTCGGTTCGGTGTTCTTCGGTGCGATGACGTACATCGGCAACGGCCCGAACTTCATGGTGAAGTCGATCGCCGACAGCTCGAAGATCAACACTCCCACCTTCTTCGGGTACATCTTCAAGTACAGCCTGCCGATCCTGCTGCCGATCCTGCTGCTCACCGGCTGGATCTTCCTCTGAGCCGCGATCTCGACTCGCTGCAATTGCAACGGCCGCGTACACAGGCGCGGCCGTTCTGCACTGTGACGTTGCGAGCGCCATGCCCGCGATGTTCCAGATATCGGATGCCGCTGCCCTGAGCGCGACAGAAAGGGGGGCGGGAGCCCGCCTACGCCGGTACCAGGAAACGCAGGCTGCGGGGCTCGATGCGGACTTCGATCTCGGCTCCGGTCTCGCGGGTCTCGCCATCGACGTGGATCACGCCGGGGGCTTTGCGGCGGATCGTGAAGGCTTCCCCCTGTGCGGTGAAGACTCCGCGGGCGCGGCGGATGTCGCCGCAGAACAGGCGGGGGACGAAGCACAGCGAGCGGAGCGTGCCCATCGGCGGTATGGCGACGAGGTCGAGCCGGCCGTCGTCGACGGAGGCGCCGGGGGCGACACGGGCGTTGTTGCCGTACTGGTCGGAGTTGGTGACGGCGACGATGAAGGCTTCGCGTGTGGTCTCGGCGCCGGTGGCGGTGCGGATGGTGTACATCTCCGGCCGGTAGCCGAAGTAGGTGTTCCAGCCGGTGTGCAGGTAGGTGCGAAAGCCGCGACTGGGGAGGTTGTTGAAGCGGTGGGCGATCTCGGCGTCGAAGCCGATCCCCATGGCATTGAAGAACCGGTGGCCGGCGGCTACGCCGGTGTCGATGGAGCGGATGCGCCCGTCGCGTGCGATGGCAAGGGCATGCTCCAGCGAACCGTGCACCCCGAGGTGGCGGCCGAGGCCGTTGCCTGAGCCACAGGGGATGAGCGCCAGCGCCGCGGCAGTGCCCACGACGCCGCAGGCCACCTCGTTGAGCGTGCCGTCGCCGCCGACGGCGACGATGCGCGGCACGCCTCGTGCGACGGCATCCCGCGCCAATTCGGTGGCGTGGTGCGGGTGTTCGGTGCAGCGGAACTCGGCGTCGAGCCCTAGCGCGGCGATGCGCGCGCGCAGCTCTTCGAGGAACTGCGGGCGCCTGCGATTCAGGCCGGAGTGTGGGTTGAAGATGAAGCAGAACTGCGGCATGCGGCAGGCGAGGGCGGCGAGCTTGGTGCCGCGGTCGGCTCTGGCGAGGCGAATGTGGCGAGTGGAGGCGTTTTGCCAGAGCTGCGCGAGTACGGGCGTTGTCGCAAACAAATGCGTTGCGGGCCGGGCTGGCATGACCCAAACACCTGCGCTCGACCCACCGCTTCCGCATAGCATGGCATTCAACCTCCAGAAAGTTCTCCGCGCGCTGCTGTTCGCCTCGAGCGGTCCCCTTACGATCAAGGAAATCCAGGATACCCTCACGCGTTTCCATGCGCAGGAGGCCGATCTTCTGGCCAAGCTCAAACCGGAGACCCCCGCGGAGGAACCCGTTGCGGAGGTGCCTGCTGAAACCCCGCCGGCCGAGGTGGAAGCACAGGAGCCGGTGGCGGTCGTCGAAGGCGTGCCTGTCGTCGAGGGTGGAACCGGCGACGCGCCGGCTGTGCCTGCCGATCCTGCGGCCGACATGCCGCTGGGCTTGAGCTCGGCCGAGACCGATCCGGAATACTATCAGGAAGTGCCGTCGCTGATCACCGCCACGCAGATCCGCGAGGCGATGGACGCCATCGCGGCCGACCTGCGCGCACGCGACGAAGTTTTCTACCTCATCGAGGGAAGCAACGGCTATCGCCTCGTGACCAACCCGAAGGCGGCGCGCTGGGTGCGCCTGCTTCGCGATGAGCCGCCTCCGGTGCGCCTGAGTCAGGCGGCGTTGGAGACGCTGGCCGTGATCGCGTACCGCCAGCCGGTGACGCGCGGCGAGATCGAGACGATTCGTGGCGTGTCGGCCGAGGCCGGCGTGAACAAGCTGCTGGAGCGTGGCCTGATCTACGTGGCCGGTCGCGCCGAGCTGCCCGGCCGCCCGATCCAGTTCGGCACGACTGACGAGTTTTTGGAGTTCGTCGGCATCAAGTCGCTGGCGGAGCTGCCGGCGTCGGATGTGCTCTCGAACCGCCAGATCGACGAGTGGTTGAACCAATCCCAGGACAAGGACGCCGTCGGCGACAAGGAGGTCGGTCTCGAGACGGCCGAGCTGCCGCTCGATCCGGCCGAGGAGCCCGTCGAGGAGCCGGCTGCGCCCGCTGCCGATGCCGCCGCCGAACCGGCCCCGGCCGAGCCCGTTGCCGAGAATCCAGCCGCGCCGAGCGAGCCGGAATCATCGCCCGAAAATCCGCCTGCCGGCTGAACCGCCCCACGCATCATGAACATCGACGAGTGCCGCCAGCAGATCGACAGTCTCGACCGACAGATCGTCGACGCGCTCAATCGCCGCCTGACGCTCGCCACCGAGATCGGCCGGAAGAAGCGCGAGAGCGGCGGCCCGATCTACGTGGCCGAGCGCGAGGAGCAGGTTTTCCGCAAGGTGTGCGAGCAGAACCGCGGTCCGATCGCCCAGCCGGCCTTGCGCGCGATCTATCGCGAGATCATGTCGGCGGCCATTGCCCTCGAGCAGCCGCTGAAGATCGCCTATCTCGGGCCCGAGGCGACCAACAGCCACCAGGCGGCGCTGCAGAAGTTCGGCGTGAGCGTGGAGTACCAGCCGATGGCGTCGTTTCCCGACATCTTCGCCGCCGTCGAGAAGGGCGAGTCCGACTACGGCGTGGTGCCGGTGGAGAACTCCACCGACGGCGCCGTGCGCGACGCGCTCGATCTGTTTGTCGACACTGAGCTGAAGGTCGTGGCGCAGAGCTACCTTGAGATTTCCTACTGCCTGATCTCCGCCGAGCCGATCGACAAGATCACCAAGGTGTATTCGAAGGACCAGGCGCTGGCGCAGTGCCGCCACTGGCTCCAACGCCATCTTCCCAACGCGCAGCCGTGCGATGCGCCCAGCACCGCGCGGGCGGTACAGATCGCCAAGAGCGAGCCGGGAGCGGCCGCCGTGGCCAACGAGCTCGCCGCGGGCTACCATCAGGTGCCGATCCTCGCGCGCGACATCGAGGATGTGCGCGGGAACACGACCCGGTTTTTCGTCATCGGCCGGCAGCCGTCCGGTTCCGGCGGTCCGGAGCGCGACATGAGCACTTTCCTGATCTCGCTGGGCGACGAGGCCTCGCACTCCGGTTCGCTGCTGCGGATGCTCACGCCGTTTTCCGAGCGGGGGCTGAATCTCACCAAGGTGGAGTCCCGCCCGACCAAGAAGCGGGCGTGGGACTACTATTTCTTTGTCGATGTGGCCGGCCACTACGACGACCCGAAGATGAAAGAGGCGGTGGCAGAGCTGAAAAAGTTCTGCCCGATGGTGAAGTGGCTCGGCAGCTATCCGGTGGTGTCGCTCTGAGCGACGGCACCGGCGCGGTCGCGCGATGGGGCGCATGCCCGATGTGCGGCGTAGGGGCTCTGAAGGTGGAAACAGGGTATTCACCCTGTTTTTCCTGCAAAGCCGGGTGAAAAACTCCCTCCGAGCGGATTCCGCCTGTTCCGTGCGTAGGTTGTCGGCGATGTAGGAGCCCACAATCATGCTACACGCACGCCACACCAACGCCATTCATGCCGAAGTGCCCCGCTTCGTGCTCTGGGCGCAGGTCGCCGGTGTGCTTGCCACCGTGGTGCTGCTTTGGCTCCTCCGGGTTTGGCGCCGCGGTTGATTTGCGCGCAGGGGCATAGAGCACTTCGGATCTGCGTCCATCGCGGAAAGGCCTCAAGTTTTTGGGCGGACGGACTGCGAAATTGCCACACTTTGCCCGGGGGAAAATACCTAGGCGGGGTACTAAAGAACCCCGGGTACCGGCCGAGAGTGTGATAGGATCGTGCCCTCGTACGACTTCCCCCACATGACATTCCTTCGCCAACTCAACGCCTCATCGCATCGCTGGAGTCCGCTTTTGCGGGTTTCATCGGGACATCGGCTGACAAGCCGGAGCGGCTGAACCCGGACACGCGCCCCACTCACTGATCAGCGCTGGCCGCCTTTCCTCGGTGCCTACCGATGGAGCGGTGCGTGCAGGCTGGTGAAGCCGGGGTGCATACCAGGGAATCCAATCCTCCGATGTCATCGTCCTTCAGCGTCCGTGAAACGCAGGTTGCCACAGCCCTCGATCGGCTGGGGGCCGTGCTTGGGCCCGTGGCGTTGCTGCTGGCGCTTGCCGAGTGCATCGGAGTAGGCGGGTTCTCCTTGGTGGCGCTGCTGGCCCTGGTTGCGATGCTGGCGGTGGCCCTGTCGCGGCAGCGGATTCCCACCGAGCTGCGTGTGGCCGCGTATAGCCTCTGTCTTGCCGTCGTGGCTGCGGCGGAGGTCCCTGGGCTGGGGGGCGGCTACAGCCTTGTGCTTTTTGCTATGGCTGTGCTGATCGCCTCGGTTGTCCGCCATGGCTTGATCCGCTGCGGCACGATCGCCGTCGAGATGGTGCTGTTTGGCGGTGCTGCCACGGCCGGTTCCCTCGGCTGGGTCAGGCCGTCTGCCGCTTCGCAGGTCCACTTCGGCAGCTACTGGACGGCCGGTGTAAGCGGAATCGCCCTTCTTGGTTTGGCCTGTGTTGTATTCGCCTTTCTGCGCAGGCAACGGGCACGGCCTGAGGACATCGACGAAATCCTCGAGTTTGCCGACGGACATTTCCGGATGGTGTTCGACATGGCCGGCGATGCCACACTGCTCGTCGAGAACGGACGGATCGTGGCGGCCAACAATCAGGCGCAGGTCTCCTTTGGCTACAGTTTGTCCGAGCTGAAAAAACTTCCGCCCAAGGACTTCCATCCGGAGCTGCAATCCAACGGCGCGCGCTCGACCGACGAAGGGCTGCGTCTGATGGAAGCCTCACACGCGGCTCCCCAGCATTTCCGCTGGATGTACCGCCGCAAGGACGGGCGTCTGTTCGAGGCGGAAGTGTCGCTGAGCAGCACGCTCCACGATGGGCGCCGCATCTATTTGGCGATCATCCGCGACTTGTCGGACTTCCGCATGGTCGAGCGGGAGAATCGCCTGCTCGCCACGGCGCTCAACCACGCCGGGGAGGCTGTCGCCATCACCGACACGACGGGTCGTATCGTCTACGTGAACCGCGCGTTCGAGCAGATCACCGGCTACTCGCGGCACGAAGTGCACGGGCAGAACCCGCGCATCCTCAAGAGCGGCCGGCATGAGCCGGCGTTCTATCAGGAGCTGTGGGCGACGATCGCCTCCGGGCGGGCCTGGCGCGGGCGCATGCAGAACCGCCGCAAAAACGGCGAGCTCTACACCGAGGATTCCTGCATCACGCCGCTGCGCGACGAGCGGGGCAACATCTCCCACTACGTGGCGGTCAAACGCGACATCTCGCACGAGCTCGAGCTGGAGAACCAGCTGGTGCAGTCGCGGAAGATGGAGGCGGTGGGGCGGCTCGCCGGCGGGATCGCGCACGATTTCAACAACATCCTGCAGGTGATCACGGGCAACGTCGCCATGGCGGCCCTCGATGCGCCCCCCGGGCATCCGGTGCACGCCTCGCTCGACGAGATCGGGCGCGCCGGCGAGCGAGCGGTGAATCTTGTCCAGCAGCTGCTCGCATTCAGCCGACGCGAGGAGCTGCGGTTGCGACCGGTCGAGGTCGGGGCGCTCGTCAACGACACGACTCGCATGCTGCGCCGGCTCATCGGCGAGGACATCGCCCTCGAAGTGCGCCAGGCGCCGGGCCTGCTGCCTGTGCTTGCGGATCCAGGACGGATCGAACAGGTGCTCCTCAACCTCTGCATCAACGCCCGCGACGCCCTGCCCGATGGGGGCCGGATCACCATCGCCGCCGAGTTCGAGGAGCTCGATGCGCTCTATTGCCAGAATCGCCCGGACGCACGGCCCGGCAGGTATGTCGTCGTCGCCGTGACCGACGACGGCTGCGGCATCCCCAAGGAGATCCAGCACCGCATTTTCGAGCCGTTCTTCTCCACCAAGGAGGTCGGACGAGGCACCGGTCTAGGGCTTGCGACCGTCTACGCCATCGTGCGACAGCATGGGGGCTTCATCAACCTCTACTCCGAGGTCGGTCTGGGGACCACCTTCCGGTTCTACCTGCCCGCCGCGGAAGCGGCTGTGTCCGTGGCCCCCGAGACTCCGCGCAAGGCCGTGGAAGGGCTGCGTGGAAACGGGGAGACGATCCTCATCGCCGAGGACGACGAGCAGGTTCTGACGATCGCGACCAAAGTGCTTGTGCAGGCCGGGTATCGTGTGCTGGCCGCACGGCATGGAGACGAGGCGCTCGCAATCCACGGGACCCACGACGGGCGCATCCATCTTGCGATACTGGATGTGGTGATGCCGCACCGGAACGGGCGTCTGACGTACGACGAGCTGCATCGCCGCGACCCGGGGCTGCCAGTCATCTTCGCCACAGGCTACAGCTACCACCATCTGCAGGATGGGCTGGCCGAGGGGGCGCAGGTGCTCCGCAAGCCCTATACCCAGCAGGAGTTGCTGGAACGGGTGCGCACCATGCTGGACGGGAGCAATACCGGCGCTCTGGCCGAGCGCCGCTGACCCAGGCGGCGCCTCATGTCATCGATGCCCGGCGACCTCAGACAACCGCTGCGGCCGACTCATGCACGGTGTGTTCGGGCAGCTCGATCCAGTCTCGCGAGCGCATGATGGCGACGACCATGTCCGCCGCTGTATCGGTGCCGAAGTGCTCCATGTTCACGATCAGGTCGTAGCTGGAGGGATCGTCGATCTCGGCATTGAAGAAGGAGCGTACGTAGTCGCGGCGCGCGTGGTCCGTCTTCCGGTTGAAGGCCAGTGCCTGCTCGTAGGAGAGCCCGAGGATGCTGGCGGTGCGCTGGGCGCGTTGCTCGGCCGGTCCGATCAGGCGCAGGTGCAGGCCGTGGGGCGAGCCGGCGGTGGCGAGGTTGGAGCCGCGGCCGACGATGATCGCGTTGCCCATCGCCGCGAGGCGGCGCATGAGGCTGTTGGTCTTGTGGACGAGCGACCAGAGGTTCGGGTGCAGGCCGACGATCTCGTTAACGGAGCTCTCGATTTCCGATACCTTGTTTTCCGGGAGGAAGCGGGCGAGCGAGGCGGAGAGGTGGTTGTCCTCGAGCATGCGCGCGACGAGGTTGCGGTCGAAGACCGTCCAGACCGGTTCTTCCACGGTATGCAATCGGTTGAGCCTCCGGGCGATTTCCTCGCCGAGCGCGCCGCCACCGGTGCCGGATTCGCGAGAGAGGGTGATGTAAGGCCCGGCGAAGACATGGCGTTCGGAGGGCCGGCGGGTGAGTTGGAGGTCGAAATAGGCCTTCGCCTTGTCGATGGAGGGATGTGTTTCCATGGGGCGGAGTGGTTGAATTGGAGTGGGTGGGCCTGGGGGAATCTACGCCCGAAGAACCGGGGTCGCAACGCGGGTGACGGTTCTGCACGACTGTGCTGGCCCGGGGAGCCATCCCCGAGGGGCTGGCGGCGCGCGGCTTGAAAACAGTCGCAACCGGGCGGCCGCTCCGACGTCTTGTCCGGGGTATGGATCGCCTGAAAACGTATCTTGTTGTTGTGGGCTTGCTGCTCGCGATAGCCGCCTCCGGGCTGGCGTTGCGCGAACATGCCAGGGCCCTGCGGGCCGAAGCGGCGCTTGCGGATGCGGGGACGCGGGCCGGTGCGCTCGAACACAAGCTCCAGGCCGCCAAGGCTGAGAACGCAAAGATCGCGGCTGAACGCGGAGAATCGACCGTTGCCACCGCACGCCCCTCTGCTCCGGAGATGCCCCCGCACAGGGGACGGCGCATGGACATGCCGGACTTCTCAAGCGATCCGGAGATCGCGCCGCTGCTCCTGCGGCAACGGCAGCGCCAGATCTCCAACCGCTATGCGTTGTTGTTCTCCCGGCTCGGGCTGGCGGCGGAGCAGCGCGAGAAGCTCGAGGCCCTGCTCGCCGAAAAGCAGCTCTCGCACTTCGATGCCATGGGCCTGGCGCGCCGGCAGGGGCTCGGCCGGGATGAGGCCATGGAGCTTGCCCGGCAGTCGGACGCGGAGGCGGATGCCTCCATCCTCGCGCTGCTTGGCGATGCCGGGTTTGCGAAGTTGCAGGAGTACGACCGATCCTACGCCCAGCGAACCACGGTGAACACGATCGCCACCCAGCTTGGTATTGCGGGTGCCGCGTTGTCCTCCGACCAGCAGGAACGGCTTGTTTCGGTGCTGGCCGACCACTCCGTTGCCGACGAGCCTGCGGGCGGTCCCGGTGGACCGGGCTGGCGGTTGCCTTTCGCCCCCGGAGCCGATCAGGCGGAGATACGGGCGTTCTTCGAGAGCAAGGAGGTGAGCGATGCGGAGGCATTGCAGCAGGCGTCGGCGTTTCTGAATCCGGCCCAGCTGGAGGCGGTGCGGCAGGCGCAGCAGGACGAGACGACGCAGCTGCAGGTGGCGGCATTGCGGTTTGACCGGATGCGCCGCGCCCAGTCAGCGAATGGAGGCGACGCGCCGCCTCGGTGATCGAGCGGGACTGCGATGAGTTTGTGAATCCGCGCGCGCGGGCTTTGCGCTATTGAGCATCCGGACATCTGCCTGCATCAGGTTCGGAAATGCGCCCCACCCATTTTGCCGTCCTGTGCGCGGCAGTCTCCATCGCGAGCAGTATCCCAGCTTCCGATTCCCGCAGCCCCGATCACCCCTGCACGGGCGGCGCCATCCAATGGGGCCGCGCGGACGAGGTCTGGATCCAGCCGTGGGGCAGCGCCGGCACCTGGTGGGCGGACAAGCTCTTCTGGCAGGACTCCGACGAGCTCCGGCACTGGGAGTCACAGATCGAGGCCGACAAGACCGAAGCGTCCGGCCGCTACGCCTCGATCGGCGCGGTGGCCTGGATCGACACCTACGTCGCCGGTCTGCCGGCCGGCCCCGATGGCAATGGCGGCTATGCCCGCACGCGGGCGGCCTCCCGCGCCTACTCCGACTGGCACCGCAGCCGCGACGATCTCATGGGCCGCGACGTCAACGGCTGCTTCAATTTCTACCTGCTCGGTTGGATCTCGCCCGCCACGCCGCTCGACCCGGCCGACTGCGGCCCCGCCGGCGCGAACACCCCGCACGGCACCTACGGCGATCTCCTCGCCGAACGCATGGCGACGCTCGGCGCCATGGACCACTACAGCGGCTACTACGCGGCCGACCTGCTGGTCAACATGCCCAACCTCTACATCAGCGGATCCGACTTCCATCCCCGCAATGTGGAGGCGTTTGAGCGGCGGCTCGGTTATTCGCTTCCGGGCACGACCGCGCCTGAGAAGGCCCGCCACATCCGCGCGCACCTCATGCCCGAGTGGGCCGACTACTGGTGCGGTGCCTACGGGCACTATTTCGCCGAGATCGCCAAACGCATCGAGGTGCTCCGCGGCCGGCCTGCGCTGGTGGGCGGGCAGATCTACGGCGACGTCACACTCACCCGCTGGCTCGGCGGCGACATGCGCCGCTACCTCAAGCTGCTGCCGCCGGAGCGCTGGTACTTCGACCTCGAGATGCAGAGCGACTGGATCCGCTCGTTGAACACGGCGGGCTACTACACCGCCACGGTCGGCACCGCCTGCGCGTGGGAGCCCTCGATGTGGCTCGGC
>Ga0116170_10002036_pt1 | contig 19985 bp, 15 predicted proteins | sample AD_JPNHW1_MetaG_FD_89797 | JGI IMG/M metagenome (GOLD analysis project Ga0116170, IMG submission 89797) | Active sludge microbial communities of municipal wastewater-treating anaerobic digesters from Japan - AD_JPNHW1_MetaG | ecosystem: Engineered > Bioreactor > Anaerobic > Digestate | place...
AGTGCGGCGCAGTTATTGGGTATGTAAGCCGGCAGCATCAGCCAGAAGGCTGTTATCAATACGTTCATGTCTTGCACTCTCGCCGCCTCGCCTCTATATCAAATTATCTGATTGCTTTTATGGATGGTTCCGGGAATGGCGAGCGCTCATTAGATTATGGTGTAAAACCTAAAAGTGTAAATAGACAAAAAGGTATATAGGATAATGGCAAAAAAGCCGTTGGCCACTGGCCAAATAAAGGAATAGATAAATAAAAAAGATTAGATAGCAAGGTGATGGAGTTGACCAATGTATTTCCCTACGTTATTGGGCTTTTAGCAGTGGCATTTTTGCTGCTGGTAGCTCATGGACTGATGGCAGTCGGATGATAAATCGACTGCAACCGGCCATAATCAGAATTTACCGATCTCTGTTTTCCTTTTTTTTTGTCAGGCTCAAATTGAATTTCAATCGAAACAGTTAAGTTCAACCTGTGATACCTAGAGGGCGGGCGTCGATGGTCTAGTGGTTATGACTTGGGCCTTCCAGGCAGAGACGCGTCTCTGCGAAGCAAGCCTACAACCCGGGTTCGAATCCCGGTCGACGCATGGCACTTTTCTGTCAATTCTTACGTTGAATGCCGAATTATTTTCGCTAGATTTATATCCTAGTTAGACCAGGTGTCCTTTATGAATTCCGGCAGGGAGATCTCCAACGCACGAGGATTGCTGGCAGAGAAGATTGCAGGAGAGATCACCCTTTCCCAAAATCCAGGCGAGACCCTGAGGAAATGGCGCAGGAACTTCGCCATAACCCAGACCGACCTGTCCAACCACCTGGGAATTTCTCCGTCCGTAATCTCCGATTACGAAAGCGGCAGAAGAAAGTCCCCCGGCATTATGATCGTCAGCAAGATCATTGACGCCCTGCTGCGCATAGACGAAAGCCGCGGCTGCAATGTCCTGCGCGCCTATGAGGACATGTGGGGCGACATACTGGGCCTGGACTCCATATGCAGCGTCTGCGAGTACCAGGAGCCCATCGCGCTGGCCAGGATGGTGGACCGGCTGCAGGCCGATGTCATCTTCGGACGCACGGATATCACCATCTGGGGCTACACGGTGATCGACAGCAAAAAGGCCATTGTGGAGATGCTGCCCGACCAGTTCCAGAAGATCTACGGCCGAAGCACTGCCAGGGCACTCATATTCACCGGCGTTCGATCGGGCAAGTCGCCCATGGTGGCGGTGCGGGTGAGCAACCTAAAGCCGGGAGCAGTGGTCTTGCAGGGACTGGAGCCCTCCCAGGTGGATCCCATCGCCAGAAAGATCGCCGAAGTGGAGAACATCCCTCTTTTGACGACACATTTTTCCGTTGACGAGGTCACCAGTGCTCTGAGCAAAGGGTGAAATCTCTTGGCCACGGGTATTGTAAGCTATGGGGTATACATCCCCAGATTTAGGATCCGGCTGGAGGAGATCGCCAGGGTCTGGGGCAACGGAGAGGAGATCTCGGAAGGCCTGCGCGTCTATGAGAAGTCGGTGCCCGACCTGGATGAGGATGCGGTGACCATTGCCGTGGAAGCGGCCAGAAATGCCCTCCTTCGCGCCGATGTCGATCCCAAGAGGATCGGAGCCATCTATGCCGGATCGGAGAGCCACCCCTATGCCGTGAAGCCCACGGGGACCATTGTGGGCCAGGCGGTGTGTTCCTCCTCATCATATACGGCTGCCGACTTCGAGTTTGCCTGCAAGGCGGGCACGGCGGCAGTTCAGGCCTGCCTGGGACTGGTCGGCTCCAATCTCATCGACCTGGGCCTGGCCATAGGAGCGGACGTCAGCCAGGGCGCTCCCGGCGATATGCTGGAATACACGGCTGCCGCAGGCGGGGCCGCCTATCTCATAGGCCGGCAGGACCTGGCGGCGGAGATCGAGGGCTTTTACTCCTTCACCTCAGACACCCCGGACTTCTGGAGGCGGGAGGGAATGCCCTATCCGGAGCACGGGGGAAGGTTCACCGGCGAGCCGGCCTACTTCAAGCATGTGACAAACGCCGCGAAGGGCCTCATGGAGCGGCTGGGCACCCGGCCCGAGGACTATGATTATGCCGTCTTTCACCAGCCCAACGGCAAATTCCCCGTTCGCGCGGCCAGAATGCTGGGCTTTTCCAAAAAGCAGATCGAGCCGGGTCTGATTGTGCCCCTCATCGGAAACACCTATTCTGCCTCCTGCCTCATCGGCCTCGCGGCCACGCTGGATGTGGCCCGCCCCGGCGAGCGCATATTTGTGACCAGCTTCGGCTCAGGCGCGGGCAGCGATGCCTTCAGCATAAAGGTGACGGAAAGGATTGATGAGATCCGCTGCCGGGCTCCATCCGTTCGCGACCTGATTGCCGGAGGCGAATATCTTGATTATGCCGTGTATGCCAAGCACAAGGGCAAGCTGAGAATATGAGATCCGTATCCATAATTGGAGTGGGCTGCACCAAGTTCGGAGAGCGGTGGGATGTCTCACTGCGCGACATGATCGCCGAAGCCGGAGTGCTGGCCATTGACGACGCCGAAATTTCCGGCGAGCAGATCGATGCCCTTTATGTGGGCAACATGAGCGGTGGAAGGTTCATAGAGCAGGAGCACATCGGCGCCCTGATCGCCGACTGCGCGGGGCTCTCCCGGCTGCATGTTCCCTCCACCAGAGTGGAGGCGGCCTGCGCCTCGGGGGGGCTGGCGCTGCGCCAGGCGGTGCTGGCTGTGGCCAGCGGCTACAGCGACATCGTCATCGCCGCGGGAGTTGAGAAGATGACGGATGTCTCCTCCGGCACAGCGGCTGATGCCCTGGCGGCGGCTGCCGACAGGGAGTGGGAGTGCTTCTTCGGGGCGACGTTTCCTGCGCTCTATGCCATGATGGCCAGGCTGCACATGCGCCGCTACGGCACCACCCATGACCAGATGGCCGCGGTGGCTGTGAAGAATCACCACCATGCCATGTACAATCCCATTGCCCAGTATCACATGGAGATCACCCTGGATGATGTGAACCGCTCGCCGATGGTGGCCGACCCCCTGCATGTTCTGGACTGCTCGCCCATCTCCGACGGCGCCGCAGCAGTGGTTCTCGCCCCCACGGAGATGGCGGGAAAGCTCGCCGATACCCCCGTGCGCATCGCCGGCAGCGCCCAGGCCAGCGACACCCTGGCTCTGCACGACCGTCGCGACCTGACCACCCTGGATGCCACTGTGGCCGCGGGCCGGGCGGCCTTTGCCCAGGCAGGCATCGAGCCGCGCCAGGTGGATGTGGCTGAGGTGCACGACTGCTTTACCATCGCCGAGATACTGGCCATCGAGGACCTGGGATTTGTGGAGAAGGGCCAGGGAGGCCATGCCGCAGAAGAGGGCATGACCGTTCTGGGAGGAGAGCTTCCCATCAACACCTCCGGGGGGCTGAAAGCCTGCGGCCATCCCGTGGGGGCCACAGGCATCAAGCAGGCCTACGAGATAGCCCTGCAACTGAGGGGAGAGGCGGGCAAGAGGCAGGTGGATGAGGCCGAAGTGGGGCTGGCCCACAACGTGGGCGGCTCAGGCGGCACGGCTCTGGTCCACATATTTACGAGGTGAAGGATGACCAGCCAAGCGCCAAGGTTCTGGAGAAGCATCCCCCAGAGATACAATCTCACCGGGACGCACTGCAATCGCTGCGATGAATACTTCTTTCCGCCGAGAAACATCTGTCCCAACTGCCGGAGGGGAGCTCACCTGGAGGAGTATGCCTTCAAGGGCACGGGCACCGTCATCACCTACACCACCATCCACAATGCCACGGAGGACTTCGAGAGGCTGACGCCCTACCACCTGGCCATCATCCAACTGGATGAGGGGCCCAAGATCACCGGCCAGATCGTCTCCAGCTCCCAGCCGGTTAAGATCGGCATGAGGGTCAAGCCCGTGTTTCGCATCCTGGGAAAAGAGGGCGAGAGGGGCATAATCTACTACGGAACCAAGTTCGCGCCCCTCATCGAGCCGAGCTGCCCGCAGCCGACGGAGAAATGAAAAGAAAACGAAATAAAAAAGAATAATCTTGGATGGGACGGCCCATCAATTCAATACCAAAGCCGGACCGATGCTCTCCGGTTCTCTGTCTATGCCGCCCTTCCGGTCGACCTCGGTTGAGAGGAGGACGGGGCCGGTCTTGATGACGCTCTCCCGCTCTTTTATATCGCTGAGTATGCGGGCGAGGCCCGTCTTCTCCTTGGCCTGCATGATGACAAAGAAGCTGTACTCACCAAACAAGCTGTATACGTCCACGACATCCGGCCTGCTCTGCAGATCGGCATAGACCGATCTCTCCTGGCCGGACTGTACCTTAATCATAGTAAGTCCGATTACCACTGCTAAATTCCCCCACTGGAAGACATTACGTTATGATTGTGGGATTTAAGCCTTTCGCCCATCCGGCGCATCATATGTGATCTTGCGGACTGTAAAAAGAAAAGGGCTCTTCGCTATTTCCTGTGGCTAAACTGAGTTACTCTGTCTTTCTGGTTTTATTCTCATCTCTGTGCCTCTGTGACTCTGTGGTCTTGTTCAGTAGCAGTAGGCTTATTATAGGCTACTTACTAACTAAACCACAGAGGTGCAGAGACACAGAGACAATTGAACCTGTATGGTACGAAAATTCCATCTTTGTGAGTTCTTTGTGCTCTTTGTGCCCTTTGTGGTTATTCAGTAGTAAGCGAACTGTTAATCAAAACTCTAAAAGCTTCGCCACAAAGAGCACAAAGCTCACAAAGGACGCACAAAGAACGAAAGGTTCATTTTGGCAAAGACGTAAATAATTTGCAGGACGAAAGAGGAGCCATGACTGCCGTCACCCTCTGTTTTGAGGTCCACCAGCCCATCCGGCTTAAGAAGAACTTCTTTTGGGACGGCCTGCCCCTCAAGGAGGTTGTGCCCGATCTGGAGGAGTTTTACTTCGATAGTTCTGAAAACAGGAGGATCTTCGAGCGCGTCTCCGACAAATGCTATCTGCCCGCCAACGAGGTGATCCTGGAGTGCATAAAAAAGCATGAAGCCTCGGAGAGGCCCTTCTGCGCTGCCTACAGCTTCTCCGGCATATTCCTGGAGCAGTGCCGCCGCTTCCGGCCGGAGGTTTTAGACTCCTTCCAGAGGCTGGCGGACACGGGCCGGGTGGAGGTGATGGAGCAGACCTACTACCACTCCCTGGCCAGCCTCTATGATGACAAAAGCGAGTTCGTCGAGCAGGTAAAGATGCACAGGGAGCTGATATGGGACCTCTTCGCACAGAGGCCCACCACATTTGAAAATACCGAGCTGATCTACAGCGACGAGATCGGCCGCATGGCGGAGAGCATGGGCTACAGGGCGGTCTTCACAGAAGGGATCATGGCCGACCCCAATTACGTCTACCGCCCGCCCGGCGGGGATATCGCCCTCCTCCTGAGAAATTACAAGCTCACGGACGACATAGGCTTTCGCTTCTCCACTCGTGGCTGGGAGGAGTATCCCCTCACCGCCGACAAATACGCCTCCTGGCTGGAAAAGGCCCCCGGACGGTGCATAAACATCTTCTGCGACTATGAGACCTTCGGAGAGCACCACTGGGCGGACACGGGAATATTCGACTTTTTGCGCCACCTGCCGGATGAGCTCTTGGCCCGGCCTGGCCTGCATTTTGCCACGCCGTCCCAGGTCGCGAAGGACATCGCCCCGGAGAGGGTGCTTTCTGTGCCGGATTATGTCTCCTGGGCGGACATCGAGAGGGATACAAGCTGCTGGCTGGGCAATGCCCTGCAACAGGCCTGCTTCATATACCAAAAGAGGCTGGAGGCCCCGGTCAAGGAGAGCGGCGAGGCCAAACTCATTGAGATCTGGAGGACGCTGGGCCTGTCCGATCACCTCTATTACATCTTCACCCACGGAGGCGGCCCGGGAGAGGTGCACAGCTACTTCTCCCCTTACGGCATACCCTACGATGCCTCGGTTACCTACTTCTCCGTTCTGGCGGACCTGCACTTCCGGCTGAAGAAGAGGATCGTCCTGGCGGACTCCCCCTTTCGCTTTGCCACGGGCATTGACAGGTTCACGGGAGAGGCTGCCTGGAGCCTGGCCGGCCTGAAGGCCGTTTTGGGGACCGTCTCCCTCGACTCCCTCAAGTACCATAACCACCAGGGAGACCTGGCCCGCTGGGCGGAGACCAGCCTGGGGGACCCGGCCCTCGCCGGACGGCTGGAGAGGCTACAGGGCAGCAGCGGCAAGGATCTGAGAAAGAGCCTGATTGATGCCGTTGAGCAGTCCCTGGAGGAGAGGAGATGACCGCGCCATTTGCCCTCCGCCCCGCCAACTGGCAAGAGGCCGCCGGCAGGGAGTGGCTCGTCGCCAACGGCCTGGGAGGCTATGCCTCGGCCACGGCCGCGGGCTCGAACAGCCGCGCCTACCACGGCCTCCTGGTGGCCGCAGCCAGGCCCCCTGCCGACCGCAAGCTGCTGTTCAGCTCCCTGGACGAGGAGATCGAAGGCATATCCCTGGCCAACCACCAGTATCCGGGAGTGATTCACCCCCAGGGCTACAAATACTTAAAGCAGTTCTCCCTGGATCCACTGCCCAGGTTCTCCTATCAGGCGGGGGACATGGCCATTGAAAAAACGATTTTCATGATCCAGGGAGAGAATACCGCCATAATCGCCTACAGGATCAAAAATGGGCAGGGCAGGATGCGTCTTACTCCCCTGGTGCACAGCCGGAGCTTTCACGCAGCTGCGCCCTTGCCCCAACTGCGCCAGGCTGCGAGCCCGTCGGGAACGGTCATTCATTCCGACATCATACTCAGCCTGCAATCGGACGGCCTCACTTATGTGCCGCAGGAGACGGTCTACTACAACTTCGAATATGAGCAGGAGAGGCAGCGAGGCCTATCCTGGAAGGAGGACCTGCTCGCACCGGGCTGCTTTGAAATCGACCTCTCCGGAGATATGGCATTTGCCATCTCTGCCTCCACCTGGCGTACGGCCATGCCCGACTGGAAGAGCGCGCAGAAGAAGGAGACGGCGCGGGTGGACGGCCTTGCTGCGCCTCTGCCCCTGGCCATGGCGGCGGACGCCTTTTTGGTGAGAAGAGGAAGCGGTCACTCTCTGATCGCCGGATACCACTGGTTTGACGATTGGGGGCGCGATGCCATGATCTCCCTGCCCGGCCTGCTGGTAGCCACGGGCCGGCTCGATCTGGCTCGCTCGGTGCTGCTCACCTTCGCCTCCGCCATGAAAGATGGGGTGCTGCCCAACGACCTGGGAGCCGGCTCCTACAATACAGTGGACGCATCCCTCTGGTTTGTCCAGGCGGCAGCCGGATACTATCGCCAATCCCATGACCACCAGACTCTGCGCCGGCTTTTGCCCAGGATATTGGAGGTGGTGGAGCGCTACCGCCGGCCGGGAGAGGGCTTCGGCATGGACGGCGACGGCCTCATACAGAGCGGCCCGGCTCTGACCTGGATGGATGCCCGGGTGGACGGCCGGCCCGTCACAGCGCGCAGCGGAAAATGCTGCGAGATCAACGCCCTGTGGTATTCGGCCCTCAAAGATGTGGAGAGCCTCTCTTCTGCCGCCGGGCAGAGGAGGGCTGGCAGGCGAGCGGCAGAGCTGGCAGAAAGGGTAAAAGAGAGCTACGGGCGATTCTGGAACAGCGAGACCGGGTGCCTATACGATGTGATAGACCCACAGGATGCCTCCATCCGGCCCAATCAGGTCATCGCCCTGAAGCTCCCGGACCTCCTCTCCCAGGTGAAGAGGGAGAGCATCCTGGAGGTGGTGGAGAGGGAGCTGCTCACGCCCTATGGCTTGAGGACCCTCTCCCCCCGCGATCCCCGCTACATCGGGCGATATGAGGGCGGCCCGGCGCAGAGGGACAGCGCCTATCATCAGGGTACAGTCTGGCCCTGGCTCATCGGGCCTTACGTCGATGGCCTGCTGGCGGTGCGGGACAGGTCGGAGGCAACGCGATCCCAGGCAAGAGAGGCGCTAAAGCCGCTGCTCACACTGAACACCGGGGGCATCAACACCCTGCCGGAGGTCTTCGACGGCGACAGTCCCCACAGGCCGGGAGGATGCATTTCTCAGGCCTGGTCGGTGGGAGAGGCTCTTCGCGCGGCTGCTGCCACGTCCGGATGATGGTGATGAGAAGCCTTCAGGCCGGAGGAAGAAGGCCCTCGACATTGGGCTCCAGGTAATACATGGCCTTGAGGTCTTCATCGCTCAGGCCGGCAAAGACCGCCCGGCCTGCCATGATCTCATCACTCTTGCCATCCACAAAGGACCGGACGGAATCGGGGACCATTTCCCCGTAAGGCGCAAGGCTCACTGCACCATCCGCTAGCCCATACCACCACTCCTGTCCGGGCTCTTCTCTCCAGGTCCCATTGTGGACAGACTCGACGATATCGGACATGAGCGGCCCCCATTCCCAGATCGCTCCGGTGAGAAATACCCGGGGAGAGAACCGGCCCATATCCGAGCCGAAGGATATGAAATAGACGTTCATCTCATCAGCAGCCTGGCCGGTGGCATCGGAATCCGACCAGTGGGTGATCACATCGCATCCGCTATTGATGAGCATCAGGGCTATGGCTCTCTCTTTTTCCGGATTGTACCACTCGCCTATCCACTGCACATAGACTTTGGCATCGGGATTGGAGACGGCGACCCCCCTAGCAAAGGCATTGATGCCGATTATCACCTGAGAGGTGGGAAGGGCTGCGGCAAAGGCGATCCTGTCCGTGCGGGTCATATTGCCGGCCACGATTCCCGCCAGATACTGTGCCTCATAGATGCGGCTGTAATATACTCCGGCATTGTCGGCCGGCTTTTCTTCTCCGCCACCCAGCATGAAGATCACATCCGGATACAACGGGGCCACTTCTTTTATGGCATCCTTGAAGGCAGAGCTGTGGCAAAAGATCAGATCGGCCCCATTTTCAGAATATTCGGCAAGGAGGCGAGCGGCACCTGAGCCTGCGGCATTTTCTCTCTCGGAGAGATTTACATAGGAATGCTCTGCGGCCATTTGGGAGGCTCCCACGTGGGCCTCATATGTCCAGCCGTGGTCTCCAATGGGGCCGTAGTCGAGAATAGTGACATTCAAAGTTGAATTATCCTGCGCCAATGGCTCCACCGCACCCCCTGACCCGGTCGGACAGAAGAGGAGCAGTATGCAGAGAATTGCATTCATGCGATTCATTCAGATCACCTTCCCGGCATTCTTGCTATCAAGGTCCCTTTGCAGGCCTTCGTCGATCCTGGCCCCATCCATCCGGCAGGAGGCGAGAAACTCCAGCGTAACCGAATCGTACTTGACTCCCAGCAAATTGGCCCCGGAAAAATCGGTGTTTTCAAATGCGCAGGTATCAAAGACTGCGCCGCTCAGGTCGGCTCCCGAAAAATTGGTGTTGTTCATGTAGGTCTGAGCGAAATAGGCATTCTTCAAATCAGCACCTGAGAAATCCGCATCCAGATAGTTCATTAATATGATAACCGCAGACTTCATATTCGCCTTTCGCCAGGCGGTTCCCTTCAGAATGGATCCGTAGTGGTAGGACTCTGCCAGTTCTGCCCCGGATAGGTTGGCATCATTTAAAAATACGTTCGTGAACCGGACCCCGTCCAGGCGGGCAGAGGACAGATCGGCACCGGTCAGATCGGCACAGTCCAGTGTGGTGCCTTTCAAAATGCTTCCCGACAGATGGGCTCTCACCAGATAGGCGCGGGTGAAGTCCGAGCCGCTCAGATCCGAGTTGCTGAGATTGGCTCCGAACAGCTCCGCCCGGGAGAACTGGCAGTCTGTAAGGCTGCTATCTCCAAGCTCCGCCCAGTTCATCCTGGACGACATCAGATTGGCCCGATTCAGATATGCTCCACCCAATTTAGCGAAGCTGAGGTCGGTCCCGATGAGCCTGGCCTGGCTGAGCCGGGCATTGGTGAGATCGGCCCCGTCAAGATGGGCATCGGTCAGGTCGGCCATCAACAGATCCGAATGGGCGAGATCCGCCCCTTCCAAATGGGCCCTGGCGAGGATGGCGCCTTGCAGATTGGCGCTTGAGATATCGGCCTGTTTCATCCAGGCGTTCTCCAGGTTAGCTCCGGCGAAAATGGCGCCCGCGAGATTGGCGGAGTTCATGCAGGAGGACCCCAGATATGCAAGAGAGAGATCAGCTCCGGCAAGGCTCGCGTTCGTCAGGTTGGCAAATCCGGACTGCAATTTGATGAGCCGGCATCCTGTAAAATTTGCGGCAAAGCACCGGCTCTCGGAGATATCGGCTCTGCACAGGTCTGCCTGGGAGAGGTTCGCGGCGATCAAATTGGCGCCGACCAGGCTGGCACCGGTTAAGTTGGCCTTTACAAGTATGCTGTTATGAAAACAGGCCCGGCGAATATGGGATCCGACCAGGCTGGCACCGGTTAGATTCGAGGCTGTGAAGTTAGTGGCCGTCAAATTGGCCCGATCAAGGTTTGCACCGGAGAAGTTGGAATCGGCGAGCCTCGACTGTTGCAGGTCGGCGTCTTCCAGGCGTGCATTTGTGAAGTTCGAGCCGGTCAGGTCGGAGCCGACCAGGTAGGCCCGGCTCAGATCGGCAAAGGAGAGGTCGGCATCATCCGTATCCGTCTCGTCCATAGCGGCGCCGCTCAAGTTCGCTCCGCGAAGAAGCGCCCGGCTCAACACTGATCCCTCCAGTATGCTCCCCGAGAGGTTTGCGCCTTCCAGATTGGTCTCCAGCAGTATGGAGCGCCTTAAATTGGCCAGGGAGAGATTTTTGCCGCTCAAGTTTCTGCCGCTGAGATCAACGCGCGAATGCAATGGCTGGTTGACGATCACGCTGCCACCCGGAAGGCTGGAGAGTGAAATGCCGAAGCGGTGCAGCTCAAGCAGGTCGAACATGTAGACCTCAGGCAGCTCTTTTATCACGGGAAGGGCTTCGGCGGACTCGCCCCGCAGAACGGCCAGGGCCAGGTCGGAAGCCATGCCGCCCTGAGCCTGCGCAGTGGTGATAGCTCCACCCAAAACGCCAAAGCCCAGGTAGACATCCCGCGTCCCATAAACCGGAACCAGGCTATTGCTACGCAGCATCCAGGCGCTCTCCTCGTGAGTGAGCACTCTTCCGGCTCTATCGCGATTGAAATTCAAAAGAAGTATGAGGCTGCCGTCCGAGAGCGTTGAGGCATTTCGCTCCAGCTCCGGCACAGTCATGTTGTCCCAGATGAGAAAGCTGACGTTGTTCTGATAGAGGGGAAGGGTGCGATTGAGGACCTCATTATTGGCCTTGCCGGTGGCCGTCCGGTCGTTTACCACTGCTATTTGAGTCGTATGGGGATGCAGCCGCAGCATCAGGGATATGGTCGCGGGAAGGTCGAAGGCCTCAACAACCCCGGTAAAGCCCTTCTTGCCGGATAACATCTGATCCTGGAAGAAATTTACGCCGCAAAAGACCACGGGGCTGGCAGGGAACAGCTCATCCCTTTTTTTAACGAGAAAGCTGAAAGCATCATCATCCGAGCAGAGGATGACATCGAAATGGCGGCCATCATACTTGTTTTTATACGATCTTCTCAATTCCTCCAGGCGGGCCTCGGTTGGAGGCTGCTTTTTGCAGTCCATGTATTCAAAAGAGAAGGCGGCATCGGGATAGGTGAGAGAGATCCGGTTTGAGATCTCGCTATTTATGGAATCGGTCCATTTGAGGCCAGGATTATAGGAGGATAATACCATTATCTCTTTCGATCTATTTTCTTGTGCAGAGGCAAGCGATAAAATAATAAATAATAGTAGTAATATTAGCTTAATGTAGCTTGATCTTGGGTAAATAGGAATCCTCATCGGGCTTTTCGGTGGCGATAAAATGTACATATCTCGTCTCCTTATCAGTAGTACCTGGATACCACTATATATACATTTTACTTTTTTTCAGATTTAGAGAGATGTAAGGGATAGATGCACCTGATCTGTGCCAGGTATGATGAAATGATGAAAAACATAAAAAGGATTTAAGCCTCGGGCGGGATTCGAACCCGCGACCTCGTCCTTACCAAGGACGCGCTATACCGAGCTAAGCTATCGAGGCGCACAGAGCCCCTTGTGCTCACCATTCAAGAACCTTTCGGTTAGAGCTCAACTGCGGCCCTCCAAAGCCTCATGGTAGACATCTTCCGTCTTCTTGGCGATGCGCTCCCAGGAGAACTCGGCATCGATGCGGGAGCATCCGGCTTTGGCGATCTTAGTCATCTCCTCCGGATTGCCGAGCAGCCGGTTTACGCACCAGGCTATGGACTCCGGCTGGACATAGGCCAGCAGGCCGTCCTCGAAGTTCTTGATGATGCTCACGGCCTCCGTCGCCACCACGGGTTTGCATGCGTCCCATGCCTCCAGCACCACCACTCCGAAGGGCTCATTTCGGCTGGGAACGCACATGATGTCGCAGGCATTGATCAGGTCCTGCTTCTCGCTGCTGGGGGTGTAGCCCAGGAAATGGCAGGCATCCCCCACACCAAGGTCGCGAGCCCGCCACTCACACTCCTCCCTCATGCCGCCCTCTCCCATGAAGACGAAGCGGGCATCAGGCCTCTCCCTCAGAATTCGCGGCACTGCCTCCACCAGGATGTCCGGCCCCTTCTGTATGCTCATCCTGCCGCAAAACAATACCAGCGGAGCCATGGGGTGAATGCCGTACTTCTCCTTGACCCGCCCGGCATCCAAATCGCGTCTCAGCTTGCCGGTCACAATGCCATTGGGAATGATCCTGATCTTCTCTTCGGGCAGGCTGTAGATCCACATCAGCTCGTCCACCATGCGCCGGGTGGTCACAATCACCTTCGAGGCCTCGTAGCAGCCCAGCCACTCCCGGTGAGAGATCTCCTGAGATATGCCGTAGCCGAATTGATTTCCATTGCGCCCCCATTCAGTGCTGTGCATGGTGAGAAGGAACGGCAGACCATAGTCCTGCTTTATACGGTTCAATGCCAAAACCGGGTGCCAGTCATGGCCGTGCACTACGTCGAACCGGCCAAAGAGCTTCTGGACGGCTTCAAAGCGATCATAAAGGGCTTCACACATGCGGTTCATCTGATCCAGGACATCCCCGGAGCTGTCCACATCCGCCCTCTGGTAGTGGACGCCGTTGATCCTGTCGTAGGACTCAAAATCGCCTCTACGAGTGAAAATATGAACCTCATGGCCTCTCTTCGCCAAAGCTTCCGATATCTCAGATACATGCGGCGCTACGCCGCCCACCTTTATCGAGTATAAGCTCTCCCAGGAGAACATTCCAATTCGCATCTTTTTCCCCAATTATTTTTCGCCTTACGGCGGTGATTGTCGATCGCGTGCCGTTGCTGATTTGATTGCCGAGAAATAAGCAGACTGAATCTGTCTTCTCCGTACAGTTGATTAAGCTTTCGGAGGAGATCAAACAGAAGAGATCAGAACGAAAAAGGAGAAGACCGGACAGCCCGGCCCGGATCTATTGGCCGGCCGCCATCCTATAAATTTCCAGGGTCCTCTCCGCCGCACCCCTCCAGGAAAAAACTGTCACGGCCCTCTGCCGGGCATTTTCGCCCCAGGCCTTCCGCCTCACTTCGTCCTCCAGGGCCAGGTTGATTCCCCAGGCCAGGTCGGCAGGATTGCGGGCGTTGACGTGAACGCCTGTGGGGCGGGGCGAGCCGGGATTGTTCACGATCTCCCGCAAGCCCGATGTTCCTGCCGCCCCCACCACCGCCGCCCGGCCCATGGCTGCAGCCTCGAGAGCGACAATGCCGAAGGGCTCGTAGATGCTGGGAAAGACGCAAAGGTCTGCCAGAGCGTAGTGGTGCATCTTGGCGGCGGAATCCAGAAATTCGGTGACGAGGATCACTCTGCCCGGAGGAAGGAGGCGCGCCTGCTCCCGCACATAGCCCTCTAAAGACCCTTTTCCCACCATGAGAAGCCTGGCTTGCGGATGCTCGGCCAGGACGGCAGGCATGGCTGCCAATAGCTCCCTCACCCCTTTCACCGGCTCCAGCCGGCCCACGAAGAGGATGACCGTATCGCCCTCCGATATGCCGTATCCGGCCCGCAGGGCTGCCAATGCCGCCTCATCGGCCTGAGCCGGATCGAAGAGAACCGAATTCACGCCGTGGTAGCAGACGGAGATCTTCTCCTCATCCGCCCCCAGCCCGACCAGCTCCTGTTTCATGGCCTCGGAGACGGTGATGATACCGTCCGCCTCCCGCGCGCCCTTCAACTCCAGGGAGACAAGCTGGGAATTGGGGCTCTCCGAGCGGCCCGCCTCCAGGCCGTGCACGTGATAGATGAGGGGAATGCCCTTCCTCTTCACGGCCAGGCCGCCCCACAGGCTCAGCCAGTCGTGGGCTACGCAGAGCTGGTAGGGGCCCTGCTCGACAACGCCCGCCGCCGAGAGCTGGTTTAAGGCCAGCAGATCCTCCAAAAAGAGCAGGCCCTCCCCCCAGGACAGGGTCTGTTCGGAGAGAAATATCTCCAGGCCGTCCCGGATGGGTACGGGCTGGTAGCGGAACACATCCACGCCCTTCATCTTCTGACGCCTCTTCAGGTTGGCCTCACCCAGGGTAAAGACGGATATGCTCTCTCCGAGATCAACCAGCTCTCTGGATATCTCATTGACGTACACTCCCAGGCCGCCGAAGATGCGGGGCGGAAATTCCAGGCTCAAATAGGCGATTCTCATGGTCATGCTACCAGGTTTCTGTAATACTCTAAAACCGGCTCCTTCCAGCCGAACTGCCGGGCCAGGGAGAATGACTCCTCGCAGAGCAGCCGGTATTTCACTTCATCATCGAGGTACGTCCAGGTGAAGTAGTCCAAAGCCAGGGCATAGTCGAGCACCGTCTCCTGAGGGAGGGACTCGATATTGTCCACCACGACCACACCCCCCAGTCCAGGCACCCGCTTTTTCACCTTCTTCAAGGCATCGGAGAATCCGGCGGACCGGCTGACGATGGAGGGTGTGCCCTCCCGGCCGGCCTCGAGAGCGGTGAGAAGGAAGGGCTCATACTGGGAGGGGAATATGCCGGCCACACAGCCGGCCATGATCTCATCTGCGGTCATGGCCAGCCCCCCGTCCTCCGGGCCGACCCACTGGGGATAGAGCAGAGCGGCTACCATCCTCTTTCCCGAAATCAGCTCGCTTTCATCCAGATTTCTCTCCCGAATCATATTCTCCAGGCGGATCTCGTCGCCCACCAAAACCTCCGGGGTGAGGTTGATGGGAAAGCCTTCCGGCAGCCTGTTCCTGTCCTTGGGGCCGTGGGCGGCGATCAGAAAGCATACCACCCGGCTCTCCTCGGCATGCCTCTGCCCGGTCAGCCTGTGGCGCAGCAGCCGGTCCTGGAGCATGAGGGCATCGAGGAGCTGAGGGTATCCCTTATTCTCGATCTCTATCCTGGAGATGGTGAAGACCGGTATGATGTTCTCCTGCTTTACGCACTTGCCGTCGCAGTATTGATAGAGGTGGTCGGAGAGGAACTTCTGGATGGCGGTGCGGCAGCGGTCCTTCTTCTCCCAGTCTATCTCCTCAGAGGCCAGGTCTATTCCGTTTCTGATGACGATGCCCTTCATCTTGTAAAAGAGCATGGCCTCCTTCATGGTCGAGTCGCCCACGAAGGTCACTGCATCGGCATAGCGGGCCAGGGACTCCAGAGCAGCAAAGCCGGCGGGAGTGCCCGGCTCCATGCGAGAGTCGTTCTGGACGATCTTCTGGAGGGCCCTGTAGCCGACGGTCCTGCCCGGCACTGTGGCATGCAGGGTGCAGGCCGTTCTCACGGCCACGCCCAGCTTCTTGAGCCTGGCTGCGGCATAAAATACCCCGAACTCATGGCAGTGCAGGGAGACCCTGACCTTGGGCATCACCGCTTTGGCGAAGTCCGAGACGGCTTTGTCTGTGTACCTTTTGGCCATCTCCTCATGCGACTCAGAGAGCAGACGCACCAGCTCGGAGACGGCATGAGAGAGGTTGATGTAGTGGTTGTACTCCCAGCCGTAATGTGCCCGTTCATAGTTCATGGAGTCCAGGCCCACCAGATCGAAGGCCTCGGTCTTGACGGCGTTATTCCGCGTCATCTCCCGGCCTTTCCAGCGCACCATCTGGGATTGGTAGTAATTGGTATTGAAGAGGACATAGCCGATGGTGACTCCGTCGACCGTCCTCTGGGCTGTGGCCGTCTCCATGCCAGAGGCATTGAGGGAGGCCAGGACGCCCTTCAGCTCCTCACCAGGCTGCAGAGCCTCCCAACCGCTGGTATCCGTGACCCGGTTTCTGCCTGTGTTCCAGTCCGATCCCGATGTGGGGTAATTGGGGCCGGCCACCAGTATGTTCAGGCCGCCCTCAATTTCTCCCCCGGCCACCAGCCGGGCAAGTGTCACCGCTTCGGCATCCACCACATTCCAGATGCCCCCCATCTTGTTGGAGGCGGGACCCGCCTCCTCCGCCGCCAGGACGATCCATCGTTTTATCATTCAGCACACCTTGATAGCCACGCCTTGATAACCACACTTGATAATCCGGCCTCACGGATATGGTGAGAGGGACGATACCGATATGCCCTCATCCGATATGTCCAGCACCCGGATGCTGCTCGCGATCTTGGAGCCTCTCATCTTCATGATGTAAATGGACCGGATGAGGTTATTGCCGATGCGATCCCGGCTGAGCATGGTGGCCGAGTCAGCGCCGTACTCCAGGAACTGGTTGGTGCCGAAGGCCGTTCCCATGGTCACCACCGAGGTGGTGCCGCTGCTGCGAATGGTGCCGAAGAGGTCGTCGGTCAGGGAGCGGACGAGGAAGGGCTTTTCCACCGCCATGAAGAAGGCGGTCAGGTCGTCGATGAAGAGCCGGTCGGGCTTGAACTCCGCCAGTTTTCGCTCCACAAGCTTTCGAAAGTTGATGAGAAAGTCCACCGGATCGACGTCTATGCTCTTTTGCAGGCGCAGCACGGGATCGGTCACATCCACTATGGCCAGACGGCCCTCCTTGTCCATGGCCGAGAAGTCCCAGCCGAAGGAAGACATCATCTCCCGCTTGAGATAGTCGGCGCTCTCCGAGGGGGTGATTATCATCCCGCTCTCACCGGTCTTGACGCCGTAGTGTATGAACTGGCTGGCAAAGACAGTCTTGCCGGTACCGGACGAGCCGGTGACAGTGTTGACTGTGCCCCTGTGAAAGCCGCCGTCGATCAATTCATCAAATCCGGGAATCCCGGACCTGGTCCTGGCAAATTTGCCGCTTTTTTCCGCCATAACCACCTCACCCTCACCGCCAGGGCGCCGGATTATGCGGCGCCGAATGCTTTTTCTTTTGGGTGCTAAGGGTAATAGGTCTTTCGGTGAGGAAAACGATGTAAGGAAGGCAGCGAAATTACGAAATTATCTCCTCCAGGAAAAAACAATATAAGCTCAGAGGTGAAATGAATGCTGTGCACCGGAGATCAATTACCAGATCGGCGGTCATTCTGGCCGCATTGGCTCTTCTTATGGCAACGCAGGGCATGGCTTCAGCTCAGATGCAGGTCGTACCTGCCGATGTGATCATGGCCAAGATGAAATTGGGAGAGCCCATCGCCTACGACCATATAATCGTGAAGGGCAATTTAAGCTCCGACCGACTGGCTTTATCGGCAAAGCAGATTCTGCGCATTCCCTTTGAGGTGAAGGTCCAGCCCTCCGACTCACCCAGGATAGCCAATTGCTCCATATCCATCAAGAACTCCTGGATCGCCGGGGATGTCGATCTCAGCAATGCATTATTCCAAAAACCCATCAAATTCGAAAACACCATCTTCGCCCGCAATGCTTCCTTCAAGAGCTGCGAATTCGGCGAGGCGGCCACATTTGAAGGATGCAGGTTTGACAGGACGGCCGATTTCAGCAAATCCCATTTCCAAGGGGTGGCGGACTTCTCCTGGTCCCAGATTAAAGGGACGGCGACATTTTCGGACTGCCAATTCGATGATTATGCTATCTTCTACCTGACCGACTTCCTGCGCAGAGCATCCTTAAAGGCCGCGAAGTTCACGGGGCCGACCAGCTTTGAAGGCACCAGGTTTTATGGCAGCGCCGATTTCAATGCCACCCAATTCGGCTCCGTGGTGCTATTCGACGGAGCGGGCTTCGACAGGCGGGCCGATTTCTGGCGGGCAGCATTTGTCGATTTTGCCTCATTCAACCAGACGAGATTCGAGGAGACTAACTTTAGAGAGGCGCAGTTCTCAGCTCCCGCCGCCTTCCTGGGCACAGAGTTCAACCGCTCGGCAGAATTTGCCTCCGCCGCATTTGCCGGCCCGGCCGGCTTCAATGATGCGAGATTCAACAGCTCGGCATCCTTCGACGGAGCCAAATTCTACAATGCCGTCGAACTGGCCAACTGCACATATCACGGCACTGCCGACTTCTCAGGCTCGCAGTTCCTGTTGGAGGCGAGCTTCAACGACTCCCGCTACAACGGCACGGCTGACTTCCAGGGAGCCGGGTTTACGGGATACACCGATTTCACCGGCTCTCATTTTGCAGGAGACGCCGATTTCAGCAACACGAAGTTCGAAGGAGCAGCGGATTTCAGCAGGTCGCAGTTCTGCAAGGAGGCCTGCCTCTTCGGCGCTCAATTCCTGAGGAACGCCTACCTGGAGAGCTGCCAGATAGCCTGCCTGAATTTGACCGGGGCAAGTTATCCCTGGATCTTCCTGCGCTGGGACTCAATTGAAAAGTTCAACTCCGATGCGGACGCCTATTCCTTCATCTTGAAGAACTATGAAAACCTGGGCTGGCAGGAGGACGCAAGCGAATGCAGCTCCGACTTCGGACGACGGGGAGGATAGCTATTAATGTAGGTAAATGAAGCCGTTCTTTGTGCGTCCTTTGTGGGCTTTGTGATCTTTATGGTTAAATTCCTTGATTGTCATTGCTTATTATGTTGTCTACTAATGACCACAAAGGAACAAACTTAGGCTAAATGGCTTCAGGAGTCATCTATTACCCATAAATAAGCGTCCCGACCGGGATTCGAACCCGGGTTGAAGGCTTGCTGCGCAAGTGCTCCGCAGGCCTCCGGGATGTCCACTACCCCATCGGGACAGAACATCCGTCATGGCATGCTTCTTGTAGTTAAGCCTGTTGGCCGCAGGCTCTCTTCTGAGCCGTCCTCATGGCGCGCAGGAAATCTATTTTGCGAAACTCCGGCCAGTAGGGCGCGCAGAAGTATGCCGCGCATTCGTTGCCGTTGGCCTGCCAGGGCAGGAAGTTGGAGGTGCGGCACTCGCCTCCCGTGCGGATGATCAGGTCCACCTTGGGCACGGGTATGCCGTCCTGGGGGTAGAGGTGCCGGGCGATGAGCTGCTCGTCCACTTCCTTGGCAGAGATGCGCCCCTCAAGGACCATCCGGGCCAGACAGCGGGCCGTGTCCACCAGCTCGCGCTGTCCGCCGTAGGCCAGGGCAACATTGAGGAACATGCCGTCGTACTCCCGCGTGGCCTCCTCCGTCCGCCGGATCTCCTCTTGCAAAGACTCCGGCAGCATCTCCACCCGGCCGATGGCCCGCACCCGGACCCGGTTGTCGTGAATCCTCTTGGAGCGGGACAGTTCGGCAAACTTATCCCGGATCAGATCAAAGAGATAGCTCTTCTCCTCAGGATTTCGCGAGAAGTTCTCCGTGGAAAAGGCATAGAGGGTCAGGTGCTTGACGCGCATCTCCACGCACCAGTCGGTCACCCTCTCCGAGGTCTCCGCCCCCAGGCTGTGCCCCAGGAAGGTGGAAAAGCCTCTCTGCATAGCATACCTGCGGTTTCCATCCTGGATGATGGCCACATGCTCCACCGGCTCCCCGGCGAGAATTTTCGACTTAATAAGCCGCTCATAAAATGAATAGGCTGGGTTTCTCAATCTGAAACTCATTCGTTTTATTACCTTCGCGAATTAGTATTTAAACAATTCCGCCCCCGCCGGATGATAG
>Ga0116170_10002048_pt1 | contig 19919 bp, 22 predicted proteins | sample AD_JPNHW1_MetaG_FD_89797 | JGI IMG/M metagenome (GOLD analysis project Ga0116170, IMG submission 89797) | Active sludge microbial communities of municipal wastewater-treating anaerobic digesters from Japan - AD_JPNHW1_MetaG | ecosystem: Engineered > Bioreactor > Anaerobic > Digestate | place...
CAGAACGTGAAGAACTTTTCCAGCTTGAGACGCGTCAAGATCTTGCGTTTTATAGTCGAGGTTCGGAGACGGAACTGACGGTATGAGGATGCGCGGAGCGACGAACGACCACACTGTCGACGCTCGCATTGACACCTCCATAAGGTGGGCTGCAACTACGAGGTCGCGGTACTGAAGCTCGTTGTCTCGCCTTGAAAAAGTGGTTGGATTAAAGTCCCCAGTTGTTGCCGCAGGACACAGAGTGTGGCCGCTAACCCACCCTCCAGAAGTGTACGCGCCACTCGCAGTGGTGCCGTTAAGCCTGAACCGTGTCGAGCTCAGAACTGTGATGGTGCAGTCTGTCACGTTTGCCGCAAGATTTCCAAGCACTCCAGAAACTGAGACCTTGTCCCCGGTTGCAAGCCCAGTCGGTTCAGCGGTCGTGATTACGATCGGAGAGGTATTTTCTGCGTTGATAACAGCAACAACACCAGGCTCAGACGACTGCTGCGCCAGGATGCTCGCCGCTTGAGCTATGACTCTTGCCGACTGTATCATAAAAAGTAGTACAGAATAGATCCTGAAACTCCGACGTTAACTGTGGTGCTCTGCGTGTTGTTCGACACGATAATTGAGTAGGTGTCAGGACTCTCAAAGTTTCTAGGGTGGTACGGGTTAATCATTGAGGTGCCTGTGGACTTTACTGAAACCAGAGCGATTGGAGTTCCACACGGACCATACGTCGAGTTGTACCCAGAAGAGTAGACTCCAGCGTAGACTATCCCGAGACCTGGGTTGATAAGAGTTGGGTTTGTAGCGTTAACCCCGCAAAGCTTGATAAGGTTCAAACTCAGCCACCTCAGCATCATCTTCTGGTTCTGCTCGATCTTAAGCATGGAAACAACAGCAGAGTCTCCGGGTCTCAGCTCAAGCTGAGGAAGGCTTACCGGAATGGTCGTTATTCCTGCGTATCTGCTGGCTAGGATGTAGCTCATGATGCGTTAAGGTTTAAACGGATTGAGCCGGTCGCACATACGCACAGCTTGGAGTTCGTTCCAGTGCAGTTATTCGTGACCTTGACCACATAAATCTTTGACGCTCCTCCTTTTGGTATTGACGCCACGCAAGGAGTGTTCACGTTCCTAGCGATCGGTCCGAGGGCAAGAGTTGGGGTATAGTTCTCCGTAAAACCGTCTGCCAGTGAAGCGTATGTCGAACCTGAGACTTCCTCAATGCTCACGAAGATGTGCCCTCTTGCGGGTATAGACCTGTTGTCATTCAAAGGGGCTGCTTGTCCGTCTCCATTGATGGCGAGCACGTGAACCTGCATCACCTGGTGAGTGAGGCTCTGGCCCTCTTGAAGACAGATAGTTGCAAGCACCACCGAGTTGGTCGGGTAGAGCTCCGTCTGAGGTAGGCTCAGAGGAATGTCGATGGTAGAGTTTAGTTTCTTTTCTGTCAAAAATCCGCTCATATTATCCGTTCAGCACTCCTTCGCGCGACATCCGCTCGCGGGTTGGAATCCTAAGTGTTGTACCAGCCGCCACGCCCAAAAGCGGGTCTAAAATGTTGTTCACGCGTGCGATGACCCACCAGAGATGCGGCGTGCCATAGAACGCATCCGAAATTAGATCGAACCTCGACTCAGAAGCCTGAGTAACGGTAAAGATGGTGTCGGTGGCGTCAGGAATGACAGCGTCCCTCATCAGACCGAATACCACGTCTTCGCCGGCCTGGTAGACCGGAGTAGACGCAAACATGCTATAGGGTGGCAGGTTGACTATCACACCAATAAGTATTCGTCAAGCCTGGAACACTTGGGACTTGCGTGGCTGACGCGGAATTGGAATGGATATGGGAGAAACTTCTTCGTGCTTATCGGCTGACGAAGAAGCGTGCAGCGATGGATCTGTGCCAGACTGGGAGTCAGAAATGTTCTCGGAGTTGATGGCGTTGGTGTATGCGCCGCAGACCGCGTCAGTCGTATCCTTCGAACCTTCAGGAGGATGGTCAACTTTTTCTGGGCCGTCAACCAGCTTCTCGAACTCGGTGAGCATTTCGCCCTGGTGGTACAGGCGCAAGCGAAGTTCCTCGATGCCAGTCCGCAGCCCGTAGTACGGAGCTTTCTTTCGGTCAATGGACAGCACGTCAGTTTCGAACCCTCTAGAAGACATCATCTGAAGAGGCATGGCTGACTGGTAGGTGTCAGCCGTTATCTTGCCGAAGTGGTATCCGCACTCGCCGCGGAGCCAGAAAAAGAACTTCTGGATCTTTTCAAGGCTGATTGGCTTTGTTCGACCGGCAGTGATTGTGAGGATGAAGTCGAATTCGACGATCAGGCGGTACTCGTCGTAAATCTGGCCGTTTTTGATAAGGCCCTCGACTTTCTGCATGCCCACAAGATGGCAAATTGCCAGACCTGCTTTGGTAGCGGTAGCCAAGTCCAAGTGAGCGAACCGAGTAGCTGAAGGATGCCTGATAGGGATGACCTGGCTATGGCGCAAAGTCAGGAATGACTTGTGGTCAAGATAGTCCCAGATCTCACGGTCGTCTTCGTCGGAGATAGGAATCAGCGCCATTCTGCCGCGGACCGGGTTAACCACGCCTGAGCGCTCTCCGAGCTCAACACATTTCAGCACGTCGATGGTTGACGAGAGAAGCAGGTGGCTTCCTCCAGTGCTGATACCACAGACGTTCTGCAGACCTGATTTGGCGTTGCGCTTGAAAGCGTCAAGATAGTCCTCAGGAACGAGCTCAGTCTGACAGCCATCAGGCGGCGCCTCAACAGGATTCTCAGGATCGTTGGTTATCGGGGTACCGTTTTCGAGGTAAAAACCGCTAAGCACAACGGGATCAACATTTTTGATACCGTACGCAACCTTGAACCAGCGATTTTTAAGCTTGAGCAGGTGGCGTTTGACCTTATAGACTGCGAAGCGGTAGACTTTCTCGGCGTTGGGGTCCTTGATGGCGTTGATGTCTGAGATGACCTTTTCAGTAAAGCTCGACTCATCGCGGGCAGACGAGGACAGTATCGATATAGCGGGTAGAAACCCAGCGACCTTCTGGAAGCGGTTTTTAATACGAGTCCGAACTTCGTCGTACAGCTTGTACGCCTTCATGTCCGGGTTTGCTTCAAGGCGCCAGTTACCTTCGTCAAGGAAGACACCCATCGTGTTACGACCGATGATATGCTGTCCTTTTGAACCGGCCGTAAGGATGATCCCTTTTCCTAGCGGAATTCTGAAATTGCTGTACTTCAGCTCTGGATTGAAATGGCAGTCTTCGAGAAAGTAGGCGCTGTGTCCCATGAAGTTCTGGACATCGCCAAAGACCGTTTCTTGAACGACCGCCTTGCTCAATGATAAGACGATGTAGACGATAGTTGAACCTGCTGACAAGCCTAGAAAGTTCTGCGGGTTTCTCAGAAGCGTGGCAAGTGTCAGCCTGTAAAGAAAGATGCCGCTGCTCACCCACGATTTTCCAGTTCCGAGTGAACCTGTAATGACAAGGTTGTGGATGCGCGACTCGAGATCAAAGTCTTGAAGCAACACTTCTTTCCAAGCAGGAAAGATACCGGGATTTTCTTCCGTAGCGGCCATGGTGTTTCCAAGCCAGTACGGATCAGTGATAAACTCTTCAATCGACGGCGGGCGACGGGTGTAATCGATTTTCCACAGGTCGTCGAGAAGCTCTGGTGCTGCACCGTTTCGAATCTCGGTGACAATGTTGTAGAAGAGACCCTGCTCTTTTTCAGACAAGCTGCGGATTAGCTCGTCAGCGTTGTCGCCTTCAAGGATCCGCAGTAGGACATTTTCAATCTCAGTGGGACTCATTAGTCGCTAACCACGTCGCGTCTGGCGTCAGAGGCTGTCGCTTTGCACAGCTTTCCAATTAAGCGCCTGATGATCTCTCTGCCTTGCGGCGACGTTCCTGTGAATTTCTTATGAATGTCACCTTCAGACATCTGCATCTGGTAATCTGCTCGATTTATCAGAGCCATCAGGTCCTTGACTGACGTGGCGCCGCCACGAATGCGCCCAGAAATGACTTCAGTTTCCTCAGAAATGAGCTTCAAGAAGGCAAGGGTCTGAGTGGGTGTAAGACGCCCGCGGTCGATTGCTTCGAGGATGGTGTTTTCGAGCTTTTCTCGCGCCTTGGCGTACTTCGCAACCCGGGTGTAGTCGTGGGTCATCAGGAGGTTAGAGATCAACTGAGCTCTGTCTTCCTGGTTAGAGATCAACCGGAGCACGTCCGGTTTCATGGCAGACAGGTCTCGGCCATCTTTTATGGCTCCAACCACCTGCTCTATCACCTGGAGAGGCTTGTCAGCCTGGGGATGTTCTGGGGGTTCCTGTGGGTTTTCGAGGTTAGGAGCCCCGTTTTGCTCTGTGAGAGTGTCTCTGATGATGGCGGTGCACGGCGTCAGAAGCTGATCCACGACGTGGTCAGGAAACTGAGCGTTGGTGTCCGCAGCGTTCTCCGGAGCAATCAGCTCTGTGGGGACGACAACACCTTCAGATCCGGGCTGCGGTTCCGAAGGTAGAAGCCCCAAGTCAAGTTGCTGGGTAGGCATTAACCGTTGACAACCGATTTGATTTCAACGGGCTTTTCTCCAGCAGATTCGTTCAGCCGGCTGTTGATTTCGTTGGCTTTAGCCGTGGCGTCGCTCTGGGTGAGGTTTTCAGAAATACGCTTGCCGTCTCTTACGAGTACAAAATTTTTGTCTTCCATGCCTATTAAGAACAGTGCGACTTAAGCAGCTGCTTGAACACAGCTGCTCCTGCTCTTATGGCTCCCAGGGTGTCAAACTCCTCGTCGTCAACGATGACGCTGGCAGAGTGGCTTGACCTCTTCTTTTTCGGCATGCGGTTCGGAATTGGAATCGACTCGTAGACAGGTTCGAACGGGGTGGTCTGGTGCATATGCACCGTTTCCCAATTCGGGCGAACAAACTTCATTCGAAACTCATCGCGCTCTTCCTTGCTGAATGGCTTGACGGCGATGATGACCGACGCATCAACCTGCACGGGATAGTAGTATTCTGGAATTTTCTCGTCTTCCGACTTTAGCCGGCGCAGACTCCGGCTGTGTCCGTGTCGTTTGAGGTCTTTTCCTTTGGCCCACGGAAACTTGCCGTCATCCAGCGCCTTTTGGACGTAATATGTGTTTTCGTCTTTAAGATCGCTGAGTTTCATAGTTGTAGGTAGATTGTGGCTGCTCGTGACATTATTGAAAGGATTGCGTCCATGGACTCGGTTGAGGATCTGGCATGCTCGTTCGTGGAGCAAGAAGTCGGACGCCTTGACTGGAAGAATAACTGGATGCAGCTAAGAGAGCAGTCAGACGTGGTTGAATTGATCCAGCAGTGGCTAAACCGATACCGCATAGACGGGAACGCCGCTGAGATTGCCCAGTGGATCGACGATCTTGCGGCTCATTCTGACGGGCGCTGGAGATAATCACACTTCCTCCCATGGCATTACTGGGTTCTGAGGAAGATCAGGGACATGAACCCGCGACTGAATCTGGCTCAATAAGCGCTCTTCAACTGCTCTTAAAGACACGGGCGCGGGATCCTGGCTTGGAGCTGCGCTGTCGCGCTTGTGCCTGAACTGAAACCCACCGCCAGTCGGAAAAGCCATGCCCCACATCGGATACTGCTGAAACCCCTCTCGGAACAACTCGAGATCATGCCGCGGAATGCTCGGGTAGTACTCGTAGAGCTTGTTCTGAAGGCTTTCCAAGGTTTCTCCACCTTCAGGAAAGTCTTGCCAGCGCGTCAAAACGAGGGCGCCGAATACTTTTCGCGACTCAAACATTATTGTTCCTCTCCAGGTAGAACCTCGCCTGAGCGGTCAGCGGGCATAGCTGCCTCCCTGGCTTCCGCGGCTTGTTGAAGCTGCTCAAGATCTGACCCCGCGAATGAGACAAACTTTGCTTGGTATTTCGATCCGATCTTAGCAATCAGACCGCGAGAAACGGCGGCGTTTAGAGTCCGCTCGCTCAGCGGCAAGTTGATGTCGAGAGCGCGCGAGATGTGAAAGATTCCGCGAGGACGGCGTCCCATAGCGGCAACTGCTTTTGAGATGAGCTCGTCGCTCGGTGTCTCTTCGAGATATTCGCGTCTCCAAACCACCCAGTCAGCAATGTGGCTGGCACCAACCATGGATTCGTGGTCGCGAAGCATCTGCACGAAGTTTTCCCACGACGCTTGCTGACCGATGTAAGCGCTGGTCATGGCGTCGTTCTTGGCGATTTCAACCATGGCAACGCAGAATGCCGCCCAGCCAATGATGCACTCAAACCGCTTTGTGGTGCTTCCTTGGCGAAATTCCACCGTGCGGTCGCTGTGGCGAGTGCACCGCATCATTGCGAAGTTCACCACTTGGTATTTGCGGGCAGACTTGGCGCTGGCTCTCGTGCTGGCAAGCGAGCCGAGATTAAATCTCGACGAAAGATCGGCATCTGTCACGGAGTGCGTAAACGGAGGGCAGTAGTGGTTGTTGTGGCGAGATTTTCCAAGCAACCGGTTAATCTGCGTCTGAAAATGGTGGTAGAGGCGAGCGAGATTTCCGGCGTCATGCTCGGTGTAATCCGCAACCTGAACATGAACGTGGAAGCCGCCGCTGCTGAAGGTGTTTGTCCGGGCTCGGTTGAAAGCGTCAGCGAACTCTTTGACCACTGGAGTTGCATCTGTCAGCGTCAGAGGAGGATTGAGCACCATCTCAACGCCATTCTGCAGGCTGCCGTCAGACTGCCGCGACCAGCCAGAAGGTGTCGTCGTTGGCAAGCTGAGCTTGGTGGTTTTTGCGTCGTACTCGAGCTCGAGTCCAATGAGTCTCTCACTGGCGTATGAAGGTATGGGTCCGTTGTTAGGCATAAATTAGGCGGCGACAGGTTGCGTGGTGTATCCGAGCTTGACAAGCAGGGACCAATAGTAGTTGATCACGCGTGCGATAGGCTGGCGAGTTGTGATCCTCGCTTGAACGAGCTCCTCAAGCTTGGCGCGGGTAGCGTCAGGATGAAGGACTAAAATTTGGGCAATGATTCGAGCTTGCTTTGGAAGCTGCTCGTATGTCATGTTTTCCACGTTTGCTGTGCTCATCGTGATATGACTATATCACGAAACTAAAATTTGTAAACATTTATTTGCAACTATTTTTAGTGAGCGGCTGCTGGTGCCAAAAGCTTGTCCCAGTCAATCTCGCCGTGCTGAGGAACTTTCTTCGCATCGAGGTAGTTGAGACCAACTTCGCAATCTCCAGCCAGAGGAACAAATGACAACCATGACGTGTCATAGTTGTCACCAAATGTGAGCTTGAGCACGTCAGGGATGTTGTTGAGCACCCCGTAGACAATGTCGTGGACAACAGGCAGCTCTTCGCGCACAGCGTCAACCACAAGAGAGTCGTGCACCGTGCAGACCATCTGAGATTCAAGGCCCTCGTTCGTCAAGATGTTCTCGATAGCCGTCAAGCAGATAAGCATCAAGTCAGAAGCAGTGGACTGAATCAGGTGGTTGCAACCAGCGCGCAGCGCTTTGTTTTTCGCCTTAGGATCATCGCCAAACACCTCTTCAAAGATGCGAACGCGTCCGAGAATCGACACGGCCACGCCATTTTGCTGGATGAAGTCCTTGTAGTAAGACAGGTAGCGGCGCATTGCTGGATAGCCATCGAAAAACGCCTCAAGCAGAGCTTCGCACTCTTCAAGCGTCTTGTAGATCTGGTCGTTTGCCAGAGCGGTTTGTAGACCGAAAGCTCCTCCACCGTAGCCTGTCAAGAAATTAACGACCTTTGCGGCTTTGCGCTCGAGCTTGACTTTCTTTGCTTCAGAGTCTCTGCCGTGCGCCTGCAGCCATTCCATGAACTCGTTGGTGCATTCCTCGTATGCCTTGCTGTAAATCTTGCTGTGAGTCAGGGCGTGCAGGTCGATGCCGCGCTGATAAGCATCCACCATTGAGGAGTCTCCGCAAGCTGCAGCCAGAAGGCGCAATTCGATCTGAGAAAGGTCGCCTTGGTAGACGCACCCTCTTTTTCCAAAGCGGCTGGTGTAAATGCGTTTAATTAAACCGTCGCGAGGTAGCTGCTGAAGGTTCGGATCAGAGCAGCTCAAGCGTCCTCCGCGCGTTCCAGTCAGCTTGAAGCTGGCGTGCACGCAGCCGTCTCGCATAAGGTGCTGTATCTCCATGCGGCGTTTCTTATCAACGCCACCATGCTTTTTGTCTGAGAAAGCGTTGCGAAGTGGGCGAATGTAGGTGGTATACGCCTTGAATATTTTCTTGTATTCCTGGAGAGGCCGAACCTGAGGATGCTCGACTGACAGCATGTTCAGCGTGAACTTGTCCAGCGCCGCGTATTCGACCAGCTTCTCGCGCGGAAGCCCTTGCAAGTCTTCTGGGGTATCTCCAAAGAGCTTCTGCCCGCTCTCAGTGATGCGATTGACTGGAAGATTTAGAAGTCTGCTGTCAAACAGGATTGTTTTGAGGTGCTCTTTCTTTTCAAGGTCAAGCTCCCATCCAGGCTCGGTCTCCTCCATCTGCTGGCACCACTCGATAATCTTCGGGTCGACCGCTCGAAGTTTGTCGCGAGCTTCTCTAATCTTCTTCGGAAAAATGTCTTCCTGGCGCGCTAGCTCCTCGATGTCCACGTGCATGCCGCGACCCATCATATTCATGAGCATCCGCGCGGCTGGAGATACAACGTTCGGATAAACCCAGCTTCGGGGTGGCGGCTCGAACAAGCGAAATCGACCGCGTCGGGTTGGGTCTGCCAGCGGCATTCGGTAAGTTCTGGCAGTTCCAAGCTTGGCCTCAATCTTCGGTTTTGCGCAGTAAGCCACCTCGACGTCACCCATGACGTAGGGCTTGAGGTGGGTGTCCCACTTATCGCGCGGGCAGTTGGCGTAGTGGCCTCCCTTTCCGGCTCCCGGATGTAACAGGTCTCTGAGCAGCTCAATCAAGAGGGTCATGTCCTCTTCGTAGCCCGCAAGGTCAGGCACCCACTCGTAAGCGATCATTTCCAAGCCCAACGTTCCGCGCTGCTGGCGCATGACGTATGCCATATGCCAGGTATCCCATTTTGCAGCATTCGCTAGCTTAACCAGGTTGGCCCCAGGCACGTTTGCGTAGGTAAACAAGACGTCGAACGTGATGTTGTGTCCAATGAGGTCTGAGGCATACAGAGCTTCAAGGACGAGCGGCGCGAGCTCTGGGAGATAGTTGATCAGCGGGCTGTTCGGGTAGTTCCACGGGAAGCCAATCGATTTCGGGTTGCCATCTTCATCAGTCCATCGAAACATCATGAACACGATCGCAGCGTCCACTGCCCAAGGTCTGACGCCGTTTGTTTCAGTGTCGTAGCTGGTGAGCGTTCCTGGGTGGTTGATCAAGTAGAGGAGATTTTCAGCAATCTCGTCTGGATCGACGCTCATGTTCCAATAGGCGCGGTCGTAAACCTTAGGAGGAACTCCCTGAAGTGCCATCTCGAACGCGGTCTTGACGTGAGACTTCCAGCGCTTGATGACATTCTGGTTTTGCGTCATGTAAACCATGCGCGGGCTCTGAATCGGAACGATGGGAATTCGGAAGCCTTCTGGAGCTTTTCCCATGATGGGATGTCCGCGCGTGAGAGATGTCTTTGGATCGCGCGGATCAGGTCGGTCAAGCATGTAATCAGGATCTGTCAGCCAGTCATCCGGCCATCCGCGATACGTCAGCACGCGGCCACCCCAGTCTTGAGCATTCGATTTGAACGACAGAAGTCCGAGAGCGGCGCTTCCAACGGTCATGATCATCTTCGGTGGGTGCTGCTCGATGTCTTGAATAAGATGGATTTTGCAGTGGTTTCCCTTAGTCGAGTAGTTTGGAAGCTTTCCAGTCCTGGCGGAGCAAAGAGTCGCCGGCGCCCATCGTATTCGAGATGCGTCAAACCCCATTTCCTGAACCAGCTTCCGAATCAGCATTGGAGGCCCATCAGATCCGATTTCGCCGCGCGAGTCTTCCTTTCCAGACACCGAGTCAAATACCACCGTCACTAGTGGGTCCTCGGCACCAAACGGCTTCATGAACGGGTGCTGAGCTCCTTGCTCGTAAAGCGCGCACTTAGCGCACACCGGAGAATCAGGACCAGGCTCTAGGAGCCGCGTTCCTAGCGGGTTTTCTGGGTCGAATGTGGTGACGATGTTTCCGCCACGATTTTCAGTTCCGTTGTGATAGATGATGGTGTCTCGCCATTTCTTATCGACATCTTTAAGACTCAACTGCTGTCCCTGAGGGTCAAGGTATATCTGCTTTGGCTTTCGAGCGGCTCTTTCCATGTTCTCAAAGAACGCAATGCTTGAACGCATCCCCATACAAACTCCACGCCCCTGCTACGGATTCGAGTTCGGAAAAGACGAACTTTGCTCAAAGTGCGAACATGCTGAAGAGTGCCAGAAAGCTCTTGGACGGCGAAAAGGACGCATTCCTTTAGACAAACTGAGATTCAACTTTGTTCCAAAAGGGCTTCGAGATCTCCCAGTTAAAGACCCAGAGGCCGACAGTCTGGCGATGCTGTACGAATCCTGCTACGAAACTGTCTACAAAACCAAAGGTGACTCTCTACTTCGGGTAAAAGATGCAAAGCAGCGAGTCGAGCAGGCTGCTAGCGACGCCGGTTGCTCTCTTCGCCTATACATCCTGACCAACATGATAGGCTACCGCGAGGCTTCTCCAGACAGGAAGTTTTACGCCAACATGCTGTTCGGAGATCGCGCCAATCACCGGCTTGAGCTGTACCGCTCTGTGTGCGTCCAGAAGTACGGGACGTTTGACCTTGAGGCCATTGACACACTTCTCGGAAAAGAGAAAACGTCCGACGCCGAGAAACAGATGCTCAATAGCGAAATCATCGCTGGAAGTTTCATCGTGGGATACAAGATAAGGTCGTCTGGAGATCCTGCTCCAATGCTGTTCAATATGCAGGAGCTTTCTCTTAGCCCCATCTGGCTTGCCACCGACGCCTGCTATGTTGAGACCATTCTTACCCCGCACCTTAATGAGCCTACTGGGACTCCGATGGTCCAGCGCCACCGGTTCAGCGTTTGTCAGACTTTGAAGGAACTAAAGAGAAGCAACAGGAGAGCTCAGTATGTTTTCAAGACGAAAGAGCGCATGATGCCGATTGCTGTCAAGACAGTTCTTAATCAGCACGGATTCTCTCCCTCTGATTTTGAGATCGCGACAGAAACTGTAGATGATTCATTCGAATTCTGGCGCCGCATTGGCTACGCCATCCAGCAATACTGGACGCTTGAATACTACAACAGCCGCAACGAAGTCTTTTTGAAGAAAGTGATGTGATGGAACAGTTTGGATTTACAGCAGAATTTCAAGACCTCCTGCTCAGTTGCCTTATCAAGCACCCGCAGGATTTTCAGTGCTATGGACAGATTGTCGAGCCGAAGTTTTTCTCCGGTGTTCAAGCAACTGCCGTGGCAAAGGTAGCCATCGAATACAACGAGCAGTACGGGAGGTTTCCGGGATGGGAGACTCTCAACCAAATGTCCTCCGAGTATCTTCGCCACATTGAAGCTGGTGAGGAAGATTCCAGCAACCGCGTCGCAGATTACATCACGCGGCTCAGGGACATGGACACTGGAGATAAGGAGTATGTGGTGCAGAAGACCGTGGACTTCTGCCGCGAACGAGCCGTGGTTAACGCCGTGCGCAAATCGATCGACTCGATAAAAGAGGGCAAGATCAAAGAGACTAACATCGTTAAGATATTTGAAGAGGCTCTTTCTATCGGTCAGAATCTTGACGATCTTGGATGGGTGCTGCATGCCCACGCCGACTATGCGGTCGACAACATTACTGCTAAAGGATTTGGTATCCGCACGGGTTATCCGCTCCTAGACGGCATTTGGAAAAATGGCTGGCATCCCGGGTGGCTCATCGTTCCACTCGCTCCTCCTAAACGCTACAAAACGGCGGTGTGCTTGAATCTGGCGCTGAACATGATCAGCCCGTTAATCCACGAGGATGTCCTCTACTACACCTGCGAAATTTCAAAGGAGTTGGCCATCTGCCGCGCCCTGTCTAATTTGTCTGGCAAGACGATGGACTACATGTATGAGAATCCTGAAAAGTTCAAGCAAGCTTGCCACGAGAAGTTCGGGTCGCTCGTAGCCGGAAACCTTCTCTTCAAGGACTTCGCTGCAAAACAGGCGACAATCGCCAACATCAAGGCGCACGCCAAGACGTGCATCAAACAGTTCAATCTGCACCCAAAAGCGATATTCATCGACTACGCTGAAACGATCAAGCCAAGCGCCACCAAAGACATTAAGGACCATCGTCAGCAGTCTGACATTTATACCGAAGCCCGCGCGATGGGTAAGGAGCTTGGCTGCTGCGTGATCATGCCCGACCGCTGCAATCGCGACACGGTTGACGCAGCCGTTCCAAATATGACGAGCTTCCAGGGCGCGTTCGAAAAAGCAGGTATCGTGGATGCGGCGATCGGTCTCTGCTCCACTGAAGAGGAGTATGTCCAAAACGTGCTTCGTTTCTTCATCTTCATCAACCGTCACGGAGCAGCTTGCGGCCACTTTAAAGGCAAGGTCGATCCTACCGTTTTCAAGATCACGATCGACAGCGAGATCGAATACGACCCAGATGCCGCTGAAGAGGATAATAAGCCTCGCAGAAAAGGCAAAAACAGCCGGACTGAAAAGAAAGATCCGGGTGAAGATGTCCCTGAGGAGCTCAAATAATATGGTTGAAATTCACGGCCCGTGCGAGATCTGTGACAGGACGTCTCCATTACCCAACGGTAAGCTGTGTCCTGAGTGCGCTGAGAACCCAAAGCTAGCCATGGAAAAAAGGAGGAAGTCGACTGCGGTGTCGCTACTGATGCTTGTGATTGCATCCTTAGCGCTTGTGGCACTAGTTCGCGGGTGCGAAGAGATCGCCAAGATGATGGTGAAGTGACCCAGGATTGTTCCTGGGGAGCTTTTAACTCCTGTCTGGATACTTTCCTGTCTTTGGATCCCTGACAGGCCTAATGAAGTCCCAGGTGAATCTCCGGTTCGTATAGCGGGGGTCCATGTACCACCGGATGTGCCCGCGACGTCCTTTGAACAGGCGCCCGGAGGTTTCGTGCCGTACAGGAGGAGCAAGCGGAGCTTGGCCGTACGAGAGCAGGAATGACGGCATGTTCGGCCGTCCTTTGACGCCTGGTTTTCCCTCGTGCATCTGCTTTCGAGACATCGGCGTGGGTTTGTACCCTGGAATGGACGCGAGAGCAAGGACCTTGAGCGCCAGGTTCAGCATGTAGGACATCGATGCGTTGTCCACCTCAGACAAGTTGTAGCTCATCAAACCGGTTGCCATTTTCTCGGTTTCTCCGGTTGTCAGAAACTCGTCCCACATATCTGGCTTTAGCTGGACGCTGAGCACTTTCCCCAGCTCATTCGAGCCTTCCTGAATCAAAGCGGTGATGTACCACTCAGCTTCTAGCGCGACTTCAAGATACGGAAACCACTCGGCAACCTGCGCTGGCGACGTTTTCATCAGCAGAATGGTCGGAAGCTTTGGGTCCTGAAAGTAGAGTTCGATAACAGGGGATGGCCACTGGACGTTCTCAACCGTCGCCGCCTCAGCGACAAAGTCAGTTGCCTCGAGATCCAGCGAGACGTCCTTCTCCACTTGAATCTGGATTCCTGCTTTCGAATAGGCGCGCTGTGTGATCCATGTTGTCATGCCTGGCGACCCAGCCATCTGCTTGACCATCATGAACTGCATAGAGTCGTCGTTGTCGAACAGGTAGTGGATGTTCTTTTTGTAGATCCCACTTTGAAACGCGCCGTACGCAAGCTCTTTAATGTTCATCGTCGTAGATCCGATTGATTTTTGGCTTACCAACGTCCTGGCTTTTTGGTATCCATCTTCCATTCCGTAATACGTAGACGGTGGGAGACCACTTCCTTTGGCGCCGAACCGCAGCGGCGGTCGCTGGAATGCCAAACGCTTCTAGCATCTGGTTACCGAAAGACAGCTGCCTTGGTTTGCGATCCTCGTGGTCAGGAACTTTCTGTGCTTGAGCTTTCTTCTCGCGTATCCTTTCAAGCGTCGTCTGCTGCGCTTTGTGGGCGCACGCCGCGCAAGTGCGCCCTGATGGATCGTGCGCGCCGAAGATTCGGACGCGCGCCATCTCTACAAGAGAGCCGCACTTGATGCACTTGATAGTTGGATGAAGCTCAGAGATCATTTGGTTCCCGCGTCTTCAATTTTGATCTGCTCAGCGGTTTCGGTTTCAACGACCGATGATGAAAACTCGTCCTCAATTGCCTGGTGGACAGGAACGCGCCCTTCATCAACCATGGTGTTGGGCATAAGCCGGTAAATGCGCCCCTCGTCGTAGTTGATGAACGCGATGTCAGAGTCAACAGCGTCCGCGATTTTGTCGAATGACTTCTCGATAATCTCTTTCGTACTGGCAACAATGGTGACAAGCTGGTCGTCTGCCGGTTCTCCGGACGCTGGCTTTTTGTATTTCCAAACGACGGTCGCCGCAACAGCTTCTTTAGCGCTCCTGAAGGTATAGACGTTGTCTGCTTTCATCCAGACCAGCGCCATGCAACCGTCAACTTCGCTGAAGTCGCGGTTCTCGATGCACGGTCCGAGAATCATCGAGTCTGTTGTCGCATTTTCGACGTAGCGAAGACGGGCGGCGATTCCCTGAGCGGCGTTGAACTTGTCCTCAGCGAGTGCTTTCAGAGCATCCTGCTCTTTTGAGACAGGCTCGCGCTCAGCTTTCGCAAGGGCAGTCAGGACGACCTTAACCTCTTCAGCGGTCATTGGCTTCTCGCCAGATGCCGTAAGCGCCACAAATTCTGAGATCAGCTCGTTCAGCTCTCTGGAGTAGATTTCAATCTGCTCCGCTTTGATAACTTTCCAGTTTTGGATTCGCCCGTTGTGCGCAAAGTAATACTTGCCCATGTTTTCCCACGGATAGACGTATGGGTGCGCGTTCGAGTTATCGATCGGCATTCCAGGAGATGCATTGCGAGTGTGAGCAATGCCGCGGAATGAACGCCGGGCGTCTCCCACGAAGTCCTTGTGGATGTCAACGAAGGTGCGGGCAGGGACGATGTGGCGATAGCATAGATTGCATGTCTTCCCATCTTCAACTGCTCGAAAAGCGAGTCCAGTCGAATCCTTGCCTCGGGTTTCAGCCCCGATCAGCATGCGGGTCAGCAGGCCTTTTGGGATCTTTCCGGCCCAACCAATTATTGCGCACATCGTTTATCCTTTTGGTTAAATTCAAAATTCATATTGTTACTATATCACGCCACGGAAAATTGTAAACACTTTTTTGCAACTATTTAATAGTGCTCGCCAAAGCCATCGTAGTCAAGGACGCTAAAGTGGTCTCCGCCCTCGCTCTCCTCTCGCGGTCTGCTAGTCACGTTCGATCCGGAAGAAGTTAATCGACCGGTGGATGTTCCAACCACGCGGTAGGATGGAGGAGTTGATTGAACGTTCTCCTCTTGCTGCGCGTTCTCCTGCTGTGCATTTGCGCGCTCAGCTCGAACAGCATCGCGAATGCGCTCTTGAATCGGCCTAAGCCCTCGTCGTCGTTGCGGAGGAGGGGGTAAAGGTGCGGGTTCTGGAGCGGGAGCAGGAGTTGCGGCAGGAGCTGGAGTTGCGGCAGGAGCTGGAGCCGCTTGGGCCACCTCGCGAGACCGCTGAGATGCGTTCACTAAATCCTGAACCATTCGTTGTTGCCGCTGGCTGTCGGTCTCCGCACTGTCAGAGTATCTGATCTGCGTTCCCGAGTATCCGCCGTCTTCAGCACCACCAGGAAACTCTGACCAGCTTGGAGTCGCTGGAATTTCCCACGCTTGGTGAGTAGGGTTGAACACAGGCAAAGACCTGCCGTTTCTCGGATGCTCGTCGTCAATTCGCGAAATGCTCGGAGACCGCTCAGCGGCCGGAGAAACTTTCGAATTCTTCGCGGTCCTCACTGCCTCAATGTCCTCGTCTAGCGCCCCAGAATGTACGCAGCTCATTATCGCAGAAGCTGGAGTAGCAAATGCCACATAAGTTCCGATCTTGAGCCAGAGGTTAATCCAGGACCAAATGTATTCAAACCTGCGCACTGCTCCAAGCATGCGAATCTCGACGGTTCCTGGAGACGACGGGACGTTGTCAATCCGGAGAGTCTCGACGATGTTAAACCAGCAGTAGCGCTTGGCGTTGTCCCACTTACGGGCGACAACTTCTCCCGTGGGGTGAAAGGCCTCAAGCTCTGCGTTGGTGTATAACTCGCGAATCGTTTTGCAGTAGCTGTTGTTCCTTCTGCTCGGAGGGCAGAGGTCAAACATCTTATCCTCGAGAGCAAGCGCGATGGCGAGAAACGTCCGCGTCTGCTCTGGATTCCAGCGGCTCCTCATCTGAGTGCTACGCCCAGTGCTCTCCAGCGGACAGCCGATGTGGATATGCAGACCACACGATTTGTTTACGGACTGCGCGCAGCTGCACAGGTCGCGGACAACCGCTTTGGTATCGTTCCGGTCGTTCAGCACGGCTTTGCGATCGTGCAAGTAAGCTTCAATGATCAGAGGCTTGGTGACGAGTTCAGATCCGCCACCTTCTCCGCGCGGGAGATCCTCGCCATCGTTTCCTTTGATGGAGTTGTCGTAATGGTTGTCAAACTCGCGGCGTGCAATGATCTCAGCCGCGTTGGGCATGAGCTTAGTGCACTCCAACTCGATTCCGTATGTTAGCTTAGTCCGAGGCATATCACGTCAGTCAGAACTGGCAAGCGCATCCACAACCTTATCGGCACCTTTATCGCCAGGATTGTCCCAGCGGTAGGTGTGCTCGAGAAACCCGCATCCATCCGCGGAGATGCCGCATCCTTTTGCGGTGTCTTCGTACCAGGTCCCAAGTAGGTGATCCCGATAGCAGATAAGGAGACGGGTAACGTAATGCCTCGCGCTGTAGAGCTTTTCAGCCAAAGGACGGCGGCACGCAGCCGCGCCAAGTTCCCATGCCTTTTTCACATCCTCAGTAGCGTTCTCCCAAGGCGATTTAGAATCATACCTGAAATCGGGGTTGCTATTGAGGTAAGCGTGGTGGGCTTCGTACGCGAGTTGACCTGGCGATTTCTTCTTTTCCATAAGTTAGACAGTAAAGGTTCCTGAAAGTATGCGGTTGAAAGTCTCTTCTGAGAACTGTCCCGTTGACTTGAACTCGACGCCGGATTTCTTGAGACCGTCCACAAATCCCACGCACATCTCGATCCACGCGCCAACCTTGCGGATGGCCACAGTCGATTCGAGCATGCGGAACTCAACAACCTTGATCGAGAAGACCCTGGTGAAGTTTAGACCATGGTAGCGGTCATCGTGGTTTCTCCATCCACCAGCAAGATCAAGAATGCGCTGGATGCTGTCCGGGTGCATGGCGATCATTTGGCTGATGTTCTGCGTCGGGTTGCGCTTGCAGTAGCGGTTTTGCTGGCGCGACTCGTTGCACTGAGTGTAGAAGTGCTCCTGTGCGCGGAGATAGCCAACAGCAAGGCGCTTTAGGTCTCGAGGGCTGTGGTCCGAGACATCTACAGTCACGTGCACGCCGCAGTTAGAGTTCACAGCGTTCGGGCAAACTTCTCGGATTTTTTCGACCGCGACTTTGGCGTCGAAAATTCCGCGCTCCCCAGAGGAAATTGGGCTCGCGAACTCATACCCGCATGACCCGTCGCGCTTAATATCCCATGTTGCGCCTGTCGAGTGGAAGTAGCGCCCCGATTCAAGGTTGACTTTAAGACCGCGTTCCTGCATGCGCCTTGCGATCTCGCGAAGCTCCAGGTTAGAGTGGGTCTCAACTTCCAATCCCCATCGCCGCCCGTCAGCAGATGGGCGGTCTTCCACCTGTTCGCCGTCCTTTTTAATGACGACGTAAGGCTTGTCTTTGCGGTGAGCTTTTTCCTTGAACTTTTTGTCCCACGCCGCTTGGCGTACTGCAGGGTCTTCCGATTCCACAAGGACCTTTGATTGTCCTTTGGTGTTAATGGCTCCCCAGGTGGCGATCACGGTGCGACCGTCGTCTTTGAGCTCAAAAAACTTGTTGTGCTGAACATCGCCGGATGATCCGCGCTGTTCCATGTAAACAGATTTCATGGCAGAACTCTATCATGCCGTCATGAAATTGTAAACATTTATTTGCTAGTAAGTTGTTACTTTATGCGCAATTTCAACCGCAGACACTTCTGTCTTGAAGACGCGCCTGACCGACCACTTGATCGAATACCATCCAAATATGATGACTCCAAGGCATGCCATTGCGGATGCGGCGATAATGACCGCGCATCCGCCGTAGTAAAAGATTTCTCTCATGCCACGGAGAACTCAATCGATTTGGTTGTTTATCGTGATTTTTCCTACAGTGAGGAGTTCATACCCCATGGCGTTGATTCGATCGTCAGTACTAGACGGAGTTCCTAGCGCGACACGCGCGATAGTTGCGCCAGGGACGATTGCCTTCACAACTGCCGCGATGTTGCTCATTGATGCTGGAATGCCGTGGGTGTCGTAGTTCGGAAGGTTCGTAGGATCTCCAGCAAACATTGCTCCACCGATCGTCAGATTGTCGCTCCACGACCTCAAAGCAGCCCTGATTTCGCGGCGTTTGACGATGGTGTTGTCGCCAGTGTACCCGATGAAAACGTCGATCGGGCGCTCGCGGTCATAACCTTGAACCGAGATCAAGCGCACCGTCAGCTTGCTTCCAGACTGAACAGGGTACCATTTGATCTTTCCTGTTAGGAGGTTGACATAAGACGGGCCGCGGGTCTCGTCGATGATTCCGTTACAGAGGATGCGCGCCTGACCCGCTATGGTATGAGGGATGACAGTAAGTTGCGATCCGTTAAGGAACATTTGGAATGACCAGGCGCGGAGCGGAGAGACGGGCATCTGCGAGAAGTAACCCCCAGTGCCGTCTTCCTCGTTGGTAACAGCGTCCAAGACATAGTTGAAGGAGTCGTCAGGAGCCGTGAAAAGCTCCATCGGAGTTGTGGTCATGAGGTCGGAAATAGGAGAGGCCATGTTGACCGAGTCGACTCCGTAAACCTCGTCAAGCTTGCGGACGAGATCAGAGTAAACCAGTGGGCTTCCAGGGCGAAGGGTCTCAACCATGCTCTTAATAGTGTCTGTGACCAGGTTAGTGGTTGCAAACACGTCAAATCCGCTGTACGTTTTGAAGCGAAGGCTCAGTGGAACAGGCCGGCTTGTTCCGTCACCGATGACGATGTAGTCTGTTCCAACTGCCTTGGTTTGGAGATATTCCTTGAGCGCGGTCTTCAGCTGAGGTTGGAGAGTGGTCAGTCCACTCGCCCCAGTCGTCCAAGCGTAGATGAAGACGATGTTTCCTTCAAGGAGCGAGTTTTCAGTGCGGACGTGCGCTCTGGCGTAGGCCACTGACCCATACTGCTGGTGGCTGTACTGCTGAGCAAGCGTCTGGTAGTCGTCGAGAGTAACAGCCCTTCCATTTGTGCGAATGTGATACGGAATGCTCACGCGCGCTTCTTCAAGACTTTCTGGGTTGCGCCCGCCTTGCCCCTGGGACGTATCGTTGCGAAGCGTGACGCTGATTACGTTTTTGCCTGAAGTCGCCGTGATGGACGTGTTGACCGTGCCAATGGCAAGGTTTCCAGCGACGCCGCCGCCAATGCGATAAGTGATGACCACTGAACCTTCAGTGGGTACAATCGACCCGAACTGTCCGTCTCCGAACTGCGCAACGGTATCCCCGGATGGGAGCGTGCTGACCTGATAAACCTTCGAGTCTCCAGGCTCGATTCGGACAGATTGAACTTGAGTCCACGCCTCGCCGTTGACAGTAACCGAAACAGACCCGTCGATGACGGGTGTGCGGCTCAGCTTGGCGG
>Ga0116170_10002050_pt1 | contig 19915 bp, 18 predicted proteins | sample AD_JPNHW1_MetaG_FD_89797 | JGI IMG/M metagenome (GOLD analysis project Ga0116170, IMG submission 89797) | Active sludge microbial communities of municipal wastewater-treating anaerobic digesters from Japan - AD_JPNHW1_MetaG | ecosystem: Engineered > Bioreactor > Anaerobic > Digestate | place...
ATGAATATTGGAATTCATCGAGTATAATGAAACTTGAACGCCTAAAAGGGGATTCATCTTCATTTCTTTGACAATTTCATCATCAAGCAATGTTAAATTACTAAGCACATTAACTGAAAAATCATATTCTCTGCATTTTTTTAAAAATTCGCAAAAGTTTTTGTGTAACATTGGTTCGCCACCACTTAATGTCAAATGCAATAATCTCATATTACTACATTGTTCTAAAACATTATAAAATAAGTCAGGTTCAATATGGCTTACCTTGTTATCATGTGGAATATAACAATGTATGCATCTCTCGTTGCACTTACTCGTAATTTCAATGTGTAAATTTGTAAGCTGAGGTTTGCCATTAAAGTATTCTTCTAAAAAATCATATGTAGATTTTTCAGGGTACATAATAGCCGAGGAAAAATCTTTACTTATTCTTTCGGGCTCTAAAGTCTTGTACGAAAATCTCGTGTCTTTTTCATCACACTCCTGCAATGTGTTGCCTGATACAATAAACCCATCCTGTTCAAGCATGCAATAAAATTCGCTGGCATCTTTCTTTATTGTTATAAAGTCAGCGTTCGCAAATTGCTTCTTTATTTTTTTTGCAAGATCATCTATTGCTTGAGGTTTTCTTCCTAATACAGATAAAAATACCGCCCCGCTTTCTGATAGAATTTTATCACCAACGTAGTTTTCATTATTATCCGTTCGTTTATATCCGAAATTCCTATTATCCGTTAAATACCCAAAGGACAAATAGTTTCTGAATATAACATTAGATTTTTGCTTGAAAAACATTTTAAGGTCTCCATAGTAATCAGGCGGCGAGTTTTAATTGTAAAGACATCGCCACCTGATCAAATTGCCCATTAACGCCCACCGGGCTTGGGTGGATTACAAGGTCTTCCACTCGGCTTACTATTGGGACGACATTCCGCCATTTGCACAGTGCTTTGTGCCAAGACTTTAGGTTTTTTGTAAAGCATATGTTCACCTCCTTTTTAAAGAATTATTACTTTAACTATTAAGAATGATGTAAAAATACAGAGCAAAAACCATTTTTCAAAGCTTTATCAAATATTTTTATATTTATTCAATTGTTATTTTAATTCCAGAACTACGTGGGGCTTAGTCTGGAATATAAACTTCATGTTGGGATTCTGCCTGCGGCGGAGCCATAGGAAACCTTAGCAATTATCGGCTGGGGTTTATCGTCCAAATATATTATTAAAAAAATCTATTGTCTGCTGCTTCCCTTGAATAATTGTTACAAGTCCACTTGCAAATGATATTAATGCCCCAATTCCTACAAAAATTTTATAAAAAAGGTTTGTCATTACTTTAAAGACCGCATTGTCTGGAATAATGCCGAACCAATTTAATACATAGAGCGGGAGACTAAAGATTTCACGAAATCCTTCTTGAAACCATACTATTGGATTCCATATTTTTTTTTGTGCATTAAAAATTGCCTCTTCCATAACACCAAGATAACGAATTAGACAATCGTCAACTGAAGTAATGTCAAATTGTGTAATCTTACCGTCCCTAAATTTAGGGATTGTATTTATAATTATTTGATAATCACTTATTGTGTAAAGTCTAAATGGAGCCACGTAGAACATAGAACCCAAATGTCCTAGGTCAGATTGGATTCTATTTACATTTTTTGTCAACCAATAGTACTTTTTACTATCAAATATTTCTTGATCATAATAATGATTTTTTGTTTCAAAATAGTTATTTGTAAATGAAACAAAATTATTTCTGTATTCTTGGGCGAAAGTATATTTGTTATTATATCTTTTCAATCGTCTGATTATTGTAGCGAAGCCAAGAACAATAACAAAAATAAATATCCCGATAATTAAAAATGTCATATTTTTTGTCTTTTGTTTTTATACCCTTGCCGCTACCGGTAAATTGTAAGTGGCGTAGCCGGTTGCGTGAGATTTTCTTTTCATGATACCATAATATTAATGTGGGTTATATGCTCTCAATTACGAACTGGTCGGCTATTACATTAACAAAATGTTGGCAACTGTTCAATAATCTTGTTTTATTTGTTTTGTGGTACATATTTTTGTGAACAAATAGCTCAATTTATTACTTTTTAATTTGTCTGAAAAGGTGTTTGTAAGGAAAGTTATCATTCTATTTACATCACTCTCATTTTTCACAATAATGTATGAAATGTCTAACAAATCAAATTCAATTCTACAGTCCTTTAACTTGTTATTATAAGAATCTCTATCTTTGATATAATCCTTCATATGGATGGAAAATTTAGCATTGTTTATTTGCTCCTTTCTGGGAATAAGGCGCCATTCACGCTCATCAAAGAACTTATAATTTTTTATAATTTCTCCTTTCCGTCTTCTTAAATCACCTGAATAATTTTTCATATAACTTCTAATCCTTAGTATATCATTTCGTTGTTCCTTTGTTAAGTTAGAATCAACTGATTTTCTTCTTTCTTCAATAAATCTCAGTAAAGTTTCTGCAATTAGGGAATCTTTATCAATATAAATCACAGGGTTTATTCCTGTTTTTCTTGCCCATACTTTCGACAAACCAATACCATAGTAGCCGTATTTTTCAAAATGTTCTTTTGATGAAGAAAGAGGTATATCACAAAATGAAAGCATAGGATGTGCAGATTTTGAAGTTCCGTCCCTAAGTTCTATCTCTTCAGCACAATATTTAATTCTAAATCCTTCTTTTATTATAGATGTTAAATATTCGAACTTAGTTGTATAATGGATTATTGACTCTGTACTTATTGCCATTTTAATATTTGTTTATTGCTAATATGGTTTCACTCTCTGTTTATTACAAATTGTTGCAAACAATTAACAATTGTATTGCTGCCCTATACTTTTATTTTTACCTTATCCCTTCTGTGGCACAACCCCATTTTCACCCCATGAAACAATACCCTTTATAGGTTAACTCTTTCATTTGTAATTTTCTTCATTTCAATCAAAAACCTATTCCTTAACATCACCCTTTCCCCACAGTAAAATTATAATATTTTTTTATTAGAATCAATATTCTTTTTAACATTTTTTACCATTTCAAAATCAAAATATATTATTTCCGGTACGATTCTTGAAAAACAGCGGTATTCTCTTCAAAAATCAGTATTAACCAAACCCACCGCCTATGTTTTAAATTATACCCATCCTGTAAAAAAGTAGCAGGGAGTATTAATTTAAAAACATACAACAATGAAAAATTTACTGGAAAGCTCAATCGATATGGTCAGGGTTGCCATCTCGGTTTGTGAAAAAAATTCCGAAGCCATCGCTTCGGTACCGGCATTAAATGATGCCTTTACACGTTTAAAAGCCAAAATGGCTGAGCTGGATACCACCATTAAAGACCAGATAGCGGTGATTAGCGGTAATACCAAAGCCAAAAAGGAAAGCAAGGCCGGCCTTGTCAATATTGCCGGCACCGTGGTTCAGGCCATCCTGGCTTACGGGCACAGCACCAATAATCTGGCTCTTGAAAAAGAAGTACATTTCAGCAATTCCACACTGTTGCGTATGGGCGACGAAGAACTCGTGCACACTGGGTATAACATTCACACCAAAGCCATTGAATACCAGGCCAGTATTGCCGGCTTTGGAGTAGATACCGCCACTATAGACAAGTTGCTTGCCGCCATTCACGACTATGAGCTTAAATGCCATGTTCCGCATGAAGCTATTGAAACCAGGAAAACCAGCACGCATAAACTCGAAGTCCTGGTTCATGAAGTAAAAGACCTGCTGAACAACGAGCTTGACCGCCTGATTCGGATTTTACCCGGCCAGTATGCCGACTTTAAAGAAACCTACCACAACGTACGTTTTATGGTCAACCATCACGGCAAATCAAAGACCGTGGAACCTCCTCCGGTACAACCTAATGCATAGGATACAGCATAACAGTTGTTAAGTTTGACATTCTAATTAATTATGAGGGCATAACTCCCGGGGCTTAAAAGCTTCGGGAGTTTTTTTGTTAAAGGGAGCGCAACTTTGAGTTGCACTCCCTTTAACACTAAGCCAACCCAAATTCTTTTATTCGTTCTTTATTTATCAAAATTTCATTACCCTCTAACTCATTAAAGGAAGAAAATTCCCATTCGCCGGGCTTGTTTACCAATCCTGCCTTTACAGGATTATTATGTATATAGCTAAAACAAATTTGAGGGTATTCTTTTTCGGGAACAGGAATGTTTATCATAGTGCCGTATGCTGAATTGAAAAAAGATGGAGTAACATTTTCGACTTTCGTAAGGCATAGTGCTTTCGTATGCAGCTTGAACAAAGAACCACTTCGGTTTTCTTGTTTGTTGATTGCTCGGGTGTATGAACGTAACATCACACCAATCGAGTCGTTGAGTGTGCCCTTTGTGATAGCTTCACTCAAAGTGAAACTATCACTTTCATGAGATTCCCCGGCAGTGAGCTCCGGAAAATTCACAAATACCATCAGATGAAAATGATTGGGCATCAGACACCAGGCCAGGATATCTGAAAAAGGGAGTATATGGGTTTTGATTTTTTCTATAAAATAAAGATAATTCTCCCTGCTGAAAAATATTTGTTGTCTGTTATTACCCTGGTTGTAAATGTGATATAATTGTTCTTTCTCGAAATTCATGTGCTTTTTTTTATACAAATTTATATAATTCGTTTTAAAATATTCCGGGTCGTTAGCGGGAGCGCAACCCAAAGTTGCGCTCCCGCTAACACGGCATTTAACCCCCTTGTTCCCTCGTTTACCGGGAATGGCCCCTTGTTTAAAGAATTGACATTTCACAGGAATATCCCCTGCTGTAAGTTTGCTCCGAAATTATTAAAGTTATTAACCAAAAAATGTAACACAATGGAAACAACAACGTATTTTTGTAACAAACACAGGCAAATGAAAAAGATCGTTTTCGGCTTACTGCTGGTTGCAGCTGGAGCATTATTGCTTTGCTTCAACTATGGAATTATTCCCATGGAATACCGGCATATTATATTTTCATGGCCCATGATCCTGGTTGCCATCGGGCTATTGCAGGTATCATCAAGAGAAAGTATCTTTACCGGAATCATCCTGATCCTGATCGGAGGTTTTTTCCTGCTCCCACGCTTGTTTTTTATGCCGCAGAATTTTATACATGATTTCTGGCCGGGACTGCTGATCATCTTTGGTATATTAATAATACTGAAACGGTCTTTTTTTCATCACGGCTTTCACGGACGCCGGTACCGTAATGTTGCGGAAATGAAAAACGATGCGGGTTTTATTGTGATGAACAACGTTTTAGGTGGCGGAAAACATGTGGTTGCCCCCGTTGAATTTAAAGGAGGAAAAATATCAAATATTTTCGGCGGGATGGAGCTTGACTTAACACAAACCACACTGGCCCCGGGAAAAAACATCCTCGAAATTGACAGTATTTTCGGTGGAATCAGCATCATCGTGCCGTCAGACTGGGTTATTAAAATTGAAGTCAGCTCTACGGTGGGCGGTTTCAGCGACAAGAGAACTGTGGTCCCCGACCCCGCTTCCGGTGCCGACCGTGAACTCATCATCAGGGGAAGTGCGATTTTTGGCGGTGGCGACATAAAATGCTAACGATCACATAAAAACATGAACCACCCCTTTTTTAGCAATATTAAACTCCTCGCTATTTATATCCTGACATGGATTGCCATCGCGGTGATCCATGTCTTTTCTTTACAGTTCTTTTTTAATCTGAGCTTTTTTCCGGCCCTGACTGACGGCTTGCTGTACAATCTTTCATTTGCCCTGTTCGGCCTTCCCGTATGGTATATCGTTTATTATTCAAAACCAGGCAAATACGCTTTTATTAACCAGTTGATTCAGCATATTTCTTCGGCTGCCATCATACTCCTGGTATGGATCAGTTGCTGTAATGCCATTCTCAAAAACATTTCCGACGATACTGCTTATATTGCTTTTCTTGAAAATAACATCGCCTGGCGCATCATCAGCGGATTATTATTTTATTCTATCCTTGTGCTGATCTATTATATCATTGTTTATTACAACGACCGCCAGGAACGGATCATGAGAGAGGCCAAACTGAACGACATCGTCAAGCAGGCCGAGCTGGACAACCTCCGCTCGCAGATCAATCCTCATTTTTTGTTCAACAGTCTGAATTCCATTAGTTCGCTGACGATTACCGATCCGGAAAAGGCTCACGAAATGATCATCAAACTCTCTGATTTTCTGCGCTATTCCATCAGCCAACCCGGTAATGTGCTGACGACATTAAAAGCCGAACTCGACAATATAAGCCGCTATATTGATATTGAAAAAACACGTTTCGGAAGTAAGCTGATATCACAGATTTCGGTCACCGAAGAATGCCACGAACTGAAAATCCCACCGATGATCCTTCAGCCACTATTTGAAAATGCGCTGAAACATGGCGTTTACGAAAGTGCTGAACCGGTCACAATAAAGACTGTATGTGCCAGAAAACAGGAATACCTGTCGATCATCATTACCAATAATTTTGATCCGGCGCCCAGGCACAGTAAGGGTGCCGGCATCGGGCTAAAAAACATCCGAGAGCGATTGAAGATACTCTATCAAAGGGAAAACCTGGTAAAAACAAAATCAGAAAATAATATTTTTGAAGTTGAACTTTTGATCCCGCAATTATGAAAATAAAGGCTATTATTGTCGAAGATGAAGAACCCGCAAGATCGCTCCTGAAAAAATTTCTTGAGCCCTTCGGCGATGTTGAACTGATCGGTGAATTCAGTGATGGCTTTACCGGGCTGAAAGCCATCAACGATCTCAAACCCGACCTTGTTTTTCTTGACATTCAAATGCCTAAACTTACAGGTTTCGAGATTCTGGAACTGGCTGAACACAGGCCTATTATCATTTTTACAACGGCCTACGATCAATATGCTATTAAAGCATTTGAAGCCAATGCCGCCGACTACCTTCTGAAACCTTTTACCCGTGAGCGTTTTGCGGAAGCCTTAAAAAAGGCAACAAGGCGCTTTAAAAACAATGAAAATGCCGATGTAAAATCTGTCCTTCAGGCGATAGATGAAAAACCCGAAATCATCAGCCGCATTGCGGTGAGGTCGGCATCAAAGATACACCTGGTGCCTGCAGAAGAAATCATATTTATTGAATCAGACGGTGATTATGTAAAGATCCACACAAAAGAAAGCAGCTTTCTGAAAGAGAAAACCATGAAGTATTTTGAGGAACATCTTGATCCCGGGCTATTTATTCGCATCCACCGCTCCTACCTCGTCAATGCCGGATTTATTCAGCGCCTTGAATATTACGACAAAGAAAACCATATCGCTATATTAAAAAACAACGAACGCCTGAAAGTCAGCGACAATGGCTATAAGTTGCTGAGAAAAGCGCTGAATTTATAAGCCGGGCCCGGAATCATTTTACCGGTCGGCATTCCCGCCTGAATAACACAACAGATACAACGGTATTAAAATAAAAAGCAGCCGGGGGTGCAGTGGCTGCTTTTATGGAACTTTTTGTGCATTGAGGCTTGAAGGGTTAAAACAAATACCTCATGCTTTTGAGGTTTACGGTAAATAGACACAAAAATGTGAATGAGGGTTGCCTGTTATGAAATTTTTTTTAAATTAAAGATGGTTAATAAAATCAACCATCAGCTTAAAAACCTCGTTGTATTTGGTTAACGGCAGCCCCGCCGCCTGATCTGTCGGGGTGTGGTATTCTTTATATTCATCCCCCAGGGTATAAATAAAAAAACTTTTTACACCGTTTTTATAAAAGTAATAGTGGTCGCTGTTGGATGTTTCGCTCCTTTCGCTTACGGTTTTAACATAATTATGCTGCTCATTCAACGATTTCAACAACTCAAAATCTTTTTTAAAAATAGTTCCATTCACCACTTTAATGCCATCGCTTCCTGTGCCCATCATATCGAGGTTCAGCATAAACTTTATGTTTTTCAGCGGAAATAAGGGATGTTCGGTATAATACTGTGAGCCTAAAAGCCCGGCTTCTTCGCCGGTAAAAAGAATAAAAGCGATAGAATATTTCGGCATATTCGCCGAATCTGAAAAATACCTTGCCAGGTCGAGTACCATGGCCGTCCCGCTGGCATTATCGTTGGCCCCGGGATAATATGTTTTATTGCCCATCATGCCAAGATGGTCAAAATGGGCGCCAATAACGATAAAAGTGTCGGCACAGGCTTTTCCGGGCAAAAAGCCGATTACATTTTCAACCGGGTATTGCTTTTCTATTTGTGCCTCTGCCTTGATTTCAACATTTTCAATTTTTGCCGGCAGGGCGCTGCGTTTTACGGTTACCACGACCTGCCGGTTTTGCTTCTGCGCCCGCGAAACACGCCACGAAACCGTATTATCTTTGATTTTCAGCAGCATCGACGCCTCTCCGAGTTTTGCATTGTTCAGATCTTTGAATCCCGTATCAATAACAAACATCCGGCCCCGGTAATCACCTGCCTGGAATTTTTTTCTTTTGCCTGCAGATTTTAATGTTTTTTCATTCAACAACAAAGAATTGGCAAATGACGTGTCAACGGTTGAAACATCAGGGTCTATGCAATAATCTGTTCCTGGCATTAATGTTTTGCCATTTATCTTTAATTCTATATCGCCCGGCAGGGTATTTATTGACAGGGTAAACGACTGAAAATAACTACCCTGAAAGGTCTTGATGTGAAACTTTTTAAGCTTACCGGCAATAAAATCCGCCGCTTTTTTCTCACCCGAATTGACATAACCACGTCCGGAAAATTCCTGAGAACAAAGCGTATCAATCATTCCCCGGACAAAGGAAATATTCTGTGAAAAACAAGTTAATGAAATAAAAAGACAGGCAGCAGTGGTGAAAAGAATTCTTTTCAAATTACAGCAATTTTCTGATAACAAGATCTTCAAGCTTCTGATAGGCTTCATCGCCGTTGTCCCAGCCATAGGTAGATTTCAGGTCTTCAAGTGCGCTGGTTGCCTGCTCAATGGTAGTACAGGAGTTCAGTTTATCAATCGCCTTGTTATATCCCTGAAGATCGCCCTTGAATAACTGGTTTATAAACAGAAATTTATCATTGATTCCTATCGCACTTTTTAAGCTAGGAATCGAAGATTTTCCAATTTTTTCAGCAACTGTTTTTTCGTTTTTTTCCACGGATATTTTATCATGTACCGACGATTTTGGCGTTTCTTTGAATTTGTCGGCAAGTATCTCTTTATCATTCAGAGAAAACAGGTCGGCTGATTTTGGTTTTTCGGATTTTTGCTTTTTAACCGGCTCTGCAGGTTTGGGTTTTTCTTCTTTCGGGCTTTCTGCTTTTTCCTCAAAAATGATTGTGGCAGGGGGCTCTGCAGGACTCTCGGTGGGAATATCTTTCATTGCCTCTTTCGGACTTTCTTTCACTTTATTATCGACATGTTCCTGAACAATAATCATCTTTTCCGGCACGGGTTCAGGGACTACCTGTTTCATTTCTGTTTCCGGCTCTTTTACTTCGGCTTTTAATTCCGGCTTTTCTTCCACCATTTCTTCAATAACGGCTGGTATGGGTTCATCTGCTTTAATGACAACGGGCTTATTATTCAGCTCATTCAGATCATAAAAACGTTCATATAATCTCCGGATATTGGCCAGGATGATATCAACTTCTATCTGTGGAATCTTCCCGGGGTGCTGATTTATCGTATTCAGTTGTTCTGTGAGTGTTTCCAGAATTATTTTTATTTCTCCCTTAACAAGATTTATAGCCATGTTTGAAAACTTAAAGGTTAATATTAAATTTGCAGTATTTTACTGGCATAAAATTATAAAAAATTAATACTTCCGCCGATGTTTATCGAAAAAACGAATGAGACCAATAAAAAAGGCTTTATCGAAGTAATTTGCGGGTCGATGTTTTCAGGAAAAACCGAAGAATTGATTCGCCGGTTAAAACGTGCAAAATTTGCCAAACAGCGCGTTGAGATTTTCAAGCCCGAAATAGATACACGTTATGATGTCGAAAATGTTGTTTCACACGACGAAAACTCAATAAATTCCACACCGGTTCAATCACCATCTGAAATTTTGCTGCTATCAACAGATGTGGATGTGGTAGGCATTGACGAAGCCCAGTTTTTTAGCGAGGAAATCGTGAATGTTTGCAACATGCTCGCCGACCGTGGGGTACGTGTCATCGTTGCCGGCCTTGACATGGATTACCTTGGAAAACCTTTCGGCCCCATGCCGGCATTGCTGGCCACTGCCGAATATGTGACGAAAGTCCATGCAATATGTGTTAAATGTGGCGAACTGGCACAGATTTCACACCGTATGATTAAAAATGACAAACTGGTTCTTCTTGGTGAAACAGATACGTACGAGCCGCTTTGCCGGTACTGTTATAAGAAAGCCGTAGCTCAGCAGCAAGAAAACGAACTACTGTAAAAAGATAGTTTTAATCGTTGTTTCGCCGGGTTTCAGGCGGATCACGCCTCTTCCGATTAATGAATCTGTTGAGCTCGTTGGTTTGTAAACGATGACATCCAGTATTCCTTCATATTTAAATACATGCTCAAAAACTCCCGAAATATCGGTCTTTCCCTCTACCCTTACATCCTGGTATTGAGGTGCAATAATAACATCGGCATACGAAACCACGGTATTCGTGTCATTTAACTGCTTGGCGGTTATTACTGCTTTGCAGTCAGTATTTTCTTTTTTGCATGAAATAAAAAAGAATACAAACAAGCCTGCTGCTATTATAATGGAAAAGACAATTTTAGGAGTAGCTATTTTCATTGTTATATTTTTTATAAATTTGCTCCGGACATTTTATACGCAAATTAAATCAATTTGTTTTAAAACATATGCAAATTTATAAAAAATATCTTTATGAAAAAATTTATTGTACTCTTTTTAGGTTTATTGCTCTTGAATAATTTTGGTTTTGGCCAAAATGACCAAACGGTCACTGAAAAAAAGTTTTTACTTAAAACTAATTATGGCGATATCACTCTTAAATTATACAATGATACCCCGAAACATAGGGATAATTTTATTAAACTTGTGACGGAAGGGTTTTACAATGGTTCTATTTTTCACCGTGTTATCAATCATTTTATGATACAGGGCGGAGGCGCCAAGGCCGGTACTGCCGATGCAGGTTATACCATTCCGGCTGAAATACTGCCAAAGTATTTCCATAAATTCGGAGCACTTGCAGCCGCCCGTATGCCCGACCATATAAACCCGGAAAAAGCTTCCTCGGGCTCTCAGTTTTATATTGTACAGGGAAAAGTTTATACTGATGCCGAATTAGATTCTTTTGAACAGTACCTGAAAAAAAAATTCACCCCGGAGGAGCGCAAGGCTTATAAAACTGTTGGTGGAACACCGCATCTCGACGGCGCCTATACCGTTTTCGGCGAAGTTATTGACGGCTTTGATGTCATTAATAAGATTGCTGCCGTTAAAACACAAACCGGCGATAAACCCGTTGAAGATGTTACCATGACCATTACTGAAATAAAATAACTCTTTCGGGCCCGATCGGCAAAATACAACTTTGTTATTATGGAAGCAATCATTAAGCGTCATATCGACGACATCCTGGTTTTTTCTACTGAAAAACCTGAAGAACTAGAACAATTCCGAATAAAATACCTTGGTAAGAATGGTATTTTGAATGCTCTTTTTGAGGAGTTTAAAACTCAGCCACCGCAGCAAAAACAATTATTGGGAAAGTTATTAAATAATTTAAAAACTGCTGCTAATGAGAAATTTGCACATCTGAAAAATGCTATTGAATCGGGCAATATTAAATCCTCTGACGCTATAGATCTTTCACTGGAAAAAAATTGGGGCAATTATGGCGCGCGCCACCCCATGTCCATAATCCGTAACGACATCATCCGGATATTTTCGCGCATTGGTTTTACCATCGCTGAAGGCCCCGAAATAGAAGACGACTGGCATAATTTTTCTGCACTGAACTTCCAGCCTGAGCATCCGGCCCGTGAAATGCAGGATACCTTCTTCATTGAACAAAACCCTGATATTGTTTTAAGAACACATACATCATCGGTTCAGGTTAGGTTGATGGAAAGCCAGAAACCACCTCTGAGGGCGTTGATGCCGGGAAGAGTTTACCGCAACGAGGCTATTTCAGCCCGGGCGCATTGCTTTTTCAACCAGGTGGAAGGTTTATACATTGATAAAAATGTCTCATTTGCAGATTTAAAGCAAACACTTCTTTATTTCTCTAAAGAAATGTTCGGTCCAGAAACAAAAATCAGGCTTCGACCCTCCTACTTCCCGTTCACAGAGCCTTCAGCAGAAATGGATATTTCGTGTTCCATATGCGGAGGAAAAGGATGCCCTATGTGTAAAAAAACCGGCTGGGTGGAAATACTCGGATGCGGAATGGTAGATCCCAATGTTCTTGAAAACTGCAATATTGATAGCCGCATATATTCCGGATTTGCTTTCGGGATGGGTATTGAACGCATTACCAACCTCAAATATTCCGTTAAAGATCTTCGCCTGTTTTCTGAAAACGATATCCGGTTTTTAAAACAATTTGAAAACAGTATTTAGCTGTTAATCAGATATTTTTATTATAAAGGGGCAGCTCAATAAAAAAGGTTGTCCCCTCTTCCAACTCAGATTCAAACCATATATGGCCTCCCGAATTTTCAATAATTCCCTTTACGATAGCAAGGCCCAGGCCCATACCTTCTGATTTTGTTGAAAAATTCGGAGTAAAAATCATTGGCTTCATTTCTTCTGAAATACCAGAGCCATTGTCTTTTATTGAAATAATTGCTGTCAGTTCGCGTTGCTCCGTTTTAATCTCAATTAAGCCGTTATTTCTGTCTCCTATGGCATGTATGGCATTTGACAATATATTGTTCATCACCCTGATCAACTGCTTTTTATCAACAAAAACCCAACAGGTCTCTACGTTTTTTTCCTGCTCGAATACAATTTCAACACCGGTATGTGACATAAAAATAGACATGGCATCAGCTATCAGGGCTGTAAGATCTATTTTTTCATTTTTGGGTTTGGGCATTTGTGCAAAATATGAAAACTCTGCAGCGATAGTCGACAGATTATCAATTTGTTCAATGATGTTTTTTGTAAAGCGTTCCAGTTTCTTGTCCCAATCCGGGGCATGATCTTTATATGACCGTTCAAGGTGTTGCACACTGAGTTTCATAGGTGTAAGCGGATTTTTTATCTCATGTGCTACTTGCATAGCCATGACCCGCCAGGCACTTTCTCTTTCGGAACGCGACAGTATTTCAGCGCTTTCAGCTAATTCGTCCAGCATCCGGTTGTATTCCGATATTAATTCGCCTATTTCATCCCTTCCTTTCCATAAAATCTTTTCATTCTTCTTCCCAAGCTTTATATTGCCCAACTTCTCCCTTATCACTTTTAACGGTCTTGATATACGGCCGGCAATAAACAATGCTATTATTATCGTTATGGCAATGAGAATCACATAAATATTGACAAATGTTGTTAAAAATGAAGATAATTCCCTTTTTAGTTCGCCTTCTTTGGCAAAATAGGGTAAATTAATGTAATACAATATTTTATTGCTTCTTCCAAAAAATGGCACATAGGCCGAATAATAATTCAGTTTGCCAATATTCTCCTTTTGAATGAATAAAGTCTTTTTTTGCGTAATCAACTGGTAATAAGCATGCGGATTCATCCTCTCCGATAATAAACCCTCCATAAATATCTGTGGCCTCGAAGATGAAATTAATTTTCCACCCCCATCAAAAACATTGATATCCGTAAAAAAAACGTTGGAATACTTTATCAAAGAATTATTTAAAGCATTAAGTTGCTCATCATTCAGCGCATTATTATCACCTAATTTATTCTGCAATGCCATCATGATTGACATTGTTTTTTCGCTTAAGAGATCAAGGTTTTTATTTTCGTTCAGACTTCGTATAAAATAAAATGTTGATATTCCGATAATTAAGAATGAAATTACAATGATTGACACCATTGAAAGCTGCAGCCTGTTTTTAAAATTAAATCGGATGGTCCTCCTGTTGGGAAGTATGATTTCGAATAAGGAATAAATCAAAATGACGATTGAAAAGAACGTAAACAATATGGAAAAGGGTGCCAGGATATCCAGGATATTGCCGTTTTTTTTGCTGATCATTACCAGCGATGATGAGTCTGGCCGGTAACATAAATGGTTGTACCCATTGGAATTAAAAGTATACAGATCATTCACAAATATGGAACTATCAATTGAGAATATCGTGGAATAGTAATATTTTCCATACGCATCTATCAATCCGTTTTTATAGTATTTTGCATAGGAATAACCTGACAGGTCGGTGTTTATAAAGAGCTTTTTATCTATTAAAAGCTCCGGGTAGCCTAATCCTTTCGGGATAAACTTCGAGTTTAATTCGATGAATAAATATATGTCAGAAGAATCAATACTGAACTTTAGTGTAGAAAGGTAGTTACTTCCACCCGTTCCATAGTTTAACATGTTCAAATCGGGGCAGGTTGTGGGCTTTCCATATGTTGCAATTACATCATCAAAGAATGATTTACAATTATGTTTTTGCGTTCCCGACTCCACTAGCAAACTGTCGAGAACATTGCAAACCGTTATCTGAACTTTATATTTATTCCAGTAACCCGAAAAATACTTTTTAACAAGGTAGTCTTTTATATTGCTTTCACTTTGTGGATATTCCTTTAATTTTTCTTTTAATAAATTATCCCCGGCTATTTGCTCCTGAACACTTTTATAAATAAATTCGCCCAAAGGATCCTCTCCTGAGGATAGTTTGTGGGCAAATGATTTTCGTTTTTCCAGTTCCTTTGTATTTGTGGTGATAATAAGATTATAGTAAACCGTAAACGTAAAGATGATCAGATAAGCAAATATTTCATAGTAATATAATCTTTTTTCTCTTTTCAGTCTCAGTAATAAATAAGCACAGCAAAATAATATAAAGCAAATTACCGACGGAAAATCCGGTTTTATCCCGAAAATATTGAGGATTACAGGCAAAATACCCAATACCAAAATGATAGCGATATTGAAAAAAACATAATTCCGAAAGTTCTGAATTACCTGAAGTAAACTGGCGGATATGAAAAAAAACGAAAGGATCAGCAGCGATATTATTAGTAAGCCGGTAATACTTAAAAAATCGATTGTAAAAAGCTGGCTCAGATTATAAGAAATGGTAGAATCAAGAACGATTGACCGTACCAAAGAAATAATATAATAAAATAATACCGCCAGGAATAAAATAATCAATGGTGAACCCGCGTATCTGACCCATTTCATCTTTACCGGAATACTTTGCTGGGCAGTATTTTTATAGATGAAAACCGCAATAATAAAAAATAATACTGCATTTATTAACAGGTCGCCAAATGATGGCAGCCAGCCTGAAGAAGCATAAAACAGGGGGCCAAATAAATCTGTTGAATAAATGTAAGCAGGAATTTTGAAGTAAAAAAAGACACTTCGAAATATCAATAATGTCGATATATAGGCAAATACAAAAAGTGTCCGCCCGATCCGTTTTTTTTCATACAACAAAAGATATAAAAGATAAAACAGGTATAAAAGTGCCAGAAATGAACAAAAACCGGTAAGCAGTAAAATGATTTGTCCGGCTCCGGAATAAGCAGTATTTTCAGAAAATGTCAGTGAAAACAACTTTTGACCATCACTATTTGTTATTACATCGCCATTAGTTTTTTCAGAAATGCTGACCCCGGTGATATCTGAGTTCAGGCTTCGGCAGAAATTGTTTGTTAAATAATCATTTTCATATTTGTAATCATTTTTTATCAAAATAGCCGCAAAACACGTTTTTTGCTTTCCTTCTTTTTTTATAAGGTAGTACCATCCATTTTCAGTTTGTACTACTTTTCGCTGTTTGGCATTTTTATCAAATAATCCGGGGAATGAAAAATAATTATCGGTCCACAAAACAAGTGAATCATTTTTGTACTTTAAAAATGTAATATTCTCCTCATTTGAAATTCGCAGTATTTTTTCATTAAAAACTATTTTTTCGGAAGAAACAGATGTCGAATCATTAATTAGGAGATCAAGAATTTTATCCGCAATTTTTTCCTTGTGTAAAATTTGGTGCTCTACTTTTTTTATAAAAGAATTTTTTCGGGATTGAAAATCCAGAATAAAATTCTTGTAGAAAAAGTTTATTGCAATAAAAAATACTAAAACAAGTGCTATAGAAAAAATCCGTTTGTAAGTATTTCTTTTCATTTTTCTAAAAAAATTATTTTCACCTCAAAAAAACAGCTTAAAATTAAGCAATCTGAGGCGTTTTTTTATTTTTTTCGATTAATTATACCAAAACGGGGGTGCGATTTAAAATAGAGGCTTATTTTAAGCCATTTTTCCCAAAAACGTAAATCAGGCTCGAAAATTCATTACCATTTCTTTTTGCATATTGGTTTGATCGAAATCCATGGAAAAAAGCTTTTACCAGATTTTTTTTGCCGGTTTTATATTTTTCACTTATCATGCTAATATAATATGCATCATAAACCATCGGCAATTTTTCCAAAAGTTTAAAATTTCTTTTCTCAAAAAGTTTTGCCAGGGTCTCTGTGGTAAAATGAAAAATATGCCTTGGCACATCATACCCTGCCCAATACTTACCATAAAAAGAGGCGTCATAACATTTTGAATTGGGAACAGCTATGACCGCAATACCATCATCTTTTAATATCCGGTCTAATTGAAATATACGTTCATTAATATCGTGAACATGCTCAAGGACATGCCACATTGTTACAACATCAAATTTTTTATCCGGTAGTTTTTGAATATCATTTTCGTCTAAAACATCTAGATTATAAGCTTGAGAAGCGAATTGCCTTGCTTTTTCGTTTGGTTCAAGGCCTGTTGTTTGCCAGCCTTTGTTTTTAAAAAAATTCAGGAACTCACCTGTGGCACATCCAATATCTAAGATAGATCCGGCTTTTTTGTAATTGCTGATAATGGTATATTTCCTCACATGGTTTTTTCTTCTTATAAAAGAATATACTCTATCCAGTATTCCTTTTTGCTTTGTTGAATGAGAAATATAGCTTTCAGAATTGTAATATTTTGAGATTTCTGTGGCTGCCGGTCGTGGATTTACAAATAACAATCCGCAATTTTTGCATTTTACAATTGTAAACGCCTCCTGGGTGAGGAAATAATCTTGCGGTTCCAGATAGTTTGTAAATGATTCATTTCCACACAGCGCACATGATATTATTTTTTCCATATTTACAAGTTTCACGTGAAACATTAACGCCCGAGGTAAACAAGCAGGACGGTTATATCGGCCGGCGAAACCCCACTTATTCTTGATGCCTGGCCGATTGTGGCGGGTCTAAATTTTGACAATTTTTCCCTGCTTTCTATTGAAAGTGCTGAAATTTTTCTATAGTCCAGATTTTTACTTAAAGTAATATTTTCAAGTTTTGCTATTTTATCTGCAATATCTTTTTCTTTCTCGATATAGGAATTATACTTTATTTGAATTCCGGCTTCTTCAAATATTTCTGTTTCGGATATTCTTTTTTGTTTGATGAAACCTTTTAATTTTTCAGAGGCAGAAATCAGTTCCCTTATGTCAACCTGAGGCCTTAAAAGGATATTGATTAGTTTTGTTTTTTGAGATATTTCCGGCGAGTTTATTGAAACTAAGTATTTGTTTATTTCATCAGGAAGAACTATTTCTGTTTTTATAAAGTTTATTAAAGATTCAACTTTTCGCAGCTTATTTTTAAATTTTCGCATTCGTTCTTCCGGAACCAAACCAAGATCATGGCCTTTTTTTGTAAGCCTGATATCAGCATTATCCTGTCGTAACAATAGCCTGAATTCAGCTCTTGAAGTAAACATTCTATATGGTTCATCAATACTTTTTGTGATCAGATCATCAATTAAAACCCCAATATATGCTTCGGATCTACCGAGAACAAATTCGGCCTTTTTATTAACCTTATTGAAAGCATTTATCCCTGCCATTAATCCTTGTGCTGCGGCTTCCTCATAACCTGTAGTCCCGTTTATCTGTCCTGTAAAATAGAGGTTTTCAATAAGTTTTGTCTCCAGAGTATAATCCAACTGGCTGGGAGGAAAATAATCGTATTCGATGGCGTATCCCGGGCGAAATACTCTTGCTTTTTCAAAGCCATCAATATGTTTCAAAGCATTCAATTGTGTTTCTTCCGGTAATGAGGAAGAGAAACCATTAAGATAATATTCGATTGTGTTCCAGCCTTCGGGTTCAAGAAAAAGCTGATGTCTGTTTTTATCAGAAAAACGCACTATTTTATCTTCAATTGAGGGACAATATCTGGGGCCTTTACCTTTTATTCGTCCCTGAAAAAGAGGTGATTTTTCAAAACCCGTACTTAATATATCATGGACTTTTTCATTAGTATAAGCCAGGAAACAGCTTCTTTGATTTTTGGGTGGAATGGTATCCGAGAATGAAAATTTCCCGGGTATTTCATCACCTTTTTGTTCATCTAACTTCTTAAAATTAATGGATCTTCCATCTACCCTGACCGGGGTTCCGGTCTTTAACCTGTCTTTTTTAAATCCATATTTCGTTAAAGAATCGCTTAATCCTACCGATGACCCTTCTCCTATTCTTCCGCCCATTATAGTTTTTTCGCCTATATGGATAATGCCATTTAAAAAAGTACCGGAAGCCAGAATTACTGCTTTCGAGAATATTTTAATCTTTAATCGTGTTTCAACGCCAACTGCTTTTCCATTTTTTATCAAAACATCTTTTACTTCATCCTGCCAAAAATCAAGATTGGGAGTATTCTCAAGAAGTTGTCTCCATTTCATTGAAAACAGCATCCGGTCACATTGTGCTCTTGGGCTCCACATTGCAGGACCTTTTGACCGGTTCAGCATCCTGAACTGTATCATGGTTTCGTCAGTAACGATTCCGGTTTTACCACCAAGTGCATCTATTTCTCTAACGATTTGTCCTTTGGCGACACCGCCAATCGATGGATTACAAGACATCTGGGCGATCAGATTCATGTTCATTGTTATTAAAAGAACCGAAGCCCCCAAATTGGCCGCTGCTGCTGCTGCCTCACATCCGGCATGCCCCGCCCCCACAACAATAATATCATACTTTTTCAACAACATCGGATTGTTTCACGTGAAACATTAACTTATATTACTGATATACAGCGCATTATGCTAATTTTTAGCGATTTCCAAGAACTTCTCCAAATAATAATCCTCTTTAAGACTCATCTCTTTTCGTTCTTCGGGTTTTTTATCCTTATAACCCAACAAATGTAACAGGCCGTGAGCCATAACACGCATCAATTCTTTCCGGGTTTTCTGATTAAAATTTTCAGCATTTTCCCGTATCCTCTCATAACTGATAAAGATATCGCCTTTTATTATATTCTTTTCACAATAGTCAAAAGCAATTACATCTGTAAATGTTTCCTTTTGTAAATATTGTCTGTTTAATGTCAGCAAATAATCATCATTACAAAAAATGTAATTTATTTCTGCATGTTTAATATGCTTATTCTCGCAATGAATAATATGACCAATCCAGGCTCGGATTTTTTCCTTAGAAAGACGTACGTGTTGATTGTTTTGTGTAAAAAAGTTTATTTCAAAATCAGACATTCTTTTTAGCCTTTTTTTTCAAATATATTCTTTTTTACTTTAAAATATTCGTCTAATTGTTTTTTTCTGAATAAATATACCTCGTTATTGATGGATGTAATATTAAAAACTATTTGGATTTTGCGGCCTTTATCGAGGAAATGGACATCATCAGAAAGAGTCTTTATTAAATATATTCCCGTACCTTTTTTG
>Ga0116170_10002051_pt1 | contig 19905 bp, 13 predicted proteins | sample AD_JPNHW1_MetaG_FD_89797 | JGI IMG/M metagenome (GOLD analysis project Ga0116170, IMG submission 89797) | Active sludge microbial communities of municipal wastewater-treating anaerobic digesters from Japan - AD_JPNHW1_MetaG | ecosystem: Engineered > Bioreactor > Anaerobic > Digestate | place...
CAGCGAAATTGCAAAAGCCCTCGTAAGGGGTTACCAGGGTAAGAACAACAATTATACAGTTGAAAACACGGTTATGGCATGTGTAAAACATTATGCACTATACGGAGCAGCAGAAGCCGGCCGGGATTATAATACCGTGGACATGAGCCGCCAGAGAATGATGAATGAATATATGCTCCCGTACAAGGCAGCCTGCGAACAGGGAGCCGGCAGTTATATGGCTTCGTTCAACGAATTTGAAGGTATCCCGGCCACAGCTAACAAATATCTTCTGGATGATATCCTCAGAAAACAATGGGGATTTAAAGGGTTTATTGTGTCAGATTATACAGGTGTTCAGGAAATGGTTAACCATGGCATCGGCGATCTTAAAACCGTAAGCGCCAGAGCCCTCGATGCCGGTGTTGATATGGACATGGTCAGCGAGGGATTCTTAAAAACCCTTAAACAATCGCTGGCAGAAGGAAAAATCACACAGGCACAGATCGACAGGGCATGCAGGAGGATACTTGAGGCTAAATACAAGCTTGGATTATTCAGTGATCCTTACAGGTTCTGCAACGAGGACAGGGCGTCAAAAGAGCTTTTCAGCGTTCAGAACAGGACAATTGCACGTGAAACAGCTGATGAATGCCAGGTTCTTCTGAAAAACGATAAAAACCTCTTACCACTCAAGAAAGGGGGTAACATTGCAGTCATAGGTCCGCTTGGTGACGCTTCAGATGACATGCCGGGCTGCTGGGCAATTACAGGAAAAGGCATACAGTCTGTATCCCTTTATCAGGGAATAAAAGCTGCCATAGGTTCGAATGGCTCGGTGAAATATGCAAAAGGATCAGATCTTGTAGCTGATTCTGTTCTTGAAACAAAGCTTAACGGAATGATGGGCTTCGTTATTCCGGGTATGAAGGTAAAAAAGGTACATGACCGTAAACCAGAGGAACTGTTAAAAGAAGCTCTCGATATAGCTGCCGGCTCAGATGTAATAATTGCAGCCCTGGGAGAAAATGCCAATATGAACGGAGAAGGTGCCTCAAGGTCAATTCCTGATATTCCTGAACCTCAGAAAGAATTGCTCAAAGCTCTCGTTTCCTCAGGAAAACCTGTGGTTCTTGTGCTTTTCACAGGACGCCCGCTAATTCTCACATGGGAAAACGAACATGTTCCTGCAATCCTTAATGCCTGGTTCCCTGGTTCCGAAGCCGGAACTTCCATTGCCGGCATACTATTCGGTGATGTCAATCCCAGCGGCAGACTGACAACAACTTTCCCTCGTAATGCCGGCCAGATACCCATTTTCTATAATCATAAGAATACTGGTCGTCCCCATGGAGAGACTGAACCCTATGCCCGTTTCAGAAGCAATTACATTGATGTCATCAATGCTCCTCTTTATCCGTTCGGCTATGGCCTCAGCTATACAAGTTTCGAATACGGGGATGTCATCCTGTCAAGCCGGGAGATGGAAATGAATGGAAAGGTAAAAGCCACTGTCAGGGTAACAAATTCGGGTTTAAGGGATGGAAAGGAAACAGTTCAGCTATATATTCACGATATTTACAGCACGTCAACCCGTCCGGTAAGAGAGCTTAAAGCTTTCAGGAAGATTAATCTCAAAGCAGGTGAAAGCACGGAAGTCGCTTTCGATCTTACAGCTAACGATCTGAAATATTATAATCATGAACTGGAATACATTTGCGAGCCTGGTGATTTTGAAATATTGATAGGCCCCGACAGCCAGAATGTAAAAAAAGGCCTTCTGACTGTAAAATAAATTGTTACTTAATTTTCGGGAAATATAAATATCTTTGGGTTCAGGTACCTGAAGTACCTTACCTGATTGTAGTTTAAAAGAAGATTACCCGGTTTATCCAGGATCATCCTCGTGATGAATTTAAATATCGTTATTCCACCGGAAAGGAAGGCAAAGTTTGAGAACCTTGTTCTGCCTGGTTTTGATGGAGTTCCTATCAGTCAGGTCATGATTTTCATACTTAAAGGTTTCAGGAAAGGAGTTCTTGTAACCAGGGCTTCTTCAATAGCGTTCAATCTTCTTTTGGCCCTGATTCCTGCCTCAATATTCCTGTTCTCCCTTATACCCTTTATTCCAATTCCCAATTTCCAGGAAGAAATGATAAAGCTGTTCGAGAACATTCTGCCTGCAAATGTTTACAGTTTCCTCGAATCATCGATCATTGAGATCGTCACCAAGAAAAGTGAAGGTCTCCTGTTCATAATGCTTTTTGCAACCATAATATTCTCAACCAACGGTATTCATGCTGTCATAAACGCGTTTGTTGTTTCAGCCCACAGTTTCCAGGCAAGATCATGGGTCAATCAGCGAAAGATTTCTCTTGTTCTTCTGTTTATTGTAGTTATGATGTTTTCACTTGCCGGATTCATGGTGATTTTCGGTAAACAATTGTTAAATTATCTTGTCGAAATCGATTTTATAAGAAAAAGCATTGTTATGACACTTTTTATTTTTACAAAATGGATAATTGTCATATTACTGCTGTTTCTTGCAATCTCTTTTCTCTACTATTTTGCTCCTGCAAAAAAGCGTGATTTCAGGTTTTTCTCCCCTGGCTCAACGATGGCAACAATACTTTTCATTCTTACATCCATGGGATTTTCGGCTTACGTCAATAATTTCGGATTGTATAACAAATTCTACGGTTCGCTCGGAACATTACTCGTTATAATGCTGTGGCTTTACCTGAATTCAATTGCCATTCTGATCGGGTTTGAGCTGAATGTAAGCATTAAGGATGCAAGGGAAGACGGTAAAGGGAAGGCTTTTGCTTTTCAACAACCTGCATAAAATACAGGAATCATTCATTTCTTTATCCAGTCAGATGCATATTAATGAAAGGCAGCAATTTCAGTCCTTTTCTGTTGTTACCTGCAAAATTCAGTATTCCAATTTGCACCCCATGTAATTCCCTTGCTATATTTATTAAGGAAACTGACAATCCATTTACCTGATTGATATTGGCATAGCCTGAAAATGTAAATCCTTTTGTTGTTCCTGCCTTTAAATATCCCGCAGTGACAGCCGTTCCCCTGATTGCGCCCTCACTATAAATACCGGCAATACATGCAGATAATCCATTAATATCTCCTCTCGACAACACAGCCAGTCCGCTTATAGTCATCCCGCTGAAATGCTTTTCGCTATATGAAAACAAACCGGAAAGTGTCAGTCCGTTTATCTTTTCACCACCAAGCATTGCACCACCGATACATACTCCATTAATATTGCCTGAGGCTATACCTATACCTGCAATAGAGATCCCGTTTAAATATTCCACTCCCGCTGCTCCAAGAATAAAAATATTGACAGGCTGCATCCTTTTAACTGTCGGAAATACACCAAGTGAAATGCCGTTTATTGTTGCATCCTTATTATAGACAGATTTGTATTTGGTCCAGAGAGTCAGGTTCAGACCGTTGATCCTCTGAACATTTGAATCGGCGAAGTTGAATCTTATGCCATTGAATGTATAGGAATTACCTATACTTATCCCTGCCTTTCCAAAGGGAAAGTTAAAAGCTCTCCCGTTTGATTCAGGATCCTGACCAGATATTTTAAACAGACCTAATCCTAAAATGAGAGCTATCAGGAGTAATAATCTTCTCACTAAAATTATTTAATCAAAGGTCAATCCATAAGAATGGTTTAATAAAAGTAAAATCACACCGCAAATCAGACTTTATTCATAAATTATTCTTCTCCGTCTGAAATGAGATTATTCAGGATTCACAAGTACACCTCTTAACTGAACGGTAGCCGGTTGGGGCCTTCCAGGACCGCCCATCATACCTGGCATTGATTTCGGACCCAGAGTAATTGATATTGTTCCATTTATCTCGGAGAATGTACATATCACGGACTGGGAACCAAGGGTTTCCTCCACGAACCTTGATGTTATCTCGAGAGTTTTGGTATCGTTCCAGGAATATCCGGATGCAATCTTTATGACGGGTTGGATTACCGAATAGTTCGCATCTATTGATTTTGACTGCGTATTCCGCTGGGGAGCAAGAACAGAAGCAGATTTTGTATTTCCAGTATTCCATGCACCCTTACCTGCCTTAATCACTGAAATCTGATTATCCCTTTTGATTGCAAAGCTTAATTCATTGTTCTTAAAAGTAAAATAAACAGATTGAATGTTGTAATCGTTATTCTGCAGTAAAAACTCCTTCCCTGAGATCTTGGGTTCAAAGGCAGATTCAGTTACCCCGGAAGGAGGGAATTTTAAGGAAAGGGAACTTTGTTTTTTCTGTAACTCAGCCAATCTGACGGGATCGGAAGGGATGGCCTTTGCCGATTTTATTGCAGGGACCAGATAATTATGTACAAGGTTAAGTTCCTCCTGTGTGTTCCTTGCGTTTGCAGTAAGAACTACTATTGCATCTTTGTCGGGGAACAGGATCACAAACTGACCTGCCATACCGTCGAGCCTGACACTGTTATTCCTTCCCCTCCACATCTGGTAGCAGTAACCCTGAGCCCAGTCATTCTTATCCTTCGGCATTTTATTTGAAGGATCTCCGCTTTCGATCTTGAACGAAGTAGCCTCCTTCACCCATGCTTCGGGTATCAGCTGCCGGCCGTTCCATTTACCGTTCTGCATGAGCAGCTGTCCGAATTTACCCATATCCTCTGTATGAAGCCTCAACCCTATCATTCCAAGGTTTATTCCCTGAGGATTCCTGTCCCAGTCGATACCCTTTATTGACAGCGGATCAAATATCCTTGGCTTAAGATATTCGAACAGTGTTTGTCCGGTTACCTGCTGTACAATGGCAGAAAGCATGAATGTTGCCATGTTGTTGTAAAGAAAAACGGTACCGGGTTTGTGAACCGGTTCATTTTTAATGAATGTAGTGATCCAGTCATCTTCACTGCCTCCTCCCATCCCGGCAGGATCCTGACCCACCGACATTGTAAGAAGGTCTTTTACAGTAAGTTCTTTCATGTTTTTACCGATTGAATCCGGCAGGGAATAGGGGAAAAATGAAACCACCTTATCAGAAAGCTTCAGCCTGTTTTCCGACGCTGCCAGCCCAATTCCGGTTGCAGTGAAAGTTTTGCTTGCTGAAAACATTACATGTCTCAAATCGGGGCCGTACGGATCCCACCATCCTTCAGCAATTACTTTCCCATGCCTGATAAACATGAAACTGTGAATTTCCTGGCGGCCTGTATCGATTGCATTCAGAAAGTCAATTATCCCTGCTGAGGAAACACCTTCAAGCTCGGGGATGCTTCTTGAAAGACTTCCTGTATTCTGACCTGAAAGCCTGCCATTAGCCAATGATAATGAGAGAAATAACAATAATAGAAATTGCATTTTCCCCATTCTGTTTCCTGTTTTTATCGTATCAAATTTCATTTATTTAAGAATTTTTGTCGAGTTGAATTATACCGGAAGTGATTTTCTGGCTTCCCTGTCGGGATCATTCTGTACAGCACATGTGTCATAAAGTATCATTGTCTCTCCTTTTTCGGAAGAATATGCTGGCCATTCCGGTAATCCTCCGCCATTCGGATTTCCGGTCCTCATGAATTGTGCCAGTGAAGCAGACATTGCTGTGGCCAGTTTCCTTGGTCTTGCACCTCCTCCTGTATGGGATATCTGGACATCAGTATTATAAAACCAGAATGATATATCCATTGTATGAAATGCCCTGAGTCTTCCATCGAACATCGGGGTATTCCAGCCGAACCAGGCAAGGTATACAGGCGCAGGCTGCCTCGATTTAACGTTGCAAAGCTCAATTGCGCTCTTCCTGTTACTAAGAACCATAGACAGAATTTCTATTGGTTTCCTGTCAGGGAAGCTCTTTGAATAAGCATCTATTGCCGCAACAGAGTTTTCACCAAGCGCCGGTCCAAAGCCACGCATGGTTTTAACAAGTTCCTTAGCCTTTTCAATTGTTATATCTTCGAGTGAGGAGTCAAATGAACTTGGTGATCTTTCATAAAACGTACTGCAGACTATCATAGGTATATCTGCAGCCAGATCAGATGCTTCGGGTGAAAAAGGATGTTGTTTTACAAAAACACCGTCAGCAACAGGGCTGAATCCGCCCATCATTCCTGCTGCCGCCCCTGCTTCTTCTCTGAACTTAGCGCTTGCCGCCCTTGTGAGGAGATAATAGTCTCTCCATGGCATTTCCTGCAGTTTTTCGATCTGTGAGGGATTTAATCCGGCTTCCTTAAGGATATAGGCTGCAAGCTTTTCCGAATTGCTCTTCTCCCCCACTTTAAGTCCGGATCCGCTTAATGCAACGGCTTTATGGAACAGGCCTTTCGCAGACGGCATTGCTGTAAGAGTACAAACCTTGGCTCCGCCTCCCGACTGCCCGATAATAGTAACATTACCCGGATCGCCGCCAAAATTCGTGATGTTATCCCTTATCCATTCGAGTGCAGCAACAATATCAAGCATACCGACATTCCCTGAAGCAGCGTATTTCTCTCCTCCCAGGCCTGCAAAATCCGAGAATCCCAGAGGTCCGAGCCTGTGGTTAAGCGAACAGAAAACCACATTTTCCTTCCTTGCCAGGTTCTCTCCGTGGTATTCAGGATGTTCAATTGAATTGCCGCTTGTGTAACCTCCTCCATGTATCCATAATATTACCGGACGCTTTGTATTGTCATTATATCCCGGAGTCCACACATTGATTCCCAGGCAGTTTTCACTCACATCGTCATAATGCCAGTAATCAGTAAATGCAAGATACCTGTTGGCATAAAAATTCTCAAGAAGCTGTGGTGCGGCATTTGGCCAGTAAACTGCCGGAAAAATATCTGTCCATGGTTCAGGTTTTTGAGGAGGCATGAACCTGTTCTTACCTCCGGTTCCTGCACCGTAAGGTATTCCAAGAAAATTAAAAATATCCCTATGGATAAATCCCCGCACCTTACCGTTTGTCGTTTCCGCAACAGCAATTTTGTCACCAATGAATATCACCTGTCCGTCATCTTCTTCTTTAGGAATAGATGCTGAGCAGGATGCGGATGAAAGAGCTGCTGTCCCCAGGGTAAAGCCTGCGGCTCCGGTGCCCATAGTCCGGATGAATTTACGTCGGTCTGTTTTCATGATTGTATTTATTTGTTTTAGTGTTTATTGTTTGAATGTTAAATTGTTATTAAGAAAATCCGGAGTAAAGGAAAAATTGGAATTATAAAATGTCATGTTAATGTTTTAACAATCAGCTGCTATCAGTGTCAGAAAAACTTCATTCGGAGATTTCCGGATTCAGATTGGCTGAGAGAAATTAAAATTACATCAACTATTCTGAAATAACAATACAGTTATTGCAGAAAGAAATAGGGAATTTAAATAAATGGAGAATATTATCAGGTTGGAGAAACCGGTGAGAGTGGTGAAAAAGATGAGAAATAGTTATTAGAAGGCTCTTACGGGGCGTATAAGTACTCCTTCTCTGGTTCTGTCCTGGTTACTTTTATTACCGTAATAAAAGTTAAACACCCATGCCCCGAATTTATCCTGGGTTGAGCTCCAGTAATATGTTTCCTTAAAGCCGCCAAGGCCCTTTTCATGAATATTCCTGTATATTAACTGCAGTTCATTTACCGATGGCAGAAACCAGTCGTCATATCCATTAAGAACGAGGTCGTTACAAAGCTTTGCAGCTGTCGATGTCTCCTGGCATCCCTTTATAATGTCTTCTGTATTTGACTTCCCTGTTCCGGGCAATTTCCCGGCAGCGCCCGAAGGAGAACAATTTCCCCAGACAGAAGTCTGCTGCAGATCCGACGGTGCACATACAAGACCATGTTCGCCGGATTCGTCAATATAGAATATAAAACCGCCATGAAGGTACTCGCCCGGCTCATACCGGGCCGTAAAAACCGCATCTTCACTTCTTACAGTACCTAAGTCGTTTTCTGCAACCATCCTGAAATGGTATAGAGTTCCCGGGTGCAACCCAGTAAGCATTGCGCTCACGCTGACCGGATTACTGCCGTCTATCTGATCCTGCAGGGCAGCGGCTATCATACCGTAATTCATATCTGTACCATACTCAATAGTCACCCTGGAAGGGAGGTCATGAGGATTGACAATGCCATTGAGCCGGGCTGAATGAGGCGATTTATCGGATGCGCTTACTCCTCCAGCCTCCGGGATCCCGCCTTTGGTTGTAAATGCAATGTCATAACCTGTTCCCAAACCAAAGGAATTCGAGGATACCACCCTGTAGTGATATGTTGAGCCCGGAATCAGGCCATCAACTACTACACTTACACTTACTGAGGAGTCACCTGAAACAGGGTCCTGGATTGCCCTTACGCTGAATTCATAATCCGTACTCAATCCATACTCAAAGGTCACACCTGCATTTTTATCATTGGGATTAACCAATGCATTAAGTCTTGCCGATTTTGCCTGAATGTCTGTAGCAGGATTTGTATCGGCAAAAGGTACCCTAAGTGCTGTGACTTCCGTTCCATCTTCAATATCCGGGGCATTTACAAGATCGACCAGAATAACACCATTTGCTCCCCTCGATCCATATATTGCTGCAGCAGGTCCTTTAAGCACCTCTATCGACCTGACCAGTCGTGGTGAGAGGTCGTCGAGTGAACTAACCGGGATACCATCAACAATATACAAAGGTTCATTGCTCCCGAACATTGTGGTGAATCCCCTTATCAGTACCCTGTTCCCGTTTACAAGCACTCCCGGGACAGTCCCTTTAAGCATTTCATAAACTGATGTATAGGAAGCGAATCTGCTTTCAGTCCCGTCAACCGAGCTTACTGAAGTCGTCAGATTACGTCTGTCAATTGTGCTATATCCGATATTGACCTTGTCGTTATCGCGTGTCAGATCAACCTGATCGGAAGAGGCTTCAAAAGGAGCTGAATCGGGATACCTGAAATTTATCCTTGTTCTCCCGGCTATTGCCTCCTCAATAATTCCGCAGGTTCCGGAATATATGCCAACTTTTCTGACACCAGGGGTAATTCTGACCTTGTAATAACCCTTTTCATCGGTTGTAATATCAGTTGTCTTGTGATCAATCATTACCAGAGCTCCTACCACCGGGTAATAATCCTTATCTGTGACATATCCTGTTATGAGATTCCTGTTTGCCTTTGATTGTCCTTCGGCAGTCCCGGCTATGCTGCCGGTTGAAAGAAGAAATATAATGAGCATAAAGGATTTCATACTTCTTCTGCAGTTTTATTTGTGCTGTTATAAAGACCTTCAGGGTATCATAATACCCTAATTAAAATCCCCTCTTTCAGCAAAGTTATTAAATTTTAACGACTCCTTCGTAAAACAGCTCCCTTTACAGAACAAGCGTGAAAGTCGAAGGAAATTGAGAATGTTAATACATTCATGAATCTGTGAATATCTAAATTCCGGCGTGCTGCATTATATATCTATTTTTAAGCCGAAATATATTTTTAATGCGTATAAGAAGGATCCGGTTCAGGAAAGAATACAGGGTAAAAGGGAGGATTGCATTGTTTATAATTTTTCTTCTTTGCCTCATCCTCATTCCTCAGCCCAACAGGGCTCTGATGGCATCATTTTTCAGCAGCAGATGCAGAAATGAACAACAGATTTTCAGCAGAAGGCTTACCGACAGGATCGTTGATTATTCATTGAGCGCCAGGGCAAACGGAGTTGAAAGATCAGCCAATGCCCTCGATATAAGCAGGAAGGTCATGAAAGGACAGCTGGTAAGGATAAAAGGCAACAGATTTTTCAAAATCGAGGACCTGACGCACAGTTATCCTTATCTTACCCGCGACGGCAGAAGGCTCCTCAGGGAGATCGGAAGGAGGTTCAGGGAAAAAACTAAAAAGGACGGTCTCAAGGGATCGAAATTCATTGTGACCTCAATGACCCGGACGACTGAAAAAATAAGAGGGCTTGGAAGAACAAACATGAATGCATCAGACAACAGTCCTCATCTCAATGGGAATGCTTTTGATATCTCCTATGCCCGGTTTTCAATAATGAAGTTCAGGGTTACCGAATGCGATCTTTGGTACATGAAAGAAGCGCTCGCCGAGGTGATCTGGAAACTCAGGCAGGAAAAAAAATGCTGGGCAACCTATGAACGGCAGCAGGGCTGCTTTCATATTGTCGCAAGATAAAACCGATAATTTATCCCTGAAAGGCTGTTTTCAACCTTTCTAAACCTCCTTCGGAATGTTATATGGTTTTCTTCCGCCATCGGGACGCGACAGGTATGAATCTGCCTCCCTGTCGTTGACATATCGTTCAGTCTTACCATCAAAAATAAGCTTACGACCTGTATGATAAGCTGTATTGCCCATATGCATCATTGCCGTCGAGATATGTCCTTCCTCAATATCGGCAATCAGTTCCTTCTGATTGCGGCTTTTGACACAATCGACAAAGTTCTGGAAATGGAAGTCGATCTTTGCATTGGTTATCTGCTCAAAGTAGGGATCAGGTTCGAGATCGGCCTGAGTAACAACAAGGGAGGGCTTGTTTGATCTGTCCTGCTGAAGTCCCGTGCTGAAGGCTGCAGTGCCTGTCTGCCCGCTTACAGCTGCTCTTTCATTACCGCTAAGGAATACCTGGAAATCGTTTTGTATTGTCGCATAACCTTTTGTTCCGAGCCAGAGGTTGCCCCATGATTCGTTGGGTGTCGGCAGGCTTCTGACCTCTAATTCAAGGATCTGTCCGCTTGCATATTCAAAAGTGGCGACCTGGAAGTTTGGCACATTTTGATCCGATTCTTTGTTATATGCATAAAAACCTCCACAACAGGCAATTTTTTGCGGATGTACATTAATATTCATCCCCTGTCTGATGATATCAAGGTAATGGATTCCATTATTGCCGAACTCTCCGGTACTTGTATCCCAGTACCAGTGCCAGTTATAAAAGAAATGGTTCTCATTGAAAGGTATCATTGGTGCAGGGCCTCTGAAAAGATCCCAGTTAACACCCTGAGGTACCGGACTGTCAGGTTTTTTCCCAATGCTGGGCCTCGAACGGTATACTGTTCCCCTTCCCATATAAATGTCGCCTATAATTCCCTCACGCAGCATTTTAATGGCGTGCCTGTTGAGTCTGCTTGCTCTTCTCTGGGTCCCGGCCTGTACTATCCTGTTATATTTTCTTGCTGCCAGCACCATTTTTCTGCCTTCATCAATAGTATAGGAAATCGGCTTTTCAACATACACGTCCTTGCCTGCCTGGCAGGCATTTATTGTCATCAATCCGTGCCAGTATCCCGGCGTGGCAATAGAAACAATATCAATATCCTTGTTTTCGAGCATTTTCCTGTAATCTACGTAGGTTGCAGGCACTTCTCCTCCAAGATTTTCGATATCTTTAATTGCCTTTGGATAAAGGTATTCAACACAGTCGCAAATTGCAGCAACCCTTGTTTCCTTAATTTTTGTAAAATTGGCAGTATGGCCTGAGCCCCCGTAAAATCCGCCCCGGTCATTTATTCCAATTACCCCGACATTGATCCTGTCGCTGGGCTTAACCTGCTGAAATCCCCGTATATAGGCGGGGGCTCCGAAAGCGATTCCTGCAGAAGCCAGTGCCGACTTCTTAATGAATGTGCGTCTCTTTTCCGTTCTCATCTCTGAATTATTTGCATAAATTTAACAAATAAAGTGATATCCTCTTCAGTAATTTCGACATTGTCATTTATCAGGAGGTATTGCCTTTCAAGGATTTGATATTACATTTGATAAGATTTTAAAAATTCTTTACTGATGAAAAATTTGCTCAAATATGCTTCAGTCATAATTATTTTTATGGCATCATCCGGTCTCACTCCGGCACAGCAGGCTCATGTAAACCTCGACTGGGCGCCCCAGAAAAACACTCAGAACCTCATACCTTTTGGCGCCGGGATTATATCCCCCGAAGTAAGTGACGATCATACTGTTACTTTCAGGGTAAAAGCACCTGAAGCAAATTCAGTTATGCTCTCCGGAAGCGTCCTTCTCGAACTCAAGGCAGATAAGCCAATTCCATTTACCAAAGGACCTGAAGGCGTCTGGACTTTGACTGTTGGTCCCATGACACCCGAAATATATTATTATAAGCTGATCATCGATGGAGTCAGTGTTGATGATCCGGCAAATACATTTACAGGTTTTGCAGGTCAGCCCGGCTTCAGTATCCTTGTCGTGCATGGCGAGGGTCCTGCTTTTTATGATGCAAAGGATGTACCGCACGGAACTGTCACTCGACACATTTATTATTCTCCTGTTACCTTAGGTGAACGGGAAATGTATGTTTACCTTCCTCCGGATTATAACGGAAGCAAAAAATATCCCGTGCTTTACCTCTTTGGAGGCTCAGGTGAAGTTGCATCAACGTGGAGCCTTTTCGGGAGAGTCAACTTCATCGAGGATAATCTTATTGCAGAGGGTAAAGCTCTCCCGATGATAATTGTAATGCCCAACAACCAGGTTGTACATCGCAGCGATCCCAAACATACAGAGCTGACATTCAATGTTTTTGATGAAGAACTTACAAAGGTGGTCATACCTATTGTCGAAAAGACTTACAGTGTTCGTACCGACAGGCACGGAAGGGCGATAGCAGGGCTGTCGATGGGAGGCAGACATGCACAGGTTGTCGGATTCAATAACCTCGATCTTTTTGCATCATTCGGTCTTCTCAGCTCTGCAGAATCACTTGCATTAACCCCGGAAATTGAAAAACCTGATTTCAATTCAAAAGTCGATTTTCTGTTTGTCGGAGCCGGAACGATGGAGACAAGACCAGGGGCCCGGCATGAGGCACTTCATAACGAACTTGTAAAGCGTAATATAAACCACGAATATTATATCGGAAGCAAGGGAGCCCATGATTTTGTTACCTGGCGCCATCTTCTTTATTATAAATTCCTCCCCGGATTATGGAGAAAATAATTTCCTAAGCGGTATATACCCGATACATGATCTTCTCATAAATTTGACTGTGGCGGCATCTTTCAAAAAGTCAGTTAATTACAAAATAAACTTTTGACCATCGAACGATTGAAACCTATCTTTAAAGTGCGGAAAACCTTTATTCTGTTAATCCTTATCTTAATTGTATCCCGGTTAAATGCCCAGGAGCACGATAAAGTTCTGAGATCAATTTTTGATGAAGCGCTTACCGACACGACTGCATGGGCTCAACTGAGATATCTGTGTAAAAATGCAAATGGAAGACTTGCAGGATCACCAGCATCACTAAGAGCCATTGAATTTACAAGCAGGGCTATGAAAGAAGCCGGCGCCGATACAGTCTGGCTGCAGAAGGTTACCATCCCTCACTGGGTAAGGGGGAAGGAGAATTGCAAGGTTGTATCGAGGGTGATGGGTGAAAGGGAACTCACAATTTCAACACTGGGACTTTCAGTGGCAACCCAGCCTGGCGGATTAAATACAGGCGTGATAGAGATCCGGGATTTTGAAGAGCTTAAGGAGATTGGGAAAAGCAGGATAGAGGGGAAAATAGTTTTTTTCAACCGTCCGGCCGACAATAAGCTGATAAACACCTTTGCAGGCTACGGCGGTGCCGTTAATCAGCGTCTCTCGGGAGCTGCAGAAGCATCACGTTTCGGAGCGAGAGCAGTTATTGTAAGATCTGCCACGCAGGCTCTTGATGATTTTCCGCATACAGGTACGACCAGGTACCCGGATGATGTGATAAAAATACCTGCAGTTGCTGTTTCAACCTTAGATGCTGAACTTCTCAGCAGCTGGCTGAAAAAAGATAGCTCCCTCAGGTTAAGTCTGGTCACCGAATGCAGAAATCTTCCCGACACAATTTCTTATAATGTAATTGGAGAGATAAGGGGAAGCGGAAAACCTGACGAATATATTACTGCCGGGGGACATCTTGATTCATGGGATATCACGGAAGGGGCTCATGATGATGGCGGAGGATGCGTTCAGGCTATTGAAATGATAAGGATATACAAAAAACTGGGAATAAAGCCTAAAAGAACTGTAAGGGCAGTTATGTTCATGAATGAGGAGATATCCGGGACTGGAGGAAAAACATATGCTGCAGAAGCCGCAGCTAAAGGTGAGAAACATTATGCCGCACTGGAATCGGACAGAGGTGTAATGAGTCCGAGAGGCTTCGGATTTGATGCAAGTGATAAAAGATTACAAAAGCTTCAATCACTTTCAAAGTATTTTATACCTTTCAATATCAGGGATTTCGATGCCGGTGGTGGTGGTTCGGATATTGGACCGCTTAAAGCACTGGGAGCACTTCAGATCGGTTATATTCCTGACTCACAACGATATTTCGCATACCATCATTCGGCAAACGACACATTTGACAAGGTAAATATACGTGAACTCCAGATGGGCAGTGCAGCAATTGCATCACTGATCTATCTTCTTGACCAGTTCGGTTATTGATAACGCTGACTACTTTTATTAAACAGGCAAACCATTAATAATCCTTTAATCTCCTGAAGTAATGAAAACAAAGAGCCTTATCCTGATGATACTGTTTTTCCCTGCTTATTGTTCTTTGCAGGCACAGCTGCCATCGCTCCAAAGAACAGGAAATGTAACCAGAATGATAGCAGACGGCAAACCTTTTTTGATGATCGGTGGCGAATTCCATAACTCGACAAGCTCGAGCATAGCCCATATGGAAAATACAGGTATCTGGGCTACAATAAAAAAAGGCAATTATAACACAATTATTGCTTCTGCATCATGGGAACTTGTCGAACCGGCTGAAGGTAAATTCAATTTTGAACAGATAGATTACCTAATACGCAAAGCGCAGGAGAATGATTTGAAAATAGTGCTCATATGGTTTGCAAGCTGGAAAAACGGTATTTCGAGTTATGCTCCAGGTTGGGTAAAACGCGACCAGAAAAAATTCCCTCTTGTCCAGTTGCCTGACGGTACAAAGCTGAATGTCATCTCCCCTGTCGCCAACGACAATGCAATGAAAGCCGATGCAGCGGCCTTCTCAGCGCTGATGCGCCATATAAAGGATACTGACACCAGTCATAGCATTATTATGATGCAGGTCGAGAATGAAGTTGGTGTTATTTCATCGCCGCGCGATTTTTCACCGGTTGCCCAGAAGGCATGGAGGAATGATGTTCCAAAGGAACTTATTGATTATCTCACTGCAAATAAAGGGAAACTATTCCCCGAGCTTGAAAAGGTCTGGTCGGCAAACGGATATCTTACCAAAGGATCATGGGAGGAAGTCTTTGGGAAAAGTCATACAAATACAGAAAACTGGCAGGAATATCCATATTATACTGAAGAGATCTTTATGGCCTGGAATTATGCCTTATATATTGGATATGTGGCTGCTGAAGGGAAAAAAGAGCTGAATATCCCGATGTACTGCAATGCATGGCTTAAATCGTCATCGAGCAAATATCCCGGGAAATATCCATCAGGCGGTCCTCTTCCCGCAGTTGCTGATATATGGAGAGCAGCAGGACCTGCTATTGATTTTCTCGCACCCGATATTTATATTGATGAATATGACTGGGTTCTCAAACAGTATTCCCTCAACGGAAATCCCATTTTTATTCCTGAATGCACTTTTGATATAGCCAAGGAGCTCTATGCAATAGGTGAATTTGACGCGATGGGATTCGGTCCTTTCGGATTGGATTTAAAAAGCAGGATGATCAGTTTTCATAATCCCGACTCAGCTGCTGTGCTTAACCTTTATAAAGGGAACGGCATCCTCAGAGGGATGGATCAGCTGATTTTAAATAATTATGGTTCCGAAAGGATGAGGGGACTGTTTGTGGATGAGGAAACTTCGCAGCAAAGTGTCGTAATGGGTGATTATGTAATCAAGGCTTCACTCATGAGGAATCAACCGCAACAATCAGAGGATAAACCTGGTACGGGATCAAGATCAAGAAAGACCGGAGCCGCTTTGATAATCCGGACCGACGATGACGAATTTTATATTACAGGGAAAGATGTAATGATAAGCTTCGACCTGAAGGATAAAAACTCAGGATTGCATGCGGTAACGGAATCAGTCGATGAAGGTACCTTTGTTAAGGGGAACTGGGTTCCGGGAAGACGTCTGAATGGTGATGAAGGATATGTTGTTCGTTTCGGCGAAGTAAATATTCAGAGGGTGGTACTGTTAAAATCACAATACGACAGCAGAATCCTGTATTAGTTATACCATGTAAACTCACATTCACAACCATGTTTGATTAGGTTGAATTAAAAAATAAATTTTTCAACTTCTCATCCTTTTTAACCTTTGTGCTATCCTTTGTGGTCCTTTGTGGTTAAATGATTTGTTTTTTACCACAAAGGGACACAAAGGATTCACTAAGGCTCACAAAGTACTTTTAATACAGCTCCTGAGTTTTATTCTTTTAGAATCTTATCCTTCATTTTTGAGTAGTTCCTGATCCTGTGAAATGTCAGGTAGTTTGCATCATGATAATTATGAGCTCCGCCATTCTGGTCATCATAAGCAGTTCTGCAGACATAAATTATATCCCTGCCGTCAAACTGCCAGTCAACATATTGGAATCCATGTTTTTTTACATCGGGATGAAACAGAAGGATTTTGTTAATCTTCCAATTTATCAGATCAGTTGAACTTTTAAGTACAAGTGTATTTCTCACAGATCCGGCAGGAAGATTAGAAAATTCTTTTGTCACCAGATTTGATATTGTCCAGTACAGTTTTGTCCTGTAATCATATCGTATTGTAAACTTCCTGGAGCCGCCTGCAAAATCAATGAATCCCGTAGAAGTATCAAATGAAGCTTTCGATCCATCGTCACTTATTTTCACAATGGCAGCCATATCTCTTCCCGGCTCTGAAGTGGCAACACGCAGGAAATCGATTACTTTGCCGTCGGGTGTCACGACAGCATTACCTTCAAGCCATCCTCCAAACTGACCGTTCAGATAAGCTGAATCGTACCTCAGGAAATTTGTGGTTTTCCAGTTTGAAGACTTAAGAAGATCCGCATCCACCGGAGCCGATATCACCATTGCACTATACCTGACACCCCACTTTTCAGTATCCGATCGTGCATTTTCCAGAGCCCTCCATATCCTTCCGTTATGGATGATAACCGGCATTGGCGCCGTATGGTATTCTCCTTCCAGAAGCAAACCTGAGTCGCCGGTCTCAGGATCGGTCCAGTGTACTCCTTCATCTGTCGACCGGCGAATAATAAAATTACCATGATGCTTAAAGGTTCCCATAATGTACAATTGGTCCTTATGAACGAAGAGATTTGACCAGAACTGTCCATTGATCTCAGAAATTTTAGTCCAGCTTTTACCTTTATCCGTCGATCTGTAAACAATAGTTGTTGCCTTCACATGTTCATTGCTTTCAGGTCCAAAATAATCGTGCGAAGCAATATAATCTCCTCCGGGCGTAATACAAATACTGGGCGATCCGATGTATTTACCGGCAGAAGCTGTTACATGATTTATAATAATACCCGGTACTTCAAGAGACTGGGCGATTGTGGTGAAAGTCAGTCCTTTAATGAAAAGCACAATGACAATTGAACTTGTACCTGAAAGAATCCTTTTAAACATGGAAATCAGTTAATTAGTTGGAATTTTTTTCTTCTATTTTGGGATAAGTAAAAATAACTTATCTTAAATTGTGATCACAAATATTTCAGGATCTTATTTTCAGGATGTGAAAATTTATAGTCGCCGTACCACTTACAGACCGGATATAAAAGAACCACAACCGAAATCCAAACAATATATACACCTGCAAGTCCTATGCCTCCGCCAGTTTCGGGCCTTCCATTCCTGAATGCTCCGAATACAAAATCTTCAATCCCGAAACCCTGGGCAAATAGCATTGGAAATATCAATGCATGAGTCACAAAAAGATGAACGACAAAATAAAACAGCGGAACACGACCGTAAACAGACAGTATCTTCGAGACAACAGTATGTTTTTCTCCCGATACCGAAAGAATTACAAGCGTAGTTCCGATGAAAAGAAGGGAGAACAGCAGTGAAGGAGGATATTTTGTTAAGTTAATAAAGGAAAGAGCCGTAAAAAGGTATGATTTCTGAACTTCCCATTTTGATGGATCCCCAAAAGTATTGACAGCCCTCAGAACAATGAAAGCCAGCAGTATCAAAGCTCCTGACTGAAGAAGTACCTTCTTCCTTTTTTCTGGAGACATCCCGAATAATTCACCGGCAGCAAAACCAGTAAGCATAATGCCCAGCCAGGGAATAAGCGGATAAGCCGAAAAAAACGAGTGTGACGATGACATCTGAGTCAATCCCGGACGGAATAAAACCGAAAATACAAAAGCTCCGGCAGGAAAGGAAGGGGCAGCAATATTCTGAAGAAAGGCACCTGAAATTATAAGAAGTATACCAATTACACCGACAGCCCTTGATGGCAGCCTGATCAGGAACGACAGTACAATAAAGCTGAGTCCTATGGCAGCTATCACTTCCATTAGCAGTAATCTGAAATGTATGTCGAACCAGAGTGCAAAACTCACAAATGTGAATTCAAGAACCAGAAGCCAGAGACCTCTGTATAATAGAAACCTGCGGCTTTCATTAACGTTGCTGCTTTTTTTTAATGACAGGTAAGCTGATGTACCTGCCAGAAAAACAAATGCCGGTGCACAAAGATGAGTTACCCACCTTGTTAGAAATAAAGCTGCAGTGGTGGTCTGCAGGTTTGTGGGATCCTGAGTCATTGAAGATCTGTGCAGGAATTCCCTCACATGGTCGAGAGCCATGATTATCATTACCATGCCTCTGGTCGTGTCAATGCTTGCGAATCTTTTCATGCTGCGAGGTTCAGTATCATCCTGAGCGAATATTAGTAAATGAGCAGAAAACCTGATATTTTTGCTAACTTAAGATATTATTTGAAACATCCCATGGGTAATAAAGGCAGGATAAAAATTTTATCAGTAGTATTGCTGGTGATGATCCTTTCAAACCTGCCAGCTGGTTCTTACGGGCAGGCCAGTGATTCAACCAGAGTTCCATTCAGGTATGCGGGAGGTGTATCTGTGACCAACAAGGGAATATCGACAGTTCCGAACCTTACACTTGGCAAGCCGGCAGCCATTTTTGACATGTCGGTTGGTAGGGGAAAGTTAAGCTTTGAACCACAGCTGAGGTTTGCACTTGAGGGTAAACCCTGGTCATTTCTTTTCTGGTGGAGATACAAATTGCTGAAAACCGACAGGTTTCAGATCAACCTCGGTGCACATCCGGCGCTTGCATTCAGAAGAAAGATGATTACTATTGATGATCATACTCAGGAAGATATGGTGGTCAGGCGGTATCTTGCTGCCGAACTTGCACCGACTTATTTGATTACAAAAAATACAGGTATCGGCCTTTACTGGCTTTATTCAAGAGGAATTGAAAAGGATATTACAAAGAATACAAATCTTATTTCAGTCAGGGGAAGCCTTTCAAATCTCAGGATAAGTGAAGAATTCTATCTGAGGATAAATCCGCAGGTATATTACCTTGTAATGGATGGAATTGAAGGTGTCTATTTCAATTCGACAATTACAATTGCAAAAAGGGATTTCCCTGTAACGGTTTCGTCGCTGATCAACCAACCGATAAAGACAAATATTGAGATTGGAAATGAGTTCCTCTGGAATTTAAGTATTAACTATACTTTCGGTAAGGATTACGTTGAAAAATAAAGACATTCCTTAATGGGAGACCTGGTTCCTGACATAAAAATTTATTAAGAACTTACACAGAGAAACACAGAGAAATCACAGAGAAACACAGAGTTAAATAATATTTTCTCTGTGGAACTCTGAGGTTCTCTGTGGCCCTCTGTGTAACAAAAAGCTTTTGGAACTTGATTTCCTGAGATTTTGCACAGAGGTTAACTTAAA
>Ga0116170_10002052_pt1 | contig 19902 bp, 21 predicted proteins | sample AD_JPNHW1_MetaG_FD_89797 | JGI IMG/M metagenome (GOLD analysis project Ga0116170, IMG submission 89797) | Active sludge microbial communities of municipal wastewater-treating anaerobic digesters from Japan - AD_JPNHW1_MetaG | ecosystem: Engineered > Bioreactor > Anaerobic > Digestate | place...
AAAACAAATTGGCGAGCAGTATGTTAAATCTTATTTGACTGCCAATCCTCAAGCACTTTCTGACAGTAAAATGCAGTCACTTTTGCAATCATATAAATAATTATTAAGTATTGTAAACCCTTCTAATGCAGTATTTAAAGGTATTCCAAAAAAAAGGTGTAAAATTACCCTGTTGGACTAGCAAAAAATTTCTTGATGAGTTTTAATTAAGAGTGGACTTCACTTTATTCAAAAAAGGTCGTTTATCCTGCGAATAAATGAAAGAAACGAGTTTTGTACAGAATGTGTAGAAATGGAGTAACTTATGCGAGTAAGAAATGATTTTTCTTATGACGTACAGAAGAGACAGGGAAAGAGAGACATAGGTTTTTCTAAATTTTCGTTTGGGGCGGATGCTCCGGCACCTGCTCAGCCTGCGCAAAAAGTTGAAGAACCTAAAGAAAAAGGATCTTTTATCAAAAAAGCAACCAACTTTTTAGGTGTTGCGGCTTGGTTGTTTATGGTTGGTTATAGTATCAAAAAATTGAGACTTTTAGAACCTTCATATCATGAAAATGTTGCAAAAAGTGCAAAAAATTATTCAAAAAGGACTTTAAGCTACATTGAAAAATTAGCTGATCCTGAAGCGGCTAATATATCAAAAGTGTTAGAGGAAAAAGGATTTAAAGGTCCTTCAAAATTTGTAAGGAAAGCTTTTTACGGAATCGGTGATTGGTTTCAGAATTGGAAAATGAACATGGGCAGTGAGCTTGTTAATAACTTGACTTATGCTTTTGGAACGTTGGTTGTAATGCCTTTAGTTGTTTTATTTAGCCCATTTGGTAAGAAAAATTCATCTAAAGAAGACAAGGCCTTTGCTGTTTTACGACAACCCCTTTCTGTTGCTGCAACTTTAGGTATGCAATTTACTTTTGACAAATTGATAGATAAATATGTTCCTGAAGTATTAAAACAAAACAAATTTGAAGAACCTGCAATTGTTGGAGAAAACGGCAAAATTGTTTGGAAAAATCAAAATAATGAATTTTTAGCGGATAATTTTAATAAAATAATTTATAATAAAGACGAGGCTAAAGAAGCATTTAAAGAATATGCTAAAAATGTTCTTTCGGAAGACGAAATAAAAGAACTATTTACGGATAGATCTTTTGAAGAAGGATCAACATCGGAATTAAAAACAAGGTTAAAAGATATTTTAAACAAAAAGTATGCGGAAGCGGGTCTGAAGCTTGATAAAATAGAAAATGTTGAGGTTAATGATATAAATAGAAAAGCAAGTTCATTTTCTGAATTTAAAAAGATAGAAAAAATCGCAGCCGAAAACATTGAAGACTTGTTAGTTAAATTTAAGAAATTCGCTTCTGTTTTAGATAATAATAAAATGGCAATACAAAAATGTAAGACAGGTGTGAATGTAGTTGCTGCTTCTATAATAGGATGTACTTTCTTGAATGTTATATACGGTAAATTTATGAAGGCTCTTAAAAAACCTCAAGAACAACAGGCAAAGGAGGTTAAATAATGACTATTGATATCTCTAATGCTTTAAATAATTTGAATATTTCAAAAATAGAGGTTAAACTTGATGAAACTTTTGATTATGTTTTAAAGCAAAAAGAAGCTAAAAAACAATTTAAAATTTTATCAAAAATAGCTTCTAATAAAGATATTTTTGATAAAGAAAATATTGATGCTCTTAATATTGTTAAAACCCATTTGGAAACTTTAAAAGCGAATTTTGAGACCATAGAAAGTGTCACAAAAAAAGTAGCTGGTGAAATAAAAATTCCAAAAGTATTTAATCATGTAGTTAAACTGCTTGGAAAGGTTAAAATTGATAAAACAGGTAACAAAGCCTTAGATACTGCTTCTGCGCTTACACATGTTGTTTTATGGGGCAATGTAGGAAAAGAAGTTGTAGGTACCGCTATGTACACCGTACAAGCTTTAACTAATGAAGATTTGCCTAAAGATAAACGTAAATTTGTAGGCATGTACGATTTGGCTGTTGGTGTTGTATCGACTTGTTTTTCTTTCATATTTGGTGTGGGGCTAGAAAATACAATTAAAAACGGCTATAAAAAACTTTTAAAACCGTTGGCCGAATCCGAAAATCTTGCACTAAAATCAAGATCAGGTGCAGCAATAGTCGGTTTAGCAGCATTTTCATCATTTATACTACAGACTATTGTTGGTAAAAGAATGGTGGCTCCAGCGGTAGCTACCCCTGTTGCGGGTAAATTGAAGAAAAAATTGGAAGAAAGAGAAAATGGTAAAAAGCCGGTTGATTTAACAGCAACTGACTTGAACATAGGTTTCCCAAAAGTCGGGGATAATTCCCAAGGAGCAGGCACTACCAATCTGCTTGATAAAGCAAGGGCTTTAAGCGTTAAAGCTTAGCTTAATTAAATAAATAAAAAAGCGGCGAAGTTTTTAAACTTCGCCGCTTTTTTATAAAAATTTAATATCTCTATTGTCCGGCTTTCGCCCCTACCGCCGGCTGTCCCGCAGCCGGTAGGGGGCTTAGCACTTCTTAGGTCGGATTTGAAAAATTGCGAAAAATCGTCATTTTTCGAATTTTTCTGCATCCTCTTTGTCAAAAAAACTTGTTTGTAGTACCATGAAATAGTATTGATAATTAAGAAGGAGAACAAAATGTCTGGTAAAACAATAACAGTTGACGGAAACTACGCTGCAGCGCATGTCGCGTATGCTTTAAGCGAAGTATCGGCTATATATCCAATCACGCCTTCATCTACAATGGGCGAATGGGTTGATGAATGGGCTTCACAGCACAAGAAAAATATTTGGGGAACAGAAGTAAAAGTTGCGGAAATGCAATCAGAAGCAGGTGCAGCAGGTGCCGTTCATGGCTCTTTAGCAGCAGGCTGTTTGACCTCAACTTATACAGCATCACAAGGTTTGTTGTTAATGATTCCCGTTATGCACAAAGCTGCAGGGGAATTGCTTCCACACGTAATGCACGTTACGGCTCGTTCTTTAGCGGCTCAATCGTTGTCAATATTTGGCGATCACTCAGATGTTATGGGCTGTCGTAATACAGGTTATGCGATGCTGGCTGCTAATTCAGTTCAGGAAGAAATGGATTTGGCACTTGTTGCACACTTAGCAACATACAAGTCTAAAGTTCCTTTCCTTCAATTCTTCGACGGATTCAGAACTTCTCACGAAGTACATAAAATCGAAGAAATCTCTTACGAAGACATTGCAAAATTAGTTGAACCTCAATATATTGAAGAATTTAAAAACCGCGCATTAAAACCCGAAGCTCCGATTTGTAAAGTCGGTGCGCAAAACCCTGATGTTTATTTCCAGGGGCGAGAAACAGTCAATAAATTTTATGATGCAGTGCCTGATATTGTTCAGGAATATATGGATAAAGTCGCAAAAGTTACAGGCAGACAGTATCACTTGTTTGATTATGTAGGCGCGTCTGATGCGACAGATGTAATTGTTGCAATAGGTTCTGCTTGCGAAACAATCGAAGAAACAATCGAGTACTTGAATTCTAAACGCGGTAAAAAATATGGCTTGATTAAAGTCAGATTATACAGACCGTTTGATGTAAAAAGATTTAATGAAGCACTTCCAAAATCCACAAAACGGGTTATTGCTCTCGACAGAACAAAAGAACCCGGCGCAATCGGCGAACCTTTATATATGGATGTTGTCGCTGCTATAGGATGTCAAAAAGACATCAGAGTAATCGGCGGAAGATACGGTTTATCTTCTAAAGAATTCACTCCGTCAATGGCTTTGGCTGTTTACAAGCATTCCGAAAACAACGGATTCCATGGCTTTACGGTGGGTATTGAAGATGACATAACCAATCTTTCATTAAAAATTGATGAACAGATTGTTACAGAGCCCGAAGGCACTACAAACTGTATGTTCTGGGGCTTAGGCTCTGACGGTACGGTCGGTGCTAATAAAAGTTCTATTAAAATTATCGGGGATTACACAAACAAAGATGCTCAGGCATATTTTGCTTATGACTCCAAAAAATCTTATGGTGTAACGGTGTCTCACTTAAGATTCGGGGACAAACAAATTAAATCAACCTATTTAATAACAGCACCCGATTTTGTATCTTGCTCTGCTCATTCATATATAGGCAGATACGATTTGTTGAAAGGTATTAGTGAAGGCGGAACTTTCTTGCTTAACAGTCCTTATTCAAAAGATGAGGTATTTTGCCACTTAACAAAAGATATGCAGGAAACTATTATTAACAAAAAAATAAAATTCTACAATGTTAATGCAGAAGAATTGATTAAACAGCAGCCCGGACTTCGCGGAAAAGGTGCAAACACTGTTATGATGGTTGCTTTCTTTAAAGTTTCGGGGATTATTCCTTTTGAACAGGCATACGAAGGCATGAAAAATATGACTGTTAAAACCTTTAAGAAAAAAGGCGACGATGTTGTAAATATGAACTTAGCTTTAATAGATGCAGCGATTAACGCATGTGAAGAAATACCTGTACCTTCTTCGTTGGATGTAAATTGTGTTTCTGCTGCAAAATTGCTTCCCGATGATGCGAGTGATTTTGCAAAGAAAATCATTGAACCTTCGATGAAACAAAAAGGAGATGATATTCCTGTTTCTGCGATGTCGGTTGACGGGGTTATTCCGACATCTACTTCAAAACTTGAAAAACGCTGCATAGCTCCGAGAGTTCCTCACTGGAATTCCGAAACCTGCATTCAATGCGGAATTTGTGCTTCAGCTTGTCCTCATGCAGTTATAAGAACAAAATTAATTATGCCTGAAGACTTAAAAAATGCACCTGCAACATTTAATACAATAGATGCAAAACCCGGTGACGGTGAGAAATTCAAAGTTCAGGTTTACTGTGAAGACTGTACCGGCTGCGGAGTTTGTGTTGATCAATGTCCTATTAATATTAATAAACCTGAAACACCGGCCTTATCCTGGTCAACAATCGAGGCTGAAAAAGAAGCAGGCGAAAAAGAAAATGAAATTTTCTTTGAGGCACTTCCTGATAATGTTATGGGCAAAAACACAACCAAAACAATTAAAGGCGCAATGCTCAGAAAACCGTTATTCGAGTTTTCAGGAGCTTGTGCGGGTTGCGGTGAAACTCCTTATGTTAAACTTGTATCGCAATTATTCGGCGAAAACATGATTGTTGCAAACGCAACGGGATGTTCATCGATTTATTCGGGAACTTTCCCTACCATTCCTTATACAACAAGCAAAGAAGGAAGAGGTCCTGCTTGGGCAAATTCCTTATTTGAGGATAATGCCGAATTCGGTTTTGGGATGAGATTGGCGGTTGACCAAAACAGAGAAACATTAAAATTATATGCTGAAAAACTTCTTGACTGTGAAAAAACGCCCGTGGAGCTTAAAGAGTCTATTAAAGCATCTTTGGCACTTTGGGATGACTCAAAAACAGACGAAGCAATTAAAGCTCAGGACAAAGTAAAAGAACTTCTTGCTAAAACCGACTGTGATTGTGTAGAATTGGCAAAAGTAAAAGAACTTCAAGACTATTTCACGGATAAATCAGTTTGGATTATAGGCGGAGACGGTTGGGCAAATGATATCGGATACGGCGGTATTGACCATGTATTGGCGCAAGGCAAAGACGTAAACATCCTTGTTCTTGACACAGAGGTTTACTCTAATACAGGAGGACAAGCCTCTAAAGCTACTCCTACAGCTGCTGTAGCAAAATTTGCCACCGGTGGCAAACCTACTTACAAGAAAAACATGGGACTTATGAGCATGTCTTACGGTCATGTTTATGTAGCATCAGTTGCACTCGGCGCGGACAGAGGTCAAACTCTTAAAGCTCTACAGGAAGCCGAAGCTTACAATGGACCTTCCATAATATTTGCGTATGCCCCTTGTATAGCGCATGGTATTGATATGAGCAAAACCCAAACAGAAGAAAAACGCGCTGTTGAAGCCGGTTACTTCCCGTTATACAGATATAACCCTGCTAATGAACAACCGTTCAGTTGGGATGCAAAAGAGACTAAAGGAAGCTATCAGGACTTTATCAGAAGCGAAGGACGTTATAAACAGCTTATGAAAACAAATCCCGAAGCGGCAGAGGCTCTTTACAAACAGGCAGAAGATGATGCTTCAAAAAGAATGGCTGTTTACAAAGCAGTCGGTGAATTGATGAAGTAATTTTAATTAAATTAAGGGCGGGTATTTTTATCCGCCTTTTTAATTATAAAGGTGTAAAGTGGGTTGGGGTTTCCACCCCAACAACATGAGGTTAAAAATTATGTTTAACAAAGAAAAACCCGTTGAAGTCATTATTGACAAAGAAAAATGTACCAAGTGCGGGATTTGTATCGGTTATTGTCATGAATTTTTAGGCAAAGACCAGGATGGTTATCCAAAAGCTATGCCTGTTGAAAACACTCTTGCCGGTTGTATTCAATGCGGACATTGTATGATGGCATGTCCGAATTCTGCTATAGAAATTAAAGGTGAAGACATTTCAAAAAGCCATTTGCGAGAATTTGGCAATGCCGCAAATTTTGAAGAATTGAATAATCTGTTTTTAAAAAGAAGAAGCATAAGAAAATTTAAAAAAGATGAAGTTTCAAAAGAAGTTTTAGATAAAATTATTCAAGCCGCAGCGACTGCAGCTGTAAGCATTCCGCCTTCGGAATTAAAGGTTTTGGTGATAAGCGGCAGTAAAAAAGTTCAGGAACTTGCCGAAGAAATTGTTCAAGGCATGAAAAAATTTCCAAAAATGTTCAACCCAATATCTTTGAATTTGATGAAAATTTTTGCAGGTGAAACAAATTACAGAATGTTTAAAGAATTTATTATTCCGCTTTGTAAAATTACCGTTGAAGCACGAGATAGAGGCGAAGATTACCTTTTTTATAATGCGCCTGCTGTAATTTTATTTTACAGCACCGAATTAAGCGACAAAGAAGATTCTCTTATCGCTGCGACACAGGCAACACTTGCTGCCGAAGCACTCGGGCTTGGAACTTGCTGGATAGGTTCATTAGGTGCGGTTTTTCAGCATAACGAAAAGCTGCGTAAAAAATACGGCATTTTAAAAAATGAGAAAATCGGCTCAGGCTTTGTTGTCGGCTATCCCGATACCAAGTTTTACAGGGCATTTCAGCGAAACTTTAAGAATGTAACATTTATTTCATAGTTTTGCGCAATATTTTATTAGAAAAATACTTAATTAAAGTATGTAGAAGTTATTTTTGTGGAGGAATTTTATGTCAGTTAATTTACCTATTATAGAAAAAGTAGCAGGAAAAGTTTTTGTTTGTAGCAAAGGAGTTGACCCTGTTAAAATCGAATGTGCAAGTGAAACTATTGCTACGCAAATTGCGCATCAGGTGAAAATGTTGGCAATAACATTGGGTAAAAAGTTAGATAAAACAGTTTAAAAATAAATGAAAGGAAGGTCATTATGTCAGAATCAATTGCGAGTATTGTAAAAAAAGACGGGCAAATTTTTGTTAATGTTAAGCCTGCAGGGGCCAAAGAAGGTAAATTAGGCGAAGGCGGAGTTTTAGTTAAGTGTAAAGATGAAGAAGAAGCAAAAGCAATGGTAAAAGAAATTGACGCTGCGGCAATTAAAGAAGCAACCTTAAAAGAAGGCGAAGGTAAGAAAATAGACAAAGCAGCATAACTTACTTATAAATTGTGAAAAAGGCGGGTAAGGATAAAATATCCTTACCCGCCTTTTTTCTAAAAAATATCGCCATAAAAGTTAATAAATTTTTTATTTGTAAGTTTTTATTTTATAATTATGATATAGGGGTTTTGGCGTAAAGTTTGAGCCAAAGAAGAGAGGGGAATTAATGGAAATTGAAATAATAAAACAAACAGATCCTGAAGTCGCCCAGTTTGTTGAAGCTGAATTAAAAAGGCAGCAGGCAACAATTGAGCTTATAGCAAGCGAAAATTTTACATCAAAAGCCGTAATGGCTGCTTGCGGAACTGTTTTAACCAATAAATACGCAGAAGGAAAACCGCACAAAAGATTTTATAACGGATGTGAAAATGTTGATGCGATAGAAGAGTTGGCGCAGGAAAGAGCAAAAAAACTCTTTAATGTAGCACATGCCAACGTTCAGCCCCATAGCGGAGCACAGGCAAATATGGCGGTATTTTTGTACGCACTCAAAGCCGGTGATAAAGTTATGGGAATGGATTTGTCAAACGGCGGTCACTTAACTCACGGCTCGCCTGTTAATTTTTCAGGGCTTTACTTTGATATCGTAAGCTACGGAGTAGATGAAAATGGCTGTATTGATTACAACGAAGTCGAAAAACTTGCCCAAAAAGAAAAACCCAAAATGATAATTTGTGGCGCAAGCAATTATTCAAAAATTATTGACTTTAAAAGATTCAGAGAAATAGCAGATGGCATAGGCGCGTATTTAATGGCAGATATCGCACACATTGCAGGGCTTGTGGCAGGCGGAGTCCATCCTTCGCCCTCGGTATATGCCCATTTCATAACAACCACAACGCACAAGACCTTAAGAGGACCAAGAGGCGGGATAATTATGTGCGGGGAAGAACATGCCGCAGGAATTGATAAAGCCGTATTTCCGGGTATTCAAGGCGGTCCTTTGGAGCACATTATCGCAGGAAAAGCCATTGCGCTTTTGGAAGCTTCAAAGCCTGAATTTAAGCTTTACGCACAGCAAATTATCAAAAATGCACAAGCCCTTGCAAACGGGCTTATCGGCGAAACCATGGATATTGTCGGCGGATGTACTGAAAACCATTTAATGACGCTTGATTTAAGAAAATTAAACAAAACAGGCAAAGACATGGCAAATGTCCTTGAGCGTGTTGGTATAACCGCAAACAAAAATACCGTTCCAAACGACCCGCAAAGTCCTTTTGTGACAAGCGGAATAAGACTCGGAACACCTGCAGTTACAACAAGAGGGTTTAGGGAAGATGATATGGATGAAGTTGCAAAAATCATTGCATCTGCAGTATTTTCGTCGGATAATGAAGTCGGCTTAAATAATTTGCGCGAACGTTCGCTGAAATTATGCCAAAAATATCCGTTGTATTAAAGGAGTAAAACCTTGATCATCAAATTATCAGAAGCACATATAATCGGCGCAATAATTTCCTACTTGTTAGGAGTATTCATCGTGCCTTTGGTAATTTCATATTCAGAAAAACAAGGTTTGATTGATGAACCGAACGAAAGAAAAATTCACAGAAAGCCTATTTCAAGACTTGGCGGGATTGCAATTTGGCTAAGCACTATGCTCACTTTTCTCTTCCTTGTGTTTTTGAGTTATTACCCTTACGGAAGTTTGGTTTCGGGGATACTACTGGGCAGTTCACTGATGTTTTTCTTGGGGCTTATTGATGATATTTATAATCTGGATGCAAAATTTAAACTTTTTATACAAATTGCGATTGTAACTTTGGTATATTTTTTGGGCGTAAAAATAGACACGATTATAAACCCCTTCGGCGGGGTTATACATCTTGGGCATTTTTCTTACATAATAACCGTTTTGTGGATAGTGGGAATAAGCAATGCGGTAAACTTCATTGACGGAGTTGACGGACTTGCAGGCTCTGTTATAACAGTTAATTCTATAACACTTGCAATAATCGCTGTTGCAATGGTTCCACCAAGTCCTATAAGTGCGTTGATAGGCTTTATACTTGCAGGTTCAATGCTTGCGTTTTTAACATATAATTTTAATCCGGCAAAAATATTTATGGGAGATTCCGGTGCTTTATTTGCAGGCTTTTTGCTTGCGGCACTTTCGATTACAGGAGTTATGAAGGCAGCAGCCCTTGCCATTATTTTACCTTTTGTGGTTTTAGCGGTGCCGATTGCTGATATTACTTATTCAAGTTTGAGAAGAATTTCCAAAGGAAAATCGCCTTTTGTTGCAGATGCCGAACACATCCACCACAAACTTTTAAAAGCAGGATTCACCCAAAAGAAAACCGTTTTGATACTGACTTCTGTTGCTGTTTTTGCAGGTGCTGTTGCTGCGTTTTTTGCAGGCTCAATCAAACATTATATCGCCTATATTCTTGCGCTTATAGTAATTATGGTTGTGTTGAATTTAATAAAAATTTTTAAAAAAAGTGCTTAATGAGGGCACGGAATAATTCCGAAATATACAATTTCGAGAATTTTCCGCAACCTCAATTTTTAAACATTTCTTTTCTTTGTTTTTTTATTTCACAAATTTGTTCAAAATAATCTTTGTTCAGTAGATCTCCCACAGATGAATAAAGCTTTAAAAGAGCATTTTGGATGTTATCAGAATTAAGATTAATCATATCTTTAGCCATTTCTTCGTTTGAAATTGCAAGACGTGTCATATCCCTGAACCCGCTTGAGGCGATTTTTAAGGCAAGTTCATTGCAGCAAGCCGCCTTAAAAATCGCCTGCGAAATCAACATCGGCATATGAGAAATAAGCGCAACTGCTTCATCATGAGCCTCCGGTGTCGTGAAAACAGGATTCGCACCGAGCGATTTTATGATATTTTCCAATTTTTTAATATCCTCTTTTAAGTTTTTATCCAAAGGAGTTAAAACCCAGTTTGCTTCTTTAAACAGACCTTCAATGGAATTATCAAATCCGCTAAATTCGCTTCCTGCCATAGGATGCCCCGGAATAAATTTGAATTTATATTTCTGTGGGCGGTTTTTGCTTTGCAAAAACCGCTTCAAACTGCAAACATCTGTTACGATTGTATTTTCATTTAAAATATTTTCCAATTCATCAAGAGTTGAAATGGTTTTGTTCATCGGAGTACAGACAAAAACAATATCGCAGTCATTAAGAGATTGAAGCGAATCTGTGGCAAATGAATATTTTTTTGCTTTTTCGATTGTACCTGCACTTTTTGAAACCCCGATAACATCAAAGCCCAAAGCGCAAAGTTCTTTAAATATGCTTCCTCCGATAAGCCCTAATCCGACAACGCCTATTTTTAAATTCTTATCCATAAAAAACTCCTAAATTAAATCTTCCAGCAATTTTTCAAAATCCGGGAAGGATATATTAACCCATTCAAAATCATTGATTAAAATCGGCTCGTAACAGATTAAACCCGCCACATAAAGCATCATTGCAAGTCTGTGGTCGTGGTAACTTTCGACTTCTACTCCGCCTTTAAGTTTTGATTTGCCTTTAATCCTAAATCCGTCTGCAGTTTCTTCAATCTCAGAACCCAGTTTTTTTAGTTCCGAAACAACCGCGCTTATTCTGTCTGATTCTTTATTTCTTAAATCCTGAGCATCTTTAATCACAGTTTCGCCCTGTGCTTGAGTTGCAAGAAGAGCGATTATGGGAAGCTCATCAATAAGTTTTGGTATAAGTTCTCCGCTAATCTCGCAAGCCTTTAATTCTGAAAATCTGACTCTCAAATCACCGACTTGCTCATTTGAAATAAGTTTTTTATCTAAAATTTCAATATCTGCACCCATTTCTTGCAAAACTTCTAAAATCCCTGTTCTTGTGGGGTTTAACCCGACATTTTTAATTAGAATATCGGAATTTTTAACTATCAATGCTGCAACAATAAAAAATGCCGCAGAGGAAATATCGCCGGGTACAGTTATTGTTTTTGGCTCAAATTGTGATTTTTCAATAGTAACAGTATTTCCTTGAACAGAAATTTTTGCGCCCAAATATTCAAGCATTCTTTCCGTGTGGTTTCTGGAAATAAAAGGTTCGGTGAAAGTTGTTTTTCCCTGTGCAAAAAGTCCGGCTAAAAGCACGCAGGATTTGACCTGTGCCGAAGAAATCGGGGAATGGTAATCAATCCCGTTTAATTTTGAGGCTAAAATTTTAAGAGGAGCCGTAAAGCAGACCTTAGTAAAATTCGATTCTTGGATAGATCCTGAAACAAGTTCAGGATGACGTTGAGGTGATTTACTTGCAATAATTTTTGCTCCCATAAGTTCCAGCGGCTCTATAATCCTTTTCATAGGGCGTTTTGACAGGCTTTCATCGCCTGTTAAAACACAATCAAAATTTTGTCCTGCCAAAACGCCCGACATTAGCCTGATTGTCGTGCCGGAATTGCCGCAAAACAATTCTTTTTCAGGTGCTTTAAAACCGTTTTCGGAATTAATAAACAATTCACCGTCAGAGCCGAATTTCGTTTCAATGCCTAAGTTCTTCAAAACACTCAAAGTCGAAAGACAATCTGCGCCTTTAGAAAAATTTTTGACAACGGATTTGCCTTTTACTAAAGACAAAATTATCGCCGCCCTGTGCGAAATCGATTTGTCCGCAGGTGCAACAACTTCGCCCTTAAGCCCGAGTTGTGATTTTCTGACTTCTTTTTGCATAGAACAATTATACTATAAGTTTTGGCAAATCTTTCAGAGAATAAAAAACTGAGGCGGCTTTTTTAAAATCTTCAGGATTTGCACTTACAAAAAAGTTTTCAAAGCCTTCAATTTTACTGTCATTTATTCCTGTTTCGTATATTCCTTGTTTAATAGCATCTGCAAAGTAAACAGAAGGGTCAATGAACATTTCTTTAGGGGCAAATTGAGCCAAAATATCAATCAAATAAGGATAATGGGTGCAGCCCAAAATTATTTTATCGGGGTTGTTTTTGAGCATTTCTTTTACATATTTTTCTATTAAATTAATATTTTCCTGCAAATTTTGAGTTTGATTTTCGACTATATTAACCCACTCAGGAGTTGCTATTTCAAAGACTTCTAAATCAGGGTTGTATTTTTTAAGTTCTTTTGCGTAAATTCCTGATTTAATCGTTGCATTTGTTGCAAAAACTCCGACTTTTTTTGTCTGAATTTGAGAAATTTCTTTTGCGGAAGCCTGAATTATGGGATAAATTTTAAACCCGTAATTATCCTTAAGTTTTTCATAAACTGTTGCAGATGTTGTGTTACAAGCCATCACAACAGCTTTTACATCTTGTTTTTCAAAAAATTTAAGAATATTGTCAACAAATTTATAAAGTTCTTCGGATGTTTTTTCTCCATAGGGAAGATTTTTTAAATCGCCGAAATAGATATAATTTTCGTAAGGCAAGAGTTCTTTAACCTTTTTAAAAACTGTTATTCCTCCGACTCCGGAATCAAAAAATGCTATAGGTTTTTTGTTCATAAATCTCTCTTTTATTTTTTCCCTTGGTTAAGGTATTTTAAAATACCTTCGGCAATAGCTTGTGCTGTTGCCTGTTTACGCTGCTCACTTACCAGCTGTGCTCTTTCGGCGTCGTTTGAAAGAAATCCTATTTCGACTAAAATTGCGGGGACTTCCGTATGATTAATAACATAAAATCTTGATTTGAACAAGCCTCTGTCAGGAGATTTTATTAAGCTCATCATTGATGAATGAATTGTTTGAGCAAGCCCTACACTTTGAGGTTGATAGTAGTGTGTTTCTATTCCGGTAATTTCAGGTTTTGTGCTTGAATTGACATGGATACTAACAAAAATGTCGGGATTGTTTTCGCAGCAGATAAAAGTTCTGTCTTTAAGCGAAACCGTATCATCTTTGACTCTTGTCATCAAGACCGTAACGCCTTTTTCGCGAAGAATTGATTCAACCCGCTTTGAAATATCAAGGGTAATGTCTTTTTCGTTTATGCCTGCGCGGATAGCACCGTAATCAGCCCCGCCATGTCCGGGATCTATCATAACTTTATGTTCACCGCTGATTGAAATTTGTCTTTTTGGTAAAATGTAAGTTGTTTTTTCGCCTTTTAATGTTATTTTAAAAGCTTTTGCATCTGCTCCTAAGTCACAGTTAATCGCGGTTTCTTTTTTTAGAGGAAGTGTAAGTTTTAAACCCACTTTAGGAAGAAGTTCCATTTTCATATTTGCAAAAACACCTGATTTAAGAGAGTTTTTAAAATCAACATCATTGTAGCGAAGGGCATTGTAGAAGGTTATTTCAATCTTTGAATCATCTCTTTGAATTCCTGTCACAACGGCAGTGTTGAATGCAAAAATATACTCGCTTGTTGTCGGATTAACCTGTTTTGAATAATAAGTTACAATATCGGTTGTTTTGCTAAAAAGCGATGTTAAATCGACATTTTTTGTGTCAGATATCAAAATTGACTGCCCGTCTGACGAAAAAACAGGAAAATATTTTTCTTTTTCCTCGGTGGTAATGACTATTCTAACCTTATTTGCCAAAAACTGCCCAATTTTGAGCGTTTCTTTATCATTTAACTTTATTTCTTTATTGCGTATTTTTGGATTGGCAACAGCATTCGGGATGTCAAAAACCACCCTGGAAGGTTCAGTCAAATAAAGCGGTTTTTCAATTCCTATTGCCCCGAATCCGCTTAACAAAATCCCGTCCTGTTTTGGATAAATAGCGTCAAGATAGTATTTTGACTTCAATTTAAGTTCTTTTTTAACCCCTTCAGACACAACCGATTTAACCGGAGTTAAGCTGACTTGAGGTGCTATACTGGCATTAAAAGCCTTTTGAATTTGGGCTAAAACTTCATCCTGCTTTGGTGTGTCAACAGCTACTTTAACCGTATTTGCATCTTCGTCTGAAATTGACAAATATTCATAAAAATCGCTGCTTGAAGTTCGCTCATCACGGTAAATATTTTGGAAATAATCTTCCTTACAAATACCGTCTTTAAGTTTGATTACAATGTTATTATTAACTTTCAGGAAAGACACTTTTTGAGCGGAAGCCCCTTCGTCAAAATACAAAACCACTCTCACCTTGTTCGGATTTGTCGAAAATTGTCCCACTTTGACTTGCTTAAGCAACCCTGTGTTAAAAAACCAATTTTGCCCAGGTACCGTTAAAACCGCAGAATCAATATCAAAATAAGCCCTTTCCGGCTCATGAAGTTTAACGAGTTTTATATTTTTTAAAATCGGCTCAACCGTGTTGTCAGGAGAAGTTAACAATATTATTGAATTTGAAGTGTCAAAATTAACCGAAGTTATCTTGAAGACTTCGTCACAAAGCGCAGATTGTATAAATACAGCTATGAATAAAAATAAAAGTAAAAATTTTTTAATCATTTTTAAAAAAGTAAAAATCCCCTCTTTAGATATTATACTACCAAAAAGTGCCCCAAACAATTATGTAAACTAATATTTAATATATTGATTAATTTATAAAACAAGATATAATATCAATGTAGGCAAGGGGCAAGGGGAATTTTTATGAACAAGAGATGGTACGATAATCACGACGAAACACTTCAGACTTTTGACATTCTTAAAAAATTGGACAGAGAATCCAGAAAAAGACTTGCAAACGATATTGTTGACGTTGCAAATCAGATTAAAGCTGTTCACAGAGAAGAAGATGAACCTTCTCTTACTATTGGTCTTGAAAGAGTTTTGGGGATTTGGCAGAGCTCTAATGCCCGTCGCTGGTACGATAAACAAGAGGACTTAAATACCGCAATAAAAACTATTTCAACCCTTCCGGAAGACGATTTTCTTAATATTATGGAAGGAATTTGCGTTTCGCTAAAGGAATAAAAATCAAATCAAAGGAGACATTTTATGAAAATACAAAGAGTTACCGGTTTACAAGCGGCCAATAAATTAAGTAAAAGTCCTAATTTTAATGGTAATTTGTATTTGCAGAAAGGTATAATAGATTCAAGTTTGGAGTTTTCCAAAAAAAATCTTCATTCTTTATTTGATCAAATTATACCTAAAGATTTTTTTGAAACATTTTATAAAATGATTAATAATTTATCAAAAAGAATTTCCAAAAAAGACGAGTTGCCAAATGTTGTTTTTACTATATATCCCAAAAAAGAAGGACTTATCATCGAAGGGTTAAGGGGTGTTTCAAATAGAAACAATAGAAAAACAGTCGAATTTTTACCTCAAGAGTCTTTCAGGAAAAGACTTAATGATGCTTTTTTAGCAATAAAAAAATATTATGATGATTTTGATAAAGCAGTTAAAAGCTAATTTATTGTTAATATTTGTAAAATTTTTGATGCCAAAGTAGCAAACTTTTAAATTTTGAGACATTAAAACAACGTAGCTTGTGTATTTTTATAAAAAAAGGAGTATTAAAATGCAAATTAACAGAGTTTCAAATAGCACATCTTTTGACGGTAGATTATTGATTCCCAGCCACAAAAAAGCCGGAGAAATGGTTAAATATACCGAGAGAGGATTACGTGCATTATTAGGTGATAACGTTTGTAAATATGATTGCCAAGAGTATTTAAGCTCACTAAACAATCTTTTAAGGATAGTTAAAAAAGAGTCTAAAAACTTTATTTTATCTTTGTATCCGGTCCCTGAAAATGGAAATGTAAGATTTATTTTCAGTCAAGATGCTAAATTTTCTAAAGTTGTTGAACAACCGGCTAATGACCTTAAAATAGTTGGCGAAGAAATAGCCGTAAAATATAAAACTATTATGCAAGATCCAAAACAATTTAGTGAATTGGCTTAGATAAAACATAACTATTTAAAGTCATTATTATTATTTGAAAAATTTTAAATAATAAATAAAGTTGATTTTTTAAAGTACCGTTCTTATTATGCCGACTTTTAAAAAATGAAGGCAAAGGACGGTATTTTTATGGCAAAAATAATAGAAAACAAAGTCGGCAGAAGGACAATAAGATTATCTGTCGATGATGTTATAAGCACGGTTAGAGAATATCAAAGAATAGTCAGAAATCCTAAAACTTACGAAGGGATAAGGATTATTTTAAAAGATTCTTCGATATATTTACCTGAGGACATATAAAAACACCCGATTGGGCAGGTAAAATAATAGACAAGTGGTGTTATTGTCAAAACATGTTTGTTGTATCCTGTAAATAATAGGAGGGTATTTGTCATGAAAAACTTTTCAATCATCGCTTTAATTTTTGTTATTCCTTTGGTGGCTTACATGATTTTAACCAAGCCTGATGCGTCTTTTGCAAACAAAGCAGGCGGCGGGGTTAAAGCTCAGGTAATCAAATTTGCGTCTCCGATGTGTCTTGACTGCAAAAAAATGGATAAAATTTTAAAAGAGCTTCATCCAAAATACGAAGGAAGCATTAATTTTATCGAAATTCCCGTACAAAACGATGACGAATACACAAAGGGACAAATAGAAAAATACAATGTAACGCTTGTTCCGACAATGATTTTTGTCAACACTAAAGGACAAAAAGTTAAAAAAATCGAAGGATATATTGATAAAGACGAATTAGAAAAAATTATGAAAGATTTGATTAATGGATAATTACATTTCGCTTTTTTCTCAAAGCGCAGGTGGCGGAGAACATTTTCAGCTAATTTTGCTCGCTGTTTCGTTTTTGGGCGGATTACTTGCATCAATTTCTCCCTGCTCGCTTGCCATGCTGCCTATTATTATCGGATATATCGGCGGATATTCAAAAGAAAGCCCTATAAAAATATTTGTTCAAATGATGTTTTTTGTATTCGGAACATCTCTTGTATTTGCTACAATCGGCGTGATTTGTGCTGTAACGGGAAAAGTCTTTATTTCATTTGCTCCGGGGTATTTTATTTTAATCCTTGCCTCGCTTTTAATGGTAATGGGGCTGAATATTTTAGGTATTCTTGATTTTAATCTTCCTGTTATAATAAAACAGATGCCGCAAAGCAATGGCAGAAACATGTTTTTGTACCCTATTTTGCTGGGTGCGGTTTTTGCAATAGCAGGAACGCCCTGTTCGACACCTATACTTGCGGGTATTATGGCGTTTGCTTCATTGTCAACAAATATTGCATTGGCTGTTTTAATGCTGTTTTTGTTTTCTTTGGGGCAGGGGCTTATACTTATAATCGCAGGAGTCTTTACCTCAACGCTCAAGGGATTTAAAAGTTTTGCCGTTGTGTCGGAAATTTTATTAAGATTAAGCGGAATCTTACTTTTAGGCTCTTCTTTGTACATATTTTACAAAGTCTTTGCCCCGTTATTGTAAAAAAAGCTTATGTGTAGTAAAATTAACGCAGATGAGGCAGGGTTAATTTTTTACCCCTCACCTCAATCCTCTCCCGCAAGGGGAGAGGAAGAATAATTAATTTTACAATACCTAGGGAGAGAAACTATGGCTAAAACTTTTGAAGGTAAACTTACCGTAAAAAACGAAAAATTTTGCATTATTGTTTCAAGATTTAACGAATTCATAAGTTCAAAATTGCTTTCAGGAGCAGTTGACGAGCTTTCAAGGCACGGGGTTAAGGACGAAAACATCAGCGTTATATGGTCGCCCGGAGCTTTTGAAATTCCGCTTCTTGCAAAAAAATGCGCAAAAACAGGAAAATACGATGCGATTATAACTTTAGGCGCAATAATTAAAGGTGCAACCGCTCATTTTGATTATGTCAGTGCAGAATTATCAAAAGGAATAGCAAGCGTAAGCCTTGAAACCGGAGTTCCGGTTATTTTCGGGGTACTTACAACAGATAATATCGAGCAGGCAATCGAAAGAGCCGGCACAAAATCAGGAAACAAAGGTTCTGATGCCGCAAAAGCCGCTATTGAAATGGCAAATCTTGTTCAACTGATATAATTTAGGGATAAATTCGGGGAAGTTATGAGTGAAGTAATTACAGAAACGCGAAATCTCTTAACAAGAGATATCGACATTATTTCTACCAGAGAAATGGTGCAAAAAATGAATGACGAGGACAAACTCGTTGCTTTTGCCGTAGAAGAAGCACTTGACGAAATATCACAAGCCATAGATATAATTTCAAAACAATTTTTAAAAGGCGGAAAACTTTACTACTTCGGTGCAGGGACTTCGGGAAGATTAGGTGTATTGGATGCATCGGAATGCCCTCCAACTTTTAGCGTGGAGCCTGATATGGTTCAAGGAATTATGGCAGGCGGCGACAGCGCATTTAAAACAGCCGTTGAAGGTATAGAAGATAACTTTGACGCTGGAGTCGAAGATGCAAAAATTTTAACAGAAAAAGATGTTGCAGTGGCTATTTCTGCAAGCGGAAACCCTAATTACCTTTTAGGTGTTTTGGCTCAAGCTGAAAAAGTCGGAGCAAAAACAGTCGGAATAACCTGCAACCCAAGCGGAAAAATATCCGAAGAAGCAGGGCTGGTAATCTGCGTTGATGTAGGACCCGAGGTTATTGCAGGCTCAAGCAGGCTAAAAGCAGGAACTGCGCAGAAAATGATTTTAAATATGCTCACAACAGGTGCAATGATAAAAATCGGCAAAACTTACGAAAATTTTATGATTGATCTTAAGGCAAGTAACGAAAAACTTAAGGACAGAGCAATAAGAATAGTTGCCGAATTAGCACAAGTAACCCATGCCGAAGCTTTAAAAAAACTTATTGAATTTAATTGGGAAATTAAGCCTGCTATAGTTTCACTTTACCTTGCAATAGATATCGACAAGGCAAAAGAACAGCTTAAAAAGCACAACGGGATTTTAAGAAAGGTTATTTAAGCTATTAAATCTAAATTGCCCAGCTTTGCCTCGATTTTATCATCAAACTTATTATAAATGTTTATATTTTTAACTTCAGGTGAATACGGGTTTTTTAAATCTAAAACTTTAACATTACCTTTTCTATCAGGGTATGTTAAGGCTATTGCTGAAAAATAATGATTTTGTTCACCGTTCATTGCTTTTTCATAGTTATCAACTCTTACTATATCCATAGGATGAACGTCTTTTGGGTTAAACGCGCCGTGATGAGGTCTATACTTAACAAAAGGTTGATTTGAGCAAAAATTAATATCGTTAATCATGAATTTCTCCTTTTATAAAAATTAAGCTGTTATGTCTAAGCTTCCGAGTACATTAACAGGGCGATAATCAGAATTATTCAAGTTTATGTGAATAATTTCACCTTTATCGCGGCCTTTAAGCATTGCAACATCAGCTTCGTTGCCATCTTTGGTTAAAATTATTCCGGGAA
>Ga0116170_10002053_pt1 | contig 19902 bp, 12 predicted proteins | sample AD_JPNHW1_MetaG_FD_89797 | JGI IMG/M metagenome (GOLD analysis project Ga0116170, IMG submission 89797) | Active sludge microbial communities of municipal wastewater-treating anaerobic digesters from Japan - AD_JPNHW1_MetaG | ecosystem: Engineered > Bioreactor > Anaerobic > Digestate | place...
AAGGAAATATTATCGCTTACACTCAAAAAGCCTGGGGCCCTTTGAAATATATAGCGGCTATTGCATCAAAAAACAATGAAGGAGCCGTGAGTATAAGCTCCCATTATAACGACCAGCCAAAATCAGTTTCAGCAGTTAAAATTGTAAGAAAAGCTATTAAAACAACTTTCGAGGAAGCTGCTGCCGGCCACAAACAATGGTGGAGAAATTACTGGGCTCAATCATCGGTAAGTATTCCTGATATTCAGCTTGAGAAACAGTATTACCTTGAAATGTACAAGTTTGGCGCTGCCTCACGCAAAGGGGCGCCACCCATTTCATTGCAGGCTGTATGGACAGCAGACAATGGTTTGCTGCCACCCTGGAAAGGTGATTTTCACAGCGACCTTAACACTCAGCTTAGCTACTGGCCTGCATACAGCAGCAACCACCTTGAAGAAGGTTCCGTTTTTACCGACTGGTTGTGGAACAACAAACCCTGGTTCGTATCATATGCCAAAAGAGTATTCGGTACTGACGGACTCAATGTACCCGGTGTTGCAACGCTTCGCGGGCACGAAATGGGTGGATGGCACATGTATGCAATGTCTCCGACCGTCGCCTGCTGGCTGGCACAGCATTTTTACCTTCAGTGGCGCTACAGCATGGACAAAGAATTCCTGTCATCCCGCGCTTACCCGTGGATTTCGGCAGTTGCCAGGCATATCGAACAGCTTACTTCTTTAGAAAACGGACTGAGAAAACTGCCTATGAGTTCCAGCCCCGAATTTCATGATGGAAGCATGAATGCATGGTTCCTGCAAATGACTAATTACGATATTTCACTCTGCAGGTACCTTTTCACCATAGCCTCTGAACTTGCCGGCGAAATGGGCCATACGCAGGAATCAGACCACTGGAAAACGATTGGAAATCAGTTCCCTGAACTAAATACCGATCCTGAAGAAGGCCTCACCGTAGCGCCCGGATACCCCTATCATGAATCGCACAGGCATTTTTCGCACCTCATGGCCATTCATCCTCTCGGATTACTCGACTATGATAATCCTGATGAACAGCTCATTATGAAGAAAAGCATATCAAACCTAGTGAAGCAGGGCACCTCGTCATGGTGCGGCTATTCATTCAGCTGGCTGGGAAATATTTATGCCCGGATGAAAGACGGAGAGAATGCAACAAAAGCCTTGAAAACCTTCTCTTCATGCTTTTGCTCAACCAATTCTTTTCATCTGAACGGAGACCAATGCAAGGCAGGCAACAGCAATTTCACTTATGATCCTTTCACCCTGGAAGGTAATTTTGCATTCGCTTCGGCAATACAGGAGATGCTGCTGCAAAGCCATGCCGGATATATCGAAATCTTCCCCGCTACTCCACTGGCCTGGCAAGATGCCGGATTTACAAACCTCAGAGCCGAAGGCGCATTCCTGGTATCGGCAACTAAAGAAAACGGAGTTACAACAAATTTCATGGTAGAAAGTGAAAAAGGAGGAACAGCCCGCATTAAGCTTCCATTTCCAACGTTTGTTGTAAAATCCTCTGATGGTGTTGAAGTAACCCCTGAAAAGGGACATTTCATTAATGCAGTGTTTAAAAAAGGAGGAAAGCTCGAAATTAAAAATGGTTATGAATAAAACAGAAACAACATTTCAATAATGTCCCATTTTACACTTTTTATTACGGAAGAATAGCATTTTCTGCATCTCTTCCCTATATTTGACAAGAATTCAGAATCATAATCAATAATCCATTCAGGCTCATTTTTATAAACTTAAAGAAATGAAAAAGTTACTGTTGTTTTTGGTCATGTTAGGGATAGTTTCCGTATTGGAAGCACAGAACAATAACACGGCCGGCTATCAAAGCACTGGCTTCTACCTGGGGATAGGAACAGGCATCGAAAGTTTCTCAGGAATGATAGGCATCACTGCCGATATAAAAGCAAAAGAGAAGCTTTTCGTGCGAATGGGCGCCGGTATTGGTGGTTGGGGAGGTAAACTGAGTGTTGGGATCAGGGGAGAAAAACGAACCGGAAACAGCATTGGTTACGGTGCATTCTTTTCCTATGCTTCCGGTTTAAAAGACTTCACAACCAATCTTGAGACGACCTCCGGCAAAAAAGATGTAAACCTGGTTCTGCATCCGGCCATGACCATTACCCCTGAATTCAGTTACAAATGGGTCTTTGGAAATGGCAACAAGTTTTTTATTTCTGCAGGCTATGCCGTGCTTCTGCAGGCCAACAGATGGGAAGTAAAGGATGGCTCAATCCTCACCGAAACAAGCAAAAGAGTAATGAACATTACCACTCCCGGCGGAGTGTCAGTCGGGATGGGAATCCAGTTTGCACTCTGATCCGGCCGGTTGCTTCAAGAATCGAGGCTTTGCTTGTATATCAAACTTGGAATATACACGGGCCTAAGTGATGGTTGTTCAATAACTTGGGCAAAACATTAACCAAAAGCACAATATTGTCGTACCTTTATTTCTTTTTTACGTCATCCTCATGAATGATATCACAAGGAAACCATTACAATCTTTAGGTTACAATTTCATTCCTGATCAATACCTTCCATCGGGTAAAGATGAATATTACCTCCGGAATAAGCAGAATCCACCCGATAACCGCTACAGGCAGCTCTCCGCCCACGAAATAGAAGTACTTGTACGCAACAGGAACACAACCGATAACTGGAATAATATACTTGTAACACAGGCATTTAACCCTGAGCTGGTCAAGAATTCGAAGTTCTTTGGACTTGTCCGCATCGGTAAACTGGAGCCCTGGTTCCTTGAATTCCACGACTTGCAGGTACCGGTCGGGATTTATAACAGCACCATCGTTAGCTGTGATTTTGGCGATAACGTAGTGATTGATAATGTGAATTATCTTTCGCATTACATCATTGGCAATGAAGTAATTATCACCAATGTGCATGAGATTGACTCAACCAATCATGCAAAATTCGGCAATGGAATTCTCAAAGAAGGTGAGTCGGAATCAGTTCGGATTTATCTTGAAATATGCAACGAAAACGGCGGACGAAGCATTTTGCCGTTCGATGGCATCTTGCCTGGAGATGCATGGCTGTGGAGCCGTAGCCGGCATCAGAAAGCATTGCAGCAGCGCTTCCGCGAAATGACAGAAAAGCAGTTTGACAATCTGTGGGGCTATTACAGCACCATCGGCGACAGGGCTGTGATAAAGAACTGCAGCATCATAAAAGATGTAAAAATTGGTGCTGACGCTTACATTAAAGGTGCCAACAAGCTTAAGAACCTTACAGTGAATTCCTCGCCTGATCATCCTACACAAATCGGCGAAGGCTGTGAGCTTGTCAACGGCATTATCGGGAAAGGCTGTAAGATTTTTTACGGTGTAAAAGCGGTTCGGTTTGTTCTTGGAGCCAATTCACAATTAAAATATGGTGCCCGGCTCATCAACAGCTTCCTGGGTGAAAACTCAACAATTTCATGTTGCGAAGTGCTGAATTCCCTCATATTTCCGGCACATGAGCAGCATCACAACAACTCATTCCTTATAGCAGCCACCATCGAAGGCACCAGCAACATTGCGGCAGGAGCTACCCTGGGCTCAAACCACAACAGCCGCAGCCCTGACGGTGAAATAATTGCCGGCCGCGGATTCTGGCCTGCCCTCACTGCGAGCATCAAGCACAACAGCAGGTTTGCCCCTTTCACACTGCTGGCAAAAGGAGATTACCCCAACGAACTGAATATCACCTTCCCTTTCTCGCTGGTAAACAACAATATAGCTGACAACCAGCTTGAGGTAATGCCGGGATATTGGTTTATGTATAATATGTATGCCCTGGCCCGTAACTCCTGGAAACTTTCTGATCGTGATAAGAGGCCGGATAAGATACAATGGCTGGAATTCGATTACCTTGCTCCCGACACAGTAAACCTGATGATGGAAAGCCTCAAGCTGCTGGAAAAATACACCGGGCGAGCTGTTTCAGGCACAAAACAATGCAATGATATTCCTGATACTGAAAAATGCATAGAAAAAGGCAAAGAACTGCTTTCGTCTTCATCTTTCCCCGAAGAATTGTTGGTTCTGGCTGACGGCATTGAACACAGCCAGCGCAGTTGTGTTATACTTAAACCGCAAAAAGCCTGGAAAATTTTCAGGGAAATGATTGAGTACTACATCACTGAAAATCTGCTTTCATCGATTGATGATACAAAAGGCCCTGACTTGGCCGCCCTTAATACCATGCTGGTTAAAAATGTACCAGTAAGTTTGTGGTTGAATGTAGGAGGACAATTGATAAAAGCAGTTGAGATTGAAAACCTAAGAAAACAAATAACTGATTATGAGGTCATAAGCTGGGATCAGGTACATGCATTTTATGCTCAGCAAGGAAAAAAATACAGGCATGATAAACTCGAACATGCCCTTTCCACACTTCGTGAATTATCAGGGATTGAAAAGTTAGATGCCGCCTTAATGATCAGGCTTCTAAACAATCACATTGAATCAAGTAAAAAGATTGTTTCAGCCATAAGGGAATCAAGGCTCAAAGATTACACCAATCCGTTCCGCCGGCAGGTTTACGAAAATTTCGACGAAATGGAAGCTGTAATTGGGAAAATCGACGATACCTCTTTCATCATTCAGCAGGAAGCTGAATTGAAAGAAAAAATAAACAGAATTGACAACCTGATTAAAATACTCTCCTAAGGCTTCCGGTTTCCTTCCACTACTAATAAATCGATATACTCAATCAATCAGGTCACACGCAAAACAATTCATAAAGTACTTTGTTAAAATCATAAGTTCGTGCTATACATTGCAATATGAGACACTATTCGATAAAAGACCTGGAGAAAATAACGGGGATCAAGGCCCATACAATTCGTATCTGGGAAAAACGATATCATATTGTCAGTCCTGAGCGGACAAACACAAATATCAGGTTTTATAACGACCTTGATTTGAAACGGCTGCTGAATGTGGCGATTCTCAATCGTTACGGTTATAAAATCTCGAGTATCGTGAGTATGACAGGTGAAGAGCTGAACAACCGGGTTGTGGAAGTTACGTTAAACGAAACCGATTACAGCAGCCTGATTGAAAGTTTCCTTGTCGCCATGGTGGAATATGATGAGGTACGATTTGAAAAAGCGCTCAATAATTCTATTATCAAGATTGGTTTTGAAAGCGCAATCACCAATGTTATATACCCGTTCCTCTCCAAAGTAGGTGTATTGTGGCAAACCGGTTCTGTTATTCCCGGTCAGGAACATTTCGTAACCAACCTGATCCGTCAGAAACTTATCCTGGCAATTGATTCACGTCATGCTGTCAGGCAAAACCACCCCCGTTTGTTCATATTGTTTCTTCCTGAAAACGAATACCATGAATTGGGAATGTTATATGCGCATTATCTGTTGAAGAAATACGGGCACAATGTGATTTATCTTGGCGCCAACGTGCCACTCTTTGATGTTCAACAACTTGCGTTGCTTAAAAAGCCTGATTTTATCCTCACTTCTGTAACTACCTCGCTGGCAACCGGCGAAACATCGGAGTTTCTGGATCAGTTAACCAATGTTTATGAGGGAAAAATACTTATATCAGGGCTGCAACTGAATGAAACACCTCTGCCTCTTCCTCCCAACATTCAGCTGATCACCTCGTTTAAGCAGTTTACCGACTTTCTCGAATCTATTCCTTAACCTTGCTCTCTTCCCATAAAGGTTGTAAAAACGTGATATTACACATGTATCTATTTGATTATGTAACTGTTATATATATTATGAAATATTTAACAATTTTTTAATCAACACCTATTGCTTTGTTTAGTTTTTGGTTGTAATTTGGTCAACAAATTAAAAAGCTTCTAAACAATTAATGATAAATGCTGAAGGTCTTTGCAATCAAGCAACATAATCATATTCAACATGTATCAATATTATTTAGAATGGTTTTAAAAGCAAATGTTTAGCGATTTTTAACAACACTTAAACATTATCAACCATGACACAAATCGAATTCTCGCACAAACTGGTTAGTCTTCGCAATAATCTGGAATACTATGCAAATATGCTCACATCAAACCGGGAAGAAGCTAAAGATCTTTTGCAGGATACATTCCTGAAAGCTCTCTCAAACCGTGACAAATTTGCCAGCGACACTAATCTCAAAGCCTGGACATACACCATCATGAAGAACACCTTCATCAACAATTACCGCCGCAATCAGAAAGCCAATACCATTGTTGATTCAACCGAAGACTTGTTCTACCTGAATATTGCCAGGAAAAGTGATTTCCCATCACCTGAATCAAGGATCTCGGAAAAAGAAATAAACAAGACCATCAGCAACCTGGACGAAGACCAGCGGATGCCCTTCGAAATGCACAATGCCGGCTACAAGTACAAAGAAATTGCCGACCATCTGAACATCTCAATAGGCACTGTTAAAAGCAGGATTTTCTTCACCCGTCGCAAACTGATGGATTCACTCAAAGATTTTGCCGACTAAATTCAGGTATTGATTTACCTAATTACCGCTTTTGGCTAAAACCGAATGCGGTATTTTTTTTATTATTCAGCCTTCTGAATGCTCAGTTTTAAAATGGCGAAAATCATGACTGAAGCACTGATCCACTGAACAGGGTTAAGTACTTTCCCATTGAAGAAATAATCAAAAATAACTGCCGAAACCGGAAAGCACAATTCGCAGATAGTGGCCAGCATGGCTCTCACACGTGTCAGTCCGAAATAATAAAGCACGATCGCTCCTGAACCGGTAGTAAAAGCAATAATCACGAAAATTATCCACTCTTTTTGGTTAATACCGCCAATTCCAGGCAAAGTTCCAACTATCGCAGTGATTACAAGCATTATAACTGCCGTAAATCCATACCTGTAGAATGTCGCTGTAACAAACTGGTACTTCTGCAGCACTTTCTTGCTGAGGACGGTGGAACTGCCGAACGATAGTGCCGCCAGCAACGAATAGCCGGCCGCCAGCATCGTATTGCTGCCGGTTTTAAAATCGGGGAACTTAAAACCGAATGTCAGAAAATATCCTGCTATTACAGCCACAACAGCCCACAGGGCAAAATTGCGCTTAAGCTTCTCTCCAAGTATCAACGCTGCCAGAATGATAGCAAAAACCGGTTGCAGTTTCTGTAGGAGCACAACAACCGTCAGCGTTTTAAATTCAACAAGGAACAAGGCTTTCACTATCGACATAGTGCCAACCGCGCCGCCCATAAGCGCCAGCAGGAAAAACAACATCACATCGGCAGGCGTAAAGGTACGCAATGCTTTATATTCCCTGAAAAGGAAGACATTCATGATGAGGAACGGCAGCGCATGAAATATAAAAACTACAAGGGTGATATCGAGCCTGTAAAGCCTCGGAGTAAGCACAATCCCGTCAAGTCCCCAAAGAACGGCCGCGAAACAAATGGCCATAGCACCGGCAAATACAGCTTTATTGATCTTCATTCGTTTGTTTCTTCATTTATTAATCACACACTATAAAACGCAAAATTAGGGAAATTTGAACAATCCGGTTTGTTGATGCCGGCATTACAAGGCATTGATCAGGCAGTTATGAACAAATCTGTTATTTCATTAACAATGAGCTTCAGTAATTTTTAAATATTTCAGGTATTCTTACCTTTGCAATTAAATTGAACAGATTTAAAAAATAAAACCAACTATATGATTACCAACAACTTCGTTCTTAGACACAATGGCCCTCGTCCAGCTGAAGCAGAGAAAATGCTTAACATACTTGGTGTTTCTGATTTAGACCAACTCATTGAGGAAACCGTTCCAAACTCTATCAGGTTACCCAAACCTCTCAACCTGCCCAAGGGCATGAATGAGGCTGAATATCTTGATCATATCCGGCATATTGCTTCGAAGAACAAGGTCTTCAAATCCTATATCGGGCTTGGATATTACAATACGATTACTCCATCAGTAATTCTTCGGAACATTTTCGAAAACCCGGGTTGGTATACATCCTACACTCCATACCAGGCAGAAATTTCGCAGGGCCGCCTCGAAGCGCTTCTCATATTCCAGACCATGGTCAGCGACCTTACGGGTATGCCGATAGCGAATGCATCGCTGCTCGACGAAGGCACTGCCGCTGCCGAAGCCATGATCATGTTTTACAATGCACGTTCCCGTGAAGCGGTAAAGAACAATGCCAATGAATTTCTGGTTTCGGAAACACTTTTCCCGCAAACGATAGATGTTCTGCACACCAGGGCTGGCGCACTGGGTATTGAAATTAAAGTTCAGCCTGCAGAAGAGTTCATTTTCAGCGAAAAGACGTTTGGCGCCCTCTTGCAGTATACTGACCGCTTTGGAAATATCAATGATTACAAAACGCTTGTTCAGCAGGCTAAGGAGAAAAATGTAGCAGTAGCTGTGGCTGCTGACCTGCTCAGCCTTACACTTCTGACACCTCCCGGCGAATGGGGAGCCGATGTTGTGCTTGGATCAACGCAGCGGTTCGGAATACCGATGGGGTTTGGTGGCCCTCATGCTGCTTTCTTTGCCACCAAAGAGGATTACAAACGATATATCCCTGGCAGGATTATCGGAATTTCGGTTGATGCTTCCGGCAACAGGGCTTTGCGAATGGCTTTGCAGACACGCGAACAGCACATAAAACGTGAAAAGGCAACTTCAAACATATGCACAGCCCAGGCTCTCCTCGCAATCATGGCCGGGATGTATGCTGTGTATCACGGTCCCAAAGGCTTACGCGAAATCGCAAGGCATATCAATATCCTCACAGGAGTGCTGGCCCAGGAATCCAAAGCATACGGCTATACCCTACTCAATTCCGATTTCTTCGACACCGTGAGGTTACGCATTCCCGGATCAACCACGCTGGAAGAAATCCGCCGGCTTGCCCTTGACAGCCAGGTTAATCTGCAATATATTGATGCACAAACCATTGGCATCAGCATCGACGAAACTACATCGCTCGACGATGTTAACCTTGTACTTCATATTCTTGCCTCGGCCAATAAGATAGTTTACAATGAGTTTGTTTGCGACCCGGCTGTTTGCGGACTGATAAGGACATTTGATGCAAAGTTTGACCGTAACACCCGGTATCTTGAAGGAAAGGAGTTTAACAGCTACCATTCCGAAACCGAGATGATGCGATTTCTTAAAAAGCTTGAGAACCGGGATCTTGCTCTTAACCGCAGCATGATACCGCTTGGGTCATGCACCATGAAACTGAACGCTGCAACAGAAATGATACCGCTCAGCTGGCCTGAATTCGGGGCTATCCATCCGTTTGTTCCGGCAAACCAGGCCGAAGGCTACAAACTGATGATTGATGAACTTGAAAAGGCTCTGTGTGAAGTGACGGGGTTCAGTGCTATTTCATTCCAGCCGAATTCGGGTGCTGCCGGAGAATATACCGGTTTGCTTGTAATAAAAGCCTGGCACGAAAGCCGTGGCGATTCTGACCGTAAGGTTTGCCTGATCCCGGCATCAGCACATGGCACCAACCCGGCAAGTGCTGCAATGGCCGGCATGGAAGTAGTAGTTGTAAAAACCGACGACCAGGGAAACATTGACACCATCGACCTTCGTGAGAAAGCTGAAAAACACCGGGAAAGGCTGGCAGCGCTCATGGTTACCTACCCATCAACCCATGGCGTTTTTGAAGAAGACATTCTTGAAATTGTGAAAATTGTTCATCAGTTTGGCGGACAGGTATATATGGACGGAGCGAACATGAACGCACAGGTAGGTCTTACCAATCCCGGCATTATCGGGGCTGATGTTTGCCACCTGAATCTTCATAAAACATTTGCCATCCCACATGGAGGCGGCGGCCCTGGAGTAGGTCCTATTGGTGTTGCAGCTCATCTGAAGCCTTTCCTTCCGGGACATTCTGTAGTAAAAACCGGGGGTGATCATGCTATTACTGCAGTTGCCTCTGCTCCTTTCGGCAGCGCACTCGTACTGCCTATCTCTTACGCTTACATTAAATTGCTTGGTGGAAACGGCCTCACTGAAGCAACAAAATATGCCATTCTGAATGCAAACTACCTGAAGACAAAACTTGAGGGCGATTATAAAATACTTTATACAGGCAGCAAAGGCAGGGTTGCCCATGAAATGATCCTTGATTGCAACCAGTTCTCAAAAACCGCTGATGTACAGGTTATTGACATAGCCAAACGCCTCATGGATTATGGTTTCCACGCTCCTACCGTTGCTTTTCCGGTTCATGGGACCCTGATGGTTGAGCCCACTGAAAGTGAGCCTCTCTCCGAGTTAGACCGGTTTGTTGAAGCCATGGTCGCTATCAGGCACGAAATTGCTGAAATTGAAGCCGGAACAGCAGATAAAGCTTTAAACCCGATAAGGAAAGCTCCTCATACAGTGGAAATGATAACCGCTGAGGAATGGACTTTGCCTTACACAAGGCAGAAAGCTGCCTTCCCGCTGCCCTGCGACAAACAGGACAAATACTGGCCTGCGGTAACCCGTATTGATGATGCTTACGGTGACCGCAATCTTATGTGCACATGTGCACCTATAGAAAGTTACCAGTAAACTGCCGGTTACCATTAACCAATTGCTGAAAGAAACACTAAATTTGCAGCCCCGTATTCCGGGGCTGTTCTTATACTATTCATCCTGAAATGAAAATCGCCCGCAATTCATTGTTTTACATAGTAACAGTCAGCATTTTTGTGGTGCTGATGTGGGTGATTCTTGACGGCGGAAAACAATTACAGACTAATGTAAGAACGGCCCCATCGAATACCACGACTGTTCAAACTGTGGTGAACCAGCCGGCAGAAAGCTCACAATCAGGTTCGTTTGACGCTATAATCAATATCACACAGAACCCTCTGGCCATCCTCATACTGCAGATAATTGTAATACTGATACTCTCGAGGCTGTTTGCCTACTTCTCGCAGAAAATCAAGCAACCATCAGTAATCGGGGAAATCATCGCAGGGATCGTGCTCGGCCCTTCAGTGCTGGGAGCATTGTTTCCCGGCATTTTTACTTTTATATTTCCTCAGAGCTCGATCGAAACACTTCATTTCCTCAGCCAGATAGGCTTGATATTATTCATGTTTATAGTTGGTATGGAACTGGATGTCAATGTATTGAAACGTTCAGTAGGGACAGCCATTATGGTCAGCCATGCCAGCATTATATTTCCCTTTGCCCTTGGTGTAGCTCTTTCATATTTCTTATACCCCGACTTTGCTCCGGCTCATGTTTCATTTCTGGCATTCTCACTGTTCATAGGAACTGCCATGAGCATAACGGCCCTTCCTATCCTTGCCAGGATAATCCAGGAACGTGGCCTTACACGCACAAAACTTGGCACTCTGGCACTCACTTGCGGCGCAATAGACGACATCACCGCCTGGGGAATTCTTGCCGCTGTAATAGCCATTGTGAATTCAGGCTCATGGATAAACGCGTCGGTAACGTTCCTTCTGTCTGTTGTTTACATCCTCCTGATGATATTTGTGGTTCAACCTTTTCTCAAAAAGATAGGCAAGGTCTATATAGCCCGCGAAACACTTAGCAAACAAATAGTTGCAGTTATCCTCATCATATTGCTCGTATCTGCATTTATTACAGAACTAATTGGTATTCAAGCACTTATAGGAGCGTTTTTTGCCGGTATCATCATGCCGAAAACCGCTGAATTCAAGAAAAACGTGATCGAAAAAATTGAAGACCTGAGCCTTGTGCTTTTCATGCCTTTGTTTTTTGCTTTCACAGGATTAAGGACCGAAATCGGACTTTTGAACCAGCCCGATCTATGGATCGTCTTCCTGATTGTTATGACGGTGGCTGTTGTAGGCAAGTTTGCCGGGACTGCTCTTGCTGCGCGGTTTGGTGGTTTGTCGTGGGAGATATCGCTATCGCTTGGTACACTCATGAATACCCGCGGGCTTATCATGCTCATTGTGCTCAATATAGGCTATGATTTTGGTGTGATCTCTCCGGAAATCTTTGCTATAATGGTTCTTATGGCATTATTAACCACTTTTATGACAGGGCCGGTATTATCATTGATTCAACGGATGTTTAGCGGGAAAACCGTTGCAACAATCACTGAATCAGTTCACCCATTCAAAATATTGCTGGCATTTGGCCCCCCGAAGATGGGAAGTACACTGCTCAATCTTTGCAGGTTTTTGCTGCCACAGCAAAACGGCATAACCAATGCCGGCCTTGTTACGGCCATACACCTTACTCCCAGTGCAGAAGTGCATCCAACCCAGGCGGCAGTTTTTGAGAGAGAGGGATTTGAGCCCATCATAAACACAGCAAACCATTACGGCATCCAGCTCAATACGATCTACAGGGCAACCGACGATGTGCAGTCAGAGATCATAAGGACTGCAAGGCAAAACAGATGTGACCTGTTATTGCTGGGAAGCGCAAAATCAGTTTTCACCAGCGACCCGCTTGGCGGAAAAATCAGGAAAACACTTCACGATAGTCCTTGCAATGTAGGCATACTGGTTGACCACGGCTTTACCTCAGCAAGAAATGTCGTAGTATATTACCCTGAACAACAGGACCGATTTTTCTCCGCCACCATTGACAACATGATACAGAATCCTGATGTGCAATCCATTACAATTGCCGATCAGAGTATTTCCGGCAAGGTCTCAGATATTCCGGTTTTCAATAGTGAAAAAGTCAGGCTGGTTGAGGCAGGCATACTTGATACCCCCGGCAACATTATGGAGATAAGCGACCTAATCATCGTCCATGTCGATGACTGGAATGATGAAGTGATCAGGAAAATGATGAAATTAGGAAAGTTGCCCTCTGTGCTGATTATCAAGAGCTAAGCTTACTCATGACTACGCCATCATATCGAGGCAATGCCTGATACGCTGCCAGGTAGCCTCAATATCGTGATCCAGCCCTACACTGAACCTCACCAGTCCTTCTGAAAGTCCCATCTCATCCTGTATTTCTTTCGGAACTTCGCTCGAAGTGCTCCTTCCTGAATTGCTGAACAGCGTTTTAAAGTACCCAAGGCTCACTGCCAGATAGCCAACATCATGCATTTCAATCAGTTCCATAAACCGGGCAGCACGCTCGCTGGTAAGCAGATCAATAGCCAGCATACCGCCAAATCCAAAGTCTGCATTCATCAGTTGCTTCATCAGTTCATGGCCTTTGTGATCGGGCAGTCCGGGGTATGAAACCTTTAATCCGGCTTCCTTCATCCTGGTAGCCAGATATAAGGCATTCCTGCTGTGCTGTTGCATGCGGATATGCAGTGTATGCAGATTTTTGAGGATACTGGATGAGCGCAGCGGATCGAGCACCGGCCCGAGCAGCATGGCTGTCCCCGAATTTACATCAATAAGTGAATTGATAAAGTCGTTGGTTCCGCAAATTGCACCTGCCACACAGTCGTTTTTGCCGTTGATAAATTTGGTCATGCTGTAAACAACCACATGTGCCCCCAGCTTAGCAGGCTGAATGATAAGCGGTGTAAATGTATTATCGACAACAAGCATGATGCCATGCTCATTGGCAATAGCTGCAAGAGCCGGAATATCAGATATCTGCAGCATGGGATTGGTCATTGATTCCGTATAGATCAGCCTGGTTTCGGGCCTGATAGCCTTGCGCACCGATTCAAGGTCGGAAATATCCACGAAAGTGGTTTTGATATTGAATTTCGGGGCATAATTGCTTAGAAATGCGAATGTTCCGCCATACGTGGTCATACTTGATACAATATGATCGCCGCTGTTGCATATCTGCATAATGGCCGCAGTGATGGCGCTCATGCCCGAAGCGGTTACCCATCCCTGCTCAGTGCCTTCTAACGCTGCCATGGCGTCGGAAAGGTACTTGTTGCTTGGATTCCAGTGCCTTGAGTAGAGGAAGCATCCTTCCTGCTCACCTTGAAACACATCCGTCATGGTTTTAGCCTGCAGGAATGTATAGGTTGCTGAATCGGTAATTGACGGGTTTACATCACCGAATTCACCAAATTGCTTAAGGTCAAAAATTGCTTTTACCGGGTCTCGCTTCATAATATGCTTTATTGGGTTTGCAAAATGCTTGAAATCTGTTTATTAGCTCGCTTCATGGTTAGAAGAAGACGAGTAACAAATTTACGCAAAATACTGAAAGAACCTCATCAGAATAATACTGTCCCGGCAGGAAAATGCAGAAATTGCAGTTACAGCTCTCAAAAACCCTATAAGATGAATGATCACCACAACTACCTCATAATCTTAATTTTATATACCCGGTCAGCTCATCACTAATTTTTTCGTTCATAATCTTTTAATTGTACCTTTGCCCTTCCATTTAAACCAAATTCAATGAGAAAATCCATTCATTATCTTGCCCTCGCAACAGTAGCAGTGGCAATTCTGGCAACAGCCTGCAACAAAGGCAAGAATGCCGGTAATTCCGGTAACGGGCTTTTCGGCGAAAAATCCGGCATCGTTTACTATAAACCATTCGACATGATGGGTGTAAAAATGACACAGACCCTTTATTTCGATGAATACGGCAATAAGGAAATGCGTGAAACCGTGATTGAAGGCAACATGATGGGCACAGCAATGAAACAGCACAGTGTCGATATAAGGGAAGGCAACATCAGCTACCATTATGAACTTGAAAATAACATGGGCCAGGGTGAGCAGGCCAAGAAAGAAGCCTATAAAGCCACTCTTCCCCCCGAAGTAATGGAACAGATGAATATTGCAGCCCTTTCAGCTGACTGGAAAAAACGCCTCGATTACAAAGAAGAAGGCGAGGAAACTGTTGCCGGTATTAAAGGCATTAAATATTCAATTGCCCCCGACAGTACAAACCTGGCCAATCGTATGGTTGGAGTTCAGTATAAGAACATACCGCTGAAAATAGTTATGGGCCAGCTCGAAATGGTTGCCGACAAGGTTGATTTTGATGCCAAAGTTCCCGCCGATAAATTCAAGGTTCCCGCCGGCTATACAATTATCGATGAAAAAACTATGCCTCAGGGACTTCCGCAGGAAGAACTCGGGTCAGAAGCCGATAGCCTGGCCAAATAGTTTCAGGCTTTATGAAAAGATTTAAAACGGTTGCCCTGTGCAGCCGTTTTTTTATGCCGTTTTTTCGAATACTTTGAGAACTTTCCGGTTAAAGATTGTTCTTAAGTGACAGTTAATTAATCCGGGCAGGTTTTTATGCCCGGAATTTGGTAATTTTGCACCCTTTAACAAAAAAGAATTATGCATTACGATGTACTCGTTATTGGCAGCGGCCCGGGAGGTTATGTAGCAGCCATACGTGCTTCGCAACTTGGTTTTAAAGTTGGAGTTGTCGAAAAATCAGAACTTGGCGGTGTGTGCCTCAACTGGGGATGCATCCCTACAAAGGCATTGCTGAAAAGCGCCCAGGTTTTCAACTACTTTAAACATGCTGAAAATTATGGAGTTAAACTAAACGGAACTGCTGAAGCCGATTTACCCGAAATGGTTAAGCGCAGCCGCGGAGTTGCCGAAGGCATGAGCAAGGGCATACAATTCCTTTTTAAAAAGAATAAAATCGATCATATACAGGGATTCGGCGTTGTGAAACCCGGTAAAAAAGTTGCCGTGACTTCTGCTGACGGCCAATTGACCGAATACACTGCCAATCACATCATTATAGCCACCGGCGCGCGCTCACGTGAGCTGCCGAACCTGAAACAGGACGGCAAGAAAATTATCGGTTACCGTGAAGCAATGACCCTGCCCGAACAGCCCAAACGCATGGTTGTTGTAGGTTCTGGAGCCATTGGGTCGGAGTTTGCTTACTTCTACAACTCCATAGGCACCGAAGTTACACTGGTGGAATTCATGCCAAATGTTGTTCCGCTTGAAGACGAAGAAGTATCAAAACAACTGGAACGCAGCTTCAAGAAAGCAGGAATGAAAGTCATGACTTCTTCAACGGTTGAGAGTGTTGAACTCAAGGGAGACACTTGTTTTGTAAAGATCAAAACGCCCAAAGCCGAGGAAACCGTTGAATGTGATATCGTCCTGTCAGCCGTGGGTATTGCCACCAACCTCGAAGGAATCGGACTCGAAGAAACCGGTATCAAAATTGAAAAAGGAAAGGTGATCGTCGATGATTTTTACCGCACTAATGTGGAAGGATATTACGCTATCGGCGACATTGTTCATGGCCCCGCCCTCGCCCATGTAGCATCGCACGAAGGTATCACCTGTGTTGAAAAGATCGCCGGAATGCATGTTGAACCACTGAATTATGGCAATATTCCAGGTTGCACTTACACATCGCCCGAAATTGCATCAGTCGGCATGACCGAGAAAGCCGCAAGGGAAGCCGGTTATGAAATCAAAGTCGGAAAGTTCCCGTTCACTGCTTCGGGAAAAGCCAGCGCCGCAGGCTCCAAAGACGGTTTTATCAAGGTAATATTTGATGCGAAATATGGCGAATGGCTTGGCGCTCATATGATTGGTGATAATGTCACCGAGATGATCGCCGAAGCCGTTGTAGCCCGCAAACTGGAAACCACAGGTCACGAAATCATCAAATCGGTCCACCCTCACCCCACCATGAGCGAAGCCGTGATGGAAGCTGTTGCCGCAGCTTACGGAGAAGTGATTCATATTTAGGAAGCGGCACTCATATAATTTAACGAACTCTTACTGCTTGTCCTTTCTGCTATGGAACTGATCAAAACAGATATACCTGATGTAATTATACTGAAGCCCAGCGTTTTCGGCGACAGCCGCGGATACTTCTTTGAATCGTACCAGCACGAAAATTTCAAAGAATTCGGGATCAGGGCTACGTTTGTTCAGGATAACGAATCACGTTCCCAAAAAGGAGTGCTGCGCGGCCTCCATTTTCAGCATCCTCCGTTTGCACAGGGCAAACTCGTCAGGGTGATAAAGGGCGCTGTTCTTGATGTTGCGGTTGATCTCAGGCAAAACTCCCCTACTTTTGGCAAGTGGGTTTCGATGACGCTCACAGGCGAAAACAAATGGATGTGCTGGATTCCCGAAGGATTTGCTCATGGATTCCTTACCCTCGAAGACGATACTATTTTTACTTATAAGTGCACCAACTATTACAACAAGGCTTCCGAAGGAGCCATCCGGTGGAACGATCCTGACCTTAACATTGCCTGGGGAACTGATGATCCGTCGCTCTCAGGCAAGGACGCCCAAGCACCTTTACTCAAACAGCTTATTACCCTTTTCTAAATCACTCGTAAAACTGGTACAAAACTTGTAAGCTACTCATGAAAAACATTACTCACACATTTTCATCTCTTGCAGGTTTCATGAAGAAACGAATTCTTATCATCGTTGCATTGATTGCCATAGCCGGTATTCACGGCTTTTTCCTGTTGCGCGACGACTCCAAAGGTGTTGACGACGAAAACTACCGTAAAGCATTGATGCACAGCAACAAGGTATTTTCACTGGTGCTTCCTGCCCGGGTAGAATTTGCCGGCGAAGAAACGCCTTTAAGCTTGTACTATGTGCGTGAAGGCCTCGACCGCGAGCTCACCGTGAATACATACTGGCATTCTTCTACGATACTCATGCTGAAGAAGGCTGCCCGTTATTTCCCTACCATAGTTCCGATTCTGAAGAGTAACGGCCTGCCTGAAGACTTCAAGTACCTGGTGCTTATTGAAAGCGGACTCTCTAACGTGGTTTCGCCGGCAGGCGCTGCAGGATTCTGGCAGTTTCTGCCTGAGACCGGCAAACGTTACGGCCTCGAAATCAACGAAGAAGTAGATGAACGCTACAATCTTGAAAAATCGACGATAGCAGCCTGTAAGATGCTCAAGGACACAAAGGCCATATTCAAAAACTGGACCCTGGCAGCAGCAGCTTACAATGCCGGCGAAGGCAAGATACTCAAGGAACTCAACAGGCAGAAGGTCGATAACTATTACGACCTTTACCTGAGTGCCGAAACATCAAGATATATCTACCGGCTGCTGGCGCTCAAACTGCTTTATGAACATCCCACCGAATTCGGCTTTTACCTGAGAAAAAAAGATCAGTACCCTCCTATTCCCACCTACCAGGTGAAGGTTGACTCAACCATAAAAGACCTCATTGCATTTGCCGGTTATCACAAGATCAACTACCGGATTCTCAAAGAGTTTAATCCCTGGCTATTGAAAGACAAACTTTCGAATACGACCGGAAAGGCCTATACTTTTCTTATCCCAAAACCCGGATATGAAGTGTACGACAGCCTTGTAAGCGAAATTCCGGAGGGTGAAATGATATTCAACGACACGATAACTGCCGGTAAACTCCACTAAATTATCTATACCGGTCAATTAGCCGGCACCTCTTTCATGGAAGTCATCAGCGAAAGCACAGGAGTAACCTTACATAATGAACCGGCCACCGGAGAAGAAAATCTGGAAGTTTACGGCGCAAGGGTTCACAATCTCAGAAATATAGATGTAGTAATACCGAGAAACAAGCTTGTTGTCATAACAGGCCTCAGCGGGAGCGGCAAATCTTCACTGGCCTTTGATACCATTTATGCCGAGGGCCAGCGCCGTTACATGGAAACCTTTTCAGCCTACGCCCGCCAGTTTATCGGCAACCTCGAAAGGCCTGACGTGGATAAAATTACCGGGTTGAGCCCTGTGATTTCCATCGAACAAAAGACAACCATCCGCAATCCCCGGTCAACGGTTGGGACAATTACCGAAATATATGACTTCCTCCGCCTGCTGTTTGCCCGCGTCGGCGAGGCTTACAGCTATTCGTCAGGCGAGAAAATGGTCAGGTATTCCGAAAACCAGATCGTAGAACTTATCAACACTGAATTCACGGACAAGTCAGTGTACCTGCTGGCACCTTTGGTCAAAGGGAGGAAAGGCCACTACCGCGAGCTTTTCGAACAGGTGCGGAAACAGGGATTTCTGAAAGTGAGGATTGATGGAAAGATCACCGACATCACCTTCGGGATGCAGGTCGACCGTTATAAAGTGCATGATATTGAGGTGGTTATTGACACAATAACCGTGAATGCAAAGAATGCAAACCGTATAACTGCATCAGTGCAAACAGCTATGCGGCATGGTAAAGGTGCTATCATGGTTGGAGATGTTTCTGCAGGTTCGGTGAGGTTTTACAGCCGCCTGCTCATGGATCCTGTCACCGGCATCTCATACGACGAGCCGGAGCCAAACACTTTCTCGTTCAATTCGCCCTATGGTTACTGTCCGCGATGCAAAGGACTGGGTGAAATATCGGAAATCGACTTTAAAAAGATCATCCCCGACCCGAAAAAAAGCATCCGCAAAGGAGCCATTGTGCCTGTGGGAGAGTATAAACAATCATGGATATTCAGGCAGCTTGAAGCCATTGCCCACAAATATCATTTTACCCTCGACACACCTGTTGAAGACATTCCCGAGCAGGCATTGGAAACAATTCTGTACGGCTCCGATGAAGTGATCAAGGTACACCACGAATCACTTGGTGTAACATCCTCATATTCATTGAATTTCGAAGGCATTGTCAACCACATTCAAAACCAGAGTGAAGAAAATAACTCCGAAGGATTAAAACGATGGGCCATCAGCTTTATGAACACTGTTGCCTGTCCCGAATGCGGTGGCAGCCGGCTGAAAAAGGAATCGCTGTGTTTCAGGGTCGATGGCAAAGACATTTCGCAACTTGCATCCATGGACCTTATCAATCTCTCGAAATGGTTTCATGGCCTTGGTAAAAGGCTCGACGAAAAACAAGCCAGAATTGCCGGCGAAATCATCAGGGAAATCACCAACAGGCTCAGCTTCCTGCTGGATGTCGGCCTCGACTATCTTACACTTAACCGTTCGTCGGGCAGCCTGTCGGGCGGAGAATC
>Ga0116170_10002056_pt1 | contig 19887 bp, 14 predicted proteins | sample AD_JPNHW1_MetaG_FD_89797 | JGI IMG/M metagenome (GOLD analysis project Ga0116170, IMG submission 89797) | Active sludge microbial communities of municipal wastewater-treating anaerobic digesters from Japan - AD_JPNHW1_MetaG | ecosystem: Engineered > Bioreactor > Anaerobic > Digestate | place...
ACCGAGAGCTTCAGGCGTTCGCTACGCGCGGCCCTGCGCGAGGATCCGGACATCGTCCTGGTCGGCGAGATGCGTGACCTGGAGACCATGGCCATCGCCATCGAGACGGCGGAGACCGGCCACCTGGTGTTCGGGACGCTTCACACCAGCACCGCGCCCTCCACCATCGACCGCATCATCGACCAGTTCCCGGCCGACCGCCAATCGCAGATCCGGACCATGCTCAGCGAGTCCCTCAAGGGCGTCATTGCGCAGACACTGTGCAAGAAGATCGGGGGCGGTCGGATTGCCGCGTTCGAGATCCTCATCGTCAATTCCGCCACCGCAAACCTGATCCGGGAAGGCAAGACCTTCCAGATCCCGTCGATCATGCAGACCCAGAGGGTCCAGGGAAACTGCATGCTCAACGAGTCCCTGCTCGACCTGGTGAAGAAGGGCCTGATCGAGCCGCGGGAGGCGCTCTTCAAGGCCGTGGATAAGGCCAGCCTGAAGGCCATCTTCGAGCGTCACAAGATTCCACTCGATCTCGACCTCGGCGAGGCCAAGAGCGAGTAGACCCAGTCGACGCGAACGGCCAATCTCTCCTTTTCCGGCACCTGGAGCCGGGTTCTGGTGCTCTCTCAGGTCAGCGCACCGATCGCTATGGCTGGGCCGTGGTGAGGACGCCGAGGACCGCCGTGCCGTAGCGCGCCAGCTTGACTTGGCCGACGCCGCTGACCCGGAGCAGCTCGTCGGTAGTCTGCGGCTTGAGGGCGGCCATCGCGGCGAGCGTGGCGTCGGAGAACACCACGTAGGCGGGCACACCCTGCTCCTCGGCGAGGCGCCGGCGCAGGGCGCGCAGGCGCTCGAACAGGGTGTCGTCCACCGCGCGACCGTCCGCGGTGAGACGCTCCCGCCTCTTCGCAGCCGGCTTGCGGGCGGCGCGCACGCGGGGCACGGCCAGCTCGATCCGCCGTTCACCGCGCAGCACCGGCCAGGCGGGGGGCAGCAGCTTCAGGACCGAGTACGCGGTGATGTCCTGGCGCAGCAGGCTGTGGTGGATGAGCTGACGCACAAGCGACATCCACTCACCTGCGGAGAGCTCCTTGCCGATCCCCCAGGTCGAGAGCCGGTCGTGGCCGAGATCTCTGATCCGCGCCGTGTCAGCGCCACGCAGCACCTCGACGACGTGGCCCGCGCCGAAGCGCTGCCCCACCCGGTAGACGCAGGAGAGCACCTTTTGCGCGTGCACCGTGCCGTCGTAGCGCTCGGGCGGGTCGAGACAGACGTCGCAGTTGCCGCAGTCCGGCTCGAGCTCCTCGCCGAAGTACCCGAGCAGCGCCCGCCGCCGACATCCCGCCGACTCGGCGAAGCCGATCATGGCATTGAGCTTGTGCAGCTCCACCCGGACCTGGGCGGGGTCGGAGCCGCCCTCGATGAGGCCGCGCGCGGTCATCACGTCCTGCATCCCGAACAGCAGGAGCGCCTCGGCCGGCATGCCGTCGCGCCCGGCACGCCCGGTCTCCTGGTAGTAGCCCTCGATATTCTTGGGCATGTCGTGGTGGACGACGAAGCGCACGTCCGGCTTGTCGATGCCCATCCCGAACGCCACCGTGGCGACGACGACCTGGAGCCGGTCACCCAGGAAGTCATCCTGGACGCGGGTGCGCTGAGGGGCGGGCAGCCCGGCGTGGTACGGCGCGGCCTTGATGCCCTCGTCCACGAGGCGGCCAGCCACCTCCTCGGTCCGGCGACGGCTCAGGCAGTAGACGATACCCGAGTCGCCCGGGCGGGCCCGCAGAAACGCCAGGAGCTGTGCGGCCGGATGGCTCTTCTCGACGACCGTGTAGCGGATGTTGGGGCGGTCGAAGCCGGCGACGAACTCCGGCGCCTCGAGCAGGCCCAGCTTGTCGCGCACGTCAGCCCGTGTCGCCTCGTCGGCCGTGGCCGTGAGTGCGAGCAGCGGGATCCCGGGAAATGCTCCCCGCAACTGCCCGAGGGCCAGGTACTCCGGCCGGAAGTCGTGCCCCCACTGGCTCACGCAGTGCGCCTCGTCGATGGCGAAGAGCGCAACCTGGACGCCGCGCAGGCGGTCGAGAAACGACTCCGTCATCAGGCGCTCGGGGGCGACGTAGAGCAGGTCGAGCTCGCCCGCGTGCAGCCGGGCCAGCGTCCGCCGCGCCTCACGCTCGTCGAGGGACGAGTTGTAGAACTCCGCCGCCACGCCGTTGCCCTTCAGGGCGTCCACCTGATCTTTCATGAGGGAAATGAGAGGCGAGACGACGATCGCCGTGCCCGGCCGCACCAGCGCCGGCACCTGATAGCACATGGACTTGCCACCGCCCGTCGGCATCAGGACGAAGGCGTCGCCCCCCGCCAGGACGTGCTCGATGACCTCGAGCTGGAGCCTGCGAAACGTCGGGTACCCGAACACGTCCCGCAGCACGGACAGCGGATCGGTCGCAGCGGAGGATGTCCTGCTCACGCCGCAACGCTACCACGGGCGCCGAGCCCGGAAGCCCCGGACCCGATCCCGAACCTGGACCGGGGTGCTCTCCTCAGGCCGGCCGTGCCCCCAGCAGCCGGGCGGGCAGGAACACAACCGCCTTGAAGAGGGCCAGGACACCGTCCACGGCGATGCCGACCAGGCGAAACGGCAGCAGGAACAGCCACACCACCGGGTAGAGCAGCAGCGCCAGCAGTGCCAGCGGCCAGCACAGCACCAGGACGATCAGCCAGAGGAGGAACTTGGTCATTGCGGGCCCTCCCGTCGACTGCTTTTACGCAGCCGGCGGCGCCGCGTTTCACCCCCGGACCGGGGTAGAATCGATTTCTCGCAGGCGGTGTTGTCTGCCACGTGACCATGACGCTCGCTGCTGGAACCTGCCTCGACGCCTACACCGTGGTCGCCCCTCTGGGCACCGGCGGCATGGGCGAGGTGTACCGGGCGCGGGACAGCCGGCTGGGACGCGACGTGGCGCTCAAGGTGATCGCCGGCAAGGCGGTCGGGGACCCCGAGGCACTGGCGCTCTTCGAGCGTGAGGCCCGCACCCTGGCCACGCTGTCGCACCCCAACATCCTCTCGATCTTCGACTTCGGCAGAACCGACGGCCATACCTACGCGGTCATGGAGCTGCTGGAGGGGGGCACCCTCCGGGAACGGCTCGGGGGCCGCCCGCTGCCCTGGCGCACCGCCGTTGCCGTGGCCATGGCCGTGGCAAAGGGGCTTTCGGCCGCCCACGCCAAGGGAATCGTGCATCGCGACGTCAAGCCGGAGAACATCTTCGTGCAGGCGGACGGGCAGGTGAAGATCCTCGACTTCGGCCTCGCCCACATCGAGGAGGAGGCTCTGGCGGCCGACGAGGGCACACCGGTGCTCGGCCGGACCGGATTCGTCGGCAGCAAGCTCTACATGGCGCCCGAGCAGGTCGTCCACGGCGCAGTCGACGCCCGCACCGACATCTTCGCCCTCGGGCTGGTTCTCTACGAGATGCTGGCCGGCCGCCACCCGTTCGCACGCCTGTCGACGAGCGAGACGATGGCCTCGATCCTGCGGGAGGAGGCTCCCCCGATCCGGGCCCAGGGCAAGACCGTCCCCCCCGCCCTCGCGCAGGTGGTGCACACCTGTCTGGCCCAGGATCCCGCCCGGCGCTTCCCCACCGCCCTCGACCTCATGCTTGCCCTGGGTGAGGTCAGCCTCTCGCCGGAGATGGCTCGACCGTCGCCCACCGTCTGGCTCGAACGCACCCTGTGGTTCGGAATCGGCCTCTTCTTTGGCATGGCGGCCATCGGCCTCGCCTGGCTCTTCCTCACCTGATCCACATGACTTGCTGACTCGCCGATCTGCTGATCTGCTGAAACGCTGACAGTGCTATCTTTCCCGCTTGCGGCGCCACGCCGCGGTCGGGAGGCAGGCATGTGCGGAATCTTCGGGATCGTCACCAACCGTGAGCAGGAGCTGGGCCCGGTGCTCGCGGATGCGGCACGGCGCCTCTCCTACCGCGGTTACGACTCGGTGGGGTGTGCCACCTTCCACGCCGACCATTCGGTGGACCTGCGCAAGGACAAGGGCAAGGTCGACGACGTGGCGAGCCGTCTCGGGTTTGCCGGGATGACCGGCGTGCGTGGCATCACCCAGCTCCGCTGGGCGACCTTCGGCACCCCCTCGACGGTCAACGCCCAGCCTCACATCGACTCCGACGGCGACCTCGTCGGCGCCCACAACGGCAACGTCGTCAACAACGTCGAGCTGCGCCTCCAGTTCGCCGCTGAGGGCATGACCGTGCGCTCGGAGAACGACGGTGAGTCGTGCGTGCACGCCGTGGAGCGCTGGTTCGACCGCGGCTTCGACATGGTCGAGGCGATCCGTCGCGCCTATGGCGACCTGCAGGGCGACTACGCCTTCGTCATCGGCCACGTCAAGGAAGACAAGCTCTACGCCATCAAGAAGGGCTCGGGCCTGGTCGTCGGGCTGACCGATGACACCGCCTGCGTTTCCTCCGACCTGCCCTCCATCCTCCCCCTGACGCGCCGCATCCTGCGCATCCAGGACGGCGAGATCGCCATCCTCTCGCCCGGGAGCGTGGAGCTCGTGCGCGTCGCCGACGGCGTCCACCTCCAGCGCGACCCCGAGGAGATCGTCGAGACCATGGAGGCGGCGCAGAAGGGCGGCTACCCGCACTTCATGCTCAAGGAGATCCACGAGCAGCCCCAGGTGGCGCGCGAGCTGCTCCACCTGCTGGACGCCTCGGTGGACGTCGCCGGCTACGTCGAGAAAATGCGGAAGGCCCGCCACCTCTACCTGGTGGCGTGCGGCACGTCCTATCACGCCTGCATGCTGGGAGCGGTGTACCTGGCGCGCCTGGCCGGGCGCGCCGCCGTGCCGGTGCTGGCGCCGCAGTTTATCGCCCAGTACGGCCCCGCCCTCGGTCCCGAGGACGTCGGGGTGTTCGTGAGCCAGTCGGGGGAGACCAAGGATGTCCTCAACGCCCTCAATGTCGCTCGCGAGCGCGGCGTCGAGGTGCTGTCGCTGGTCAACGTCATCGGCTCGACGCTCATGGTCACCGCCGACCGCTACCTGCCCCTGGCTTGCGGCTACGAGATTTCGGTTCCGGCCACCAAGACCTTCCTCAACCAGGTCGTGGCGTTCCTCTACCTCGCGATGCGCATGGGCGGCCACCCGACGGCCATGCTCTACGACTTGCCCCGCCTCATCGAGACGACGCTGCAACAGGTGGGGCCGCACATCCACGACCTCGAGGACGTCCTGCTCCCCTGGCAGGACACCTACTGCCTGGGCTACGGCGCCACCTACCCCATTGCCCTGGAAGGCGCCCTCAAGCTCAAGGAAGTCACCTACATCCACTGCGAGGGGATGCTCTCCACCGAGTTCAAGCACGGGCCACTCTCGGCGGTTTCCGACGAGTACCCGGTGATCTTCGTGGCGGGTCCGGAAAACGTCCCGCTCATCGTCTCGGGGATCAACGAGGTGTCTTGCCGCGGCGGCCGCACCATCATCATCGGCGAGGAGGACCCCCGTCTGCGCGCCAACGGCCACGACCTTCTGGTGCTGCCGAAGTCAGGGCCGCTCTTCTCGCCGATCCTGGGCATCCTGCCGCTGCAGCTCCTGGCCTACCGGGTGAGCGTCGCCAAGGGGTTCGACCCCGACTTCCCGCGCAATCTCTCGAAGACCCTGACGGTGGACTGAAGAACCGCCCACCCATCCAGCAGGCCAGCGAATCAGGAGATCAGCGGAGTAGCAACAACCTGGTCCCTGTTAATGTGCTGATGCGCTGAATTGCTGATTGGCTGATGCGCTGATTCGCTGATGGGCTGATAAGCTGAAGGGGCGATGGATCGAGCGACGGAGGACCGGCTGCTGGCTCTGGCCGTGGCACGAGGAGACCTCCGGCTCGAGGACATCGCCCAGGCCGAAGACGCCGGGCCCGCCGGAGCTCGCCTCGACTGCCTGGTGGCGTCCGGTCGCCTCACCGCTGGAGCCGTCGACGACCTGCAGGCAGGCGTGACCCGACTTTTCGGCAGCACCATCGCGGCTCGCGACTCCTCCGCACCCAGGGCCCTGAGCACCATGGCCCTGCTGGCCCTGGCCGACGACCTGTCCGCCGGCCTGAAAGTCGGCCGCTACGAGATCGTCGAGCCGATCGGTCGCGGTGGTATGGGCCAGGTCTACAGGGCATTCGATCCCTCCCTGGCGCGCCACGTTGCCCTCAAGGTCCTCTGCACCGACAGCCCGGAGCTCGCGCGGCGGTTCTTCCGGGAGGCCCAGGCTCAGGCTCGCATCGACCACCCGCACGTTTGCCAGGTGTTCGAGGTCGGTGAGGAGGGCGGGCGGCTGTACATCGCCATGCAGCTCATCGCCGGCCAGACGCTCGGCCGGGCGGCTCCCGACCTCACCCTCGAGCAGCGCGTGCGGGTCATGGAGACTGTCGCCGAGGCGGTGCACGAGGCGCATCGACAAGGTCTCATCCACCGCGACATCAAGCCCGGCAATATCATGGTCGAGCGGCTCCCCGATGGCACCCCCAACCCGGTGGTGCTCGATTTCGGCCTCGCCCTCGACCAGCAGGCTCCCGGGCTCACGCGCACCGGGGTGGTCATGGGGACGGTGCAGTACATGGCGCCTGAGCAGGCCCGGGGTGAGGTCCACGCAGTGGATCGCCGAGCCGACGTGTGGAGCCTGGGAGCGGTCCTCTACGAGCTGGCCAGCGGCGTGCCGCCTTTTCAGGGCAGCGGCGAGGCGGAGGTGCTGCTCAAGGTCATGCAGCAGGAGGTGCCACCGCTGCGCCAGCGGGTGCCCCAGGTGCCGCCGGACCTCGAGACCATCGTCATGAAGTGCCTGGAGCGCGAGCCACAGCGACGCTACGACTCGGCCCGCGCCCTGGCCGAGGATCTGCAACGTTTCCTCGACGGCGAGCCCCTGATCGCCCGGCCGACCAGCTTCCTCTACCGCCTGCGCAAGCGCGCCCGCAAGCATCGCGCCGCGGTGGCGACGGCGGCCGTCTCCCTGGTGGTGCTGGCCGGACTCGTGGGGGTTGGTGTAAGGGGACGTCTGCAGGCCGCCGAGCGGGCCCGACTGGCCCAGCAGTTCGGCCAGGAGGTCGAACGCATGGAGGGCTTTCTGCGCAACGCGTACGCCCTCCCGTTGCATGACGTGCGGCCCGAGCGGGCGCTCGTGCGCAAGCGCATGGAGTCGGTGGCGGAGCAGGTCCACACGCTCGGCCGCACCGCGGTTGGCCCTGGCAGGTACGCCCTGGGACGAGGGTATCTGGCGCTCGGTCAGCCCGCCCTGGCGCGAGAGCACCTCGAGGCCGCGTGGCAAGCCGGCCACCGGACGCCGGAGACCGCCTTCGCCCTAGGCCAGTGTCTGGCTCTGCTCTACCGGGACGCTCTCGACGAGGTCCAGCGCATCTCCATCAAGGAGCTGCGCGAGGCGCGGAAGAAGGCGCTTCAAGCAACCCTCCGCGCGCCGGCGCTGCGCTACCTGGAAGCGAGTCGCGGCGCGACCCTGGAGTCCACGAGCCTGCTGGAAGGGCTGGTGGCGCTGCTGGACGAGCGGTTCGACCAGGCGCTGGCGAGCAGTGACCAGGCTGCCAGGGAGGCTCCGTGGCTTTACGAGCCGCATCTCGTGCGCGGTGAGGTCTTCATGGCGCGTGCCCTGGGGATGCACGAGCGGGGAGATCTGGCCGGGTGCTTTGCCAACCTGGCCCAGGCCCATGACGCCTTCGCGCGCGCCGCCGATATGGCGCGCTCGGATCCACGGGTCTACGAGGATCTAAGCCGCCAGGCGATCTCGGTCGTGGGCATCGAGCGGCTGCGTGACACTGACCTCCGGGAGGCCTTCGAGAAGGCCCGGGAGGCCACCGAGCAGGCCTTGCAGGCCGACCCCGACGACATCGTCGCCCTCCGCATGCAGGCCTCCGCCTATTACTACTGGGGCGAAGCCTCGCTGCGGCGAGGAACCGGGCATGCCGATGCCCTCGACACCGCCACGGCGCTCGCCGAGCGGGCCTTGCATCTCGATCCCCACGACGCGACCTCGCTGCAGACACTTGGCACGGTCTACATGGCGAGGGCCCTGCAGGTCGAGCTGCGCCGCGGGGAGGACCCGCGCGGCTCCTTGGACCAGGCGACGCGATACCTCTCCCGGGCGCTGGCCGAAAATCCCAGTCTCGTACCGGCGCAGGTGAACCGTGCGACCTGCAACGCGGTGCGGGCCGAGTACGAGATCGCCCGGGGTCTCGATCCGCGCCCCAGCCTCGAGGCTGCGGCGACCGGGCTCCAGAGCATCCTGGCCGCCGGGCCAATGGTGATGCCTCTCCTCAACAACCTGGGCAATGTCTACTACCGGAAGGGGATCTGGGAGAACGGGCACGGCATCGATCCGCGACCCTCGTACACCCAGGTCGTGAGGGCCTGTGAGCAGGCCATTGCCGCCAGCTCCACGTTCGTGCAGCCCTACAACCTCCTGGGCGCGGCCTGGGCCGCGGTGGCCAAGATCCAGGCCAGCCACGGGATCGACCCGGAGCCGGAGCTCCAGCGGGCCCTCACGGCCTACGAGCAGGCGCTTGCCCGCAACCCGCAGTACGCCCTGGCCGTCAACAACATCGGCGAAGCCCACCTGATCCGGGCCGGCTTCCTCGTCGCGCGCGGCGAAAATGCAAGTGCAGAGATCGCTCTTTCGCTCGGTGCGCTGCAGCGAGTGCTGACCATCAACCCCGGGTTCGGCGAGGAGGTCTACATGAACATCGCCGCGGCCCACCTCCTGCGGGCACGGACGGAGCTCCTCGCGGGTCGGAATCCCGGTCCCCGGCTGGCCGAGGCTCGGGCCGCGGCGCGGCGGGCGCTCGAGACGAACCCGCGCTCCTATCGCGGCTTCGCCGACCAGGCGAGCAGCGACCTGCTCGCCGCGAGGTGGGCCGCCGATCACCGGCTCTCACCCGTGGCATCGCTCGACCGCGCGGCCGGGAGTCTGGTCCGGGCGATCGAGATCAACCCCGGTGACGCCGAGGGCTTCGAGATCGGGGCCGCGATTGCACAGCAACGCGCGAGCTGGCTCCTGCTTCAGGGGCGCGACGCTCACGTCGCGCTCGACGCCGGTCTTGCATCCGTCGAGCGTGGTCTGACCATCAACCCCTTGTCGCCGGTTCTCCTCGCCCGGAGAGCCACCCTCATCTGGCTGGCCAGCCGCGGTGCTGCCAGCGCAGAGACCCGCCGTGAGGCTGCCCGCCGGGCCGAAACCGCGTGGCAGCAGGCTCTTCCCCTCAATCCGCTCCTGGCCAGGGAGCTCGAGCCGTTCCGGCGGGAGGCGACGGCCGCACTCTGACTTCGAAGCATTCGTCAGGGAAGAGGGACGCCCAGGAAGCCTTCCAGATCGGAGCGCTGGTTTCCGACCAGGCGTCTGGCCAGTGCCACGGCCGCGGGGTCGGCCAGCGCCTGGCGGCATGCGGCGGCGTCCAGCCCGAGGTCACGCCATCCGGCCTGGTCGCCTCCCAGAAGAATCGTCACCCGTTCCACCAGGTTCCCGAGCTCCCGCACGTTCCCGGGCCATGGAGCCAACGCCAGGGCCGCCATCGCCGCCGGGCCGAGCACAGGCGGTGTGACGTGGTGGCGCTCGGCGGCTCGGCAGGCGAGGTGGAGGGCCAGCGCCGGGATGTCCTCGCGCCGCTCGGAAAGCGCCGGCAACCGGATCGGGAAGACGTGCAGCCGGTGGAAGAGGTCGCGTCGGAAGCCTCCGGCCTCGACGCGCGCCTCGAGGTCCCGGTTGGTGGCGGCCAGGATGCGCACGTCCACCGCCACCTCCGACTCGCCGCCGAGCCTGGTGATGCGATGCTCCTCGACGGCGCGCAGGAGCTTGCTCTGGGTCGCCGGCGGCACCTCGCCCACCTCGTCGAGGAAAAGCGTGCCACCGTGCGCCTGCTCGAAGCGCCCCAGGTGCCGCGCCGCCGCACCGGTGAACGCCCCCCGCTCGTGCCCGAACAGCTCCGACTCCACCAGGGTCTCCGGCACGGCCGCGCAGTTGAAGGCCACGAAAGGCCCACCGCGGCGCGGTGAAAGGTGGTGAAGGGCGCGGGCGAACAGCTCCTTGCCGCTGCCCGAAGGCCCCAGCAGCAAGACCGAGGCGTCGGTGGGTGCGACCCGTCGCAGCACGCCGACGGCGGCCAGGAAGGACGGTGCGGTGCCAACCAGCACCGGCATCCCGGTCTCCACCGGCAAGGCGGCCAGCAGCGCCCGACGCGGCTCCGTGGCGGCACGCAGGGCGGCCAGCACTCCGTCCATCTCCAGCGGCTTGGTGAAGTAGTCGCGGGCCCCCGCCTTGAGCGCCTCCACGGCGGTCTGAACGGTGGCGTAGCCCGTGATCAGGAACACCGGCAACTGCGGATCGGCGGCGCGGGCGGCGCGCAGGACATGCAGGCCGTCCGCACCCGGGAGCTTCAAGTCCGTGACCACCGCCAGCAGGGGCTCGGGGCTCTCCAGGCGGGTCACCGCCTCGTCGCCGCGCAGCACCACCTCGACCTCGTAGCCCTCGGCGCCGAGCGTCTCGGCCAGCATCTGGGCCAGGGATGGCCGGTCCTCGACGACCAGCACGGGCGCGCTCACAGCGCCCCGCCGGTCGGCAGCGTCAGCACGAAGCGGGCCCCGCCACCGGGCGGCTCCTCGAAGGTGATGTCGCCCTCGTGGAGTCGGGCCAGCCGCCGCGACACCGCCAGCCCGAGCCCTCCCGAAGGCTTGGTCGAGGCGAACGGGCGGAACAGTCGCTCACGCACCTCCGGGCTCACCCCCGGCCCGTCATCCTCCACCACCACGCGCAGGCGACCGCCACTCTCGACGGTCCGCACGGTTACCCTGCCTTGCGAAGCGACAGCCTCGGCGGCGTTGCGCAGGAGGTTCTCGAGGATGACAGCGAGGGCCATGCGATCCGCCTGCACGACCCGGGGAAGGGTGTCGAGCCGCAGGTCGAGGCTGGGGAAGGAGGCCCGCACCCGACCAGCGACCTCTTCCAGGAGCTCGCTGACCTCGCACGATTGACGCTGCAGCTCGCGCGGCTGGGCGAAGCTCAGAAAGCGGTCCAGAAGGGCCCCGAGACTGCCCGCCTCGTCTTCCATCGCCGCCACGAAGCGGTCACGGCGCGGCCCGTCGGCCTCTGGCAGCAGGCGGAGGTACCCCCGGATGGTCGCCAGGGCATTGCGCAGCTCATGGGCCATGCCCGCGGACAGCTCGCCAAGCATGGCCATCTGCTCGCGCTCGGCCAGCGCGCGCTCGAGGTCCTCGACGGAGGTGCGGTCGCTGATGAACACGACGTGACCGAGGCTGGCGCCGCTCGAGGCCAGGAGCGGGAAGCGCCGCACCTCCATCACGCCCTCGCCCAGGGCCTGCCGGCCGTCGTTCCACAGCGCCTCGGGCAACCACCTCCCCACCTCGAGCCCCCCACCGATCAACGCCTGGGCGACCGGGTTGTGCGCCCGGACGGCATTGGTGGTGTCGGTGATCACCACCCCGACCGAGGCCTCGCGGCTCAGCACCTGGGTCAGCACCTCCAGCTCGTCGGCCCGCTGCCGCGCATCGGCCTCGGACGTCTCGAGGCGGCGCACCGCGTCGCGGAATGTTGCCACCAGGAAGCGGTCCTCGGGCTCTTCCCCGGGTCCCCGGGTGACCCGCACGGCCTCGGCCAGCAGCTCTCGGTAGGGGGCCAGCGCCCTGGCGATGAGCGCCCAGGCAAGCACCGCGCCACCCATGCCCACCACTAGCGCCAGCACTGCCCCCGCCGTCCGCCAGGTGGCCGCAGTGCTGGCCCGCCGGGCATGCTGCACGACCCGGATCGCCCGCCCGCCCGCCAGGGGCTGGTAGGCCACCACCAGTTGCCGTCCTTCCCAGGCGTGCGGCCCGGACTCCGGCGAGCCGGCCTTCTCCCAATCCTCCCGCGACCGCCAGGGCCACCAGGCCGGCGTCTGGGGACCGTAGTCCCCGATCGACCACACCGGACGGTCGCCGGAAAACAGCACCGCCCCCCACCCCTCGTTCCGGAGCGCCGCGTAGTACCTCGCCGACTCGGCCGGCGAAAGGTGGCCGGCCATGAGCTTCGCCGCCGTGGCGGCGCCGGCGCGCGCCTCCTCCTCGACCAGACCGGCGACACTCAGGACACCGCCCATCTCCACCGCCACCATCGCGACCAGCATCAGCAACGACACACCGATCAGCAGCTTGGCTTCGCGGAAGCGGCGCGAAGGCAGCACCGAGGTCATGGCCCAACCCACCCCAGGATCCGCGCCAGCGCGGGGGCCCAAAACGCGACCGGTACAGCCGCCGCACACAGGAACGTCCCGAAGGGAAGCTCGGTGTCGGTCCGACCCCGCCCCAGGGCGATGAGGACCAGGCCCACGGCCCCGCCGGCCAGGGAGCCCAGCACGAGGGTCATGAGCATGCCGCGCCAGCCCAGGAACGCCCCCAGCATGGCCAGCAGCTTGACGTCCCCCCAGCCCATCCCCTCTCGCCCGCGGAGCCACTTGTAGCCGAAGATGATCGCCGTCGGGATGAGCGCTCCCAGAGTCGCGCCCACGGCCCCGTCGCGCAGGATCGGCCACCCCTCCAGGGCGGCGCCTGCCAGGCCCAGGGCGAGGCCTGGGAGCGTCAGCACGTCCGGGAGCAGGTGGTGCTCGAGATCGATGAAGCCGAGAGGGACCAGCAGCAGCATGAGCACGCCGACCTCGGCCGCCGGTAGGGTGAGCCCGAAGCGGTGATGGGCAAGCGTCAGCAGCCCGGCGGTCGTCAGCTCCACCAGCGGATAGCGCCAGGGGATCGGAGCCCGGCAGCGCCGGCAGCGCCCGAGCAGCCACACGTAGGCGAGGACCGGGATGTTGTCGAACCAGGCGACCTGCGCGCCGCACCCGGGGCAGTGCGAGCGCGGGTGCCACAGTGAGATCTCCCGCGGCAGCCGGTAGATGACGACGTTGAGGAAGCTCCCGAAGACGAGTCCATAGACGAAGACGATTCCGGTGACCAGCCAGCCGGGAATCACGGCGTCCTCCCCCTGGTGCCCGCTCCGGCTGCCACCCGCCCCGCCGCTGCCCCAGTGAGCAGTCGGCCATACAGGGCTTCCTGTTGGTGCACCATGAGCTCGCGGTCGAAGTCATCGAGCCCCTCGCCGGCATGGCTGGCCAGCTCGGCCCGACGGCCGGGGCTCGCCAGCAGCTCCGCCACCCGATCGACCAACCCGCCCGTGTCGCCGGGCGGCACGGCAAACCCGTTGACCCCGTCCTGCAGGATCTCCAGCACCCCGTCCACCGCCATCGCCGCCACCGGCTTGCCGGCGGCGAGCGCCTCGACGATGGCGCGGGGCAACCCCTCGAAACGGGAGGTCAGCGTCACCACCGTCGCCGCATCGAGCACGGCCGGGATGTCGCGCCGCCAGCCGGGCAGGTGCAGCCGCGCGGCGAGCCCGGCTGCCCGGCGCTGCGCCTCGATCTGTCCGCGCAGCTCCCCGTCGCCGACCAGAAGGAAGTGGGCCTCCGGAAAGCGGGGCGCCAGTGCCGCGGCAAGGGCCACAAACCGCTCGGGTGCCTTCTGGGCTTTGAGGCAGGAGACCTGTACGACCAGCGGCGCCTCATCGGGAATCCCAAGCTCCGCGCGCACCCGCCCGCCGCCGGTCGGTTGGCGGAAGGCTCGCAGATCGATGCCGGAGCGGATCAGGGAGACCTGTTCCCGCCCGAACAGGCCGAGCCGCAGCCCCTGCTCGAGGTTCTCCCGGGAGACGGCAATGAAGGCGGTGGTCCAGCGCGAAGCCAGCCGCTCGGCGGTCAGGAACGCGGCGCGGAGCGGGGCCGCCTGGTGCGGCCCGAAGCCCCAGCCGTGGATCGAGTGCACCACCACCGGCACCCGCTCGCGATGCGCCGCCAGCCGTCCGAGGATCCCGGCCTTGGAGGAGTGGGTGTGCACGATCTCGGGTGCGAACTCGCGGATGGCCCTTCGCAGCTCGCCGACCGCTCGCGCGTCCAGCCACGGCCGCACCTCCCGGCGTAGCGACGGCAGCTCATGGAGCCGCACGTCCCCGAGGCGCCGGGCCTCCGGGAGGAGCTCCCCGTCGTCGGCGCACGCCAGGCCAACCACGAACCTCTCGCGGTCGAGCCGGGCACAGGTGTCCAGCGTGTTCTGCTGTGCGCCGCCGAGCTCCAGCATGGTGATGACGTGCATGACCCTGACCGCGCTCACCGGCACGCCTCCGCCGCCGCGAACCCGTCGTGGAGGGCGTCTTCCATGGAAGCGTACTTCCACTCCGCCCAGCGACCCGCCAGCACCACCCCGGCCGCGGCCAGGCAGCGGCGCAGGGTGTCCACCGCCCACGCCCGCGCCCGGTCGAAGACCACGTAGCCGGGATCCACCCGCACCTCCACCCGCACGGCAACGCGTTCGCGACGCAGCAGCCCCAGCTCCTCGAGGCCGTCCAGGCAACGGTCCCACAGGCCCTCGGGGGCCGGCGCGCCCATGGGCACGCTCACCTCCACCGACACCGTGTGGCAACCGGCCGGGGCCACGCGGCCGTGGTTGGAAGGGAAACCGACCCGGTAGAACGGGTAACGCTCCTCGGGCACGTACAGCCAGTGCTCCCGCCGCGGCGGCGGGCCGTCGACACCCAGGTTGAGGTTGCACACCGCCACGGCGCGAAGCTCCCGCGCGGCGGCCCTTGCCTCGGTCGGCAAGTCGACGCACAGGTCGGCGAGGTGGAGCAGGGAGGCCGTGGCGATCAGCCGGTCCCAATCAAACCCCTCGCCCGACTCCAGCTCACCGCGCCGCTCCCCCAGGTGCAGGGCCCGGACCCCGCACCCCAGGCGCAGCTCCCCGACGCCCCGGGCCATCGTCTCGGCGAGCAGGCTGATGCCCCCCCGACGCGGGTAGAAAAAGCTGGCGTTGTAGCCGACGGGCTGGTGGTAGCGCCCGAAGGCGCCATCGACCACGTCCTCGAGGCGCGGCCGGGGCACGAAGCGCCCCACCCAGTCGGCTGTGAAGTCCTCCGGGTTGGCGCAGAACAGCTTGCGGTTGTACGGGTAGAAGAAGTGGCGGCACAACCCCTCGCCGAAGCGCGAGAGCGCCCACGCGGCGAAGCTTCCTGACTCGGGTGCCTCGGGCCTGCCCTGGGCCTCGAGGAAGCCCAGCAGGCAGTCCCTCCGGACCGCCGGTGGCAGTCTGAAGGTGTTGATCTGGATCGGGTACGGTGTCACGGTCCCGGCCAGCGCGACTCCCGATCGGCGGACGTGGCGCCGTAGCTTTGGGCGCAGCCGCAGGGCCTCGATGCGCTGGAGGCTGTCCTCGCGGCTCAGGTGCAGCAAGTGCCCGGTGAGGTCGAAGTCGAAGCCGTCCCGGTGGAGCGTCCGGCAGGCGCCGCCCACCTCGGTCTCCCGCTCCAGCACCGTGCAGCCTTGCCCCCGGCGCCGCAGGCCCGCCGCGGCCGATAGGCCGGTGAGGCCGGCCCCCAGGACGACGATTCGGCTCATGGCGTCCGGCTCATGTCGAGGCGCGCCAACCAGCCCAGCAGCGCCAGCATCCCGACCCCGAAGGCGCCCAGCAGCCACAGGCTGAGCTGCCAAGACCAGAGCAGTGCGCTCCCCATGCCGATGCCCGCGCCCGCGATGGCCAGGGCATAGCAGATCAGCACCGTCGGCCGCACGCGGCCGCCCAGGGCGCGCCGCAGCCGCAGCGGGAAGTGGTCCGGGCTGCCGTACCAGAACGGCCGACCTGCCCGGGCGCGCAGCACGCTCACGTAGACCGTGTCGGCGAGTGGAACGACAAGGATCGCCAGCGGCGCCAGGAACCCGGCCGGGCTGCGGTCGGTCCAGCGGATCGCCAGGGCCAGGGCGCCGAGCGTGATCCCGGTCGCCAGGCTCCCGGCGTCTCCCATGTAGATTCGGGCCGGGTTGAAGTTGTAGACCAGGAAACCGAGGAGCCCGCCGGCCAGGGCCAGCGCCGCGGCGGCCTCCGGGTACTCGCCGCCCACCAGTGCCACCACCCCCATTGCGAGCGCCGCGACACTCCCCACACCGGCCGCCAGCCCGTCCATGATGTCGAGCAGGTTGAAGGCGTTGCATACCGCCAGCAACCAGACCGCGGCGACCGGCCAGCGCAGCGCCTCGGGTACCTCGGCCAGCTCGATGACGGCGCCCGAGCGCACCAGCACGAAGATCGCCACCCCCTGCCCGGCTACCTTCGCGATCGGGGTCAGCACCCCGAAGTCGTCGATCAGGCCCACCAGCAGCGTCAGGGTGCCGGCAAGCAACAGTCCGAGCAGCAGGTTGTTGAACGGGAGCACCAGCCCGAGCGCCACCAGGTAAGCGAGGAAGATGGCGATGCCCCCGAGGTACGGCACCGGCTCGCCCTGGGTCTTGAGTCGTCCGTCCGGATTGTCGACGATGCCGAATCGCATGGCCGCCTGCCGCGCCACCGGCGTGAAGTACAGCCCCAGCAGCACCGCCAGCGCGAAGACCAGGAGCAGGAGCAGCGCGCTCATGGCAGCTCCCTCAGCCGGCGTCGCCGTACCACCGGCCGCTGGCGCCACGCCAACAGCAGGCGGGGCATGGCGCGGGCCAGCGCGGGCAGCACGGTCGGGCGACGCAGGGCGACCAGCAGGACCAGCATGGCATCTGCCGGCAACAGTACGGGCAACCGCAGCCAGAAATCAACCGCCGCCAGGTTGCGAAGCCAGGTTGCCCAACGGTTGACGAGGATCCCGGCCGCCACCGCCGGCGGGCGCCGGAACACCAGACGCCCCGCTCCCGGGGCCGCCGTCCCGCCGCGCCGGTGCGCCGCGACGGCCGAGGGCTCGTAGACCACACGCCACCCCGCCGCGCTCACCCGCCACCCCAGATCGAGATCCTCCCAGAAGGCGAAGAATTCATCCGGGAAGACCCTCCCCGCGACCGCGACACCCTCCAGCGCCGCCCGCCGGTAGACCATCCCGGCGCCACACGCCGCCAGGACCACGGCGGGCTCGCCGAACGCACCGTCCGCCGGGCACCCATAGCCCCGGTCCCGCACCCGCAACACCCACGGAGTTAGCACCTGCCCGCACGAGTCCAGCACCGCGCCGCCGGGCCGCACGAGCCGACCCGCCACCCCTCCTATGACCCCATCCCCCTCCAGGCGCGCCAGCGCCGCCTCGTAGAACCGCGGCTCGGGGAAGCAGTCCGGATTGAACAGCCCGACCGCCTCGACGCCCGCGGCGAGCGCCCCGAGCCCGGCATTGGCACCACCAGCGTAGCCGCGATTCTCGCCCAGCGGCATCCCGATCACCCCGCCCGGCGGCCGCTCGGCGAGCCCCCGTGTGCCGTCCGTGGAGGCGCAGTCCACCAGCACTACCTCCACCCCTACGGTCTGCGACCCGAGCGCGGCGAGGCAGCGTGGCACGTCCTCGCCACCGTTGTGGTTGATGACCACCGCAGCGGCTCTCATGCGTCCTTCCAGCCACCGGAGAAGCCGGGGACGGGAAAACGGGGACGGCGTTCATGGGGCCGTATCCAGGCAGCACAGCCCGAGTCGTCCAGGAGGCTGGAGGTCGGCAGCAGGCGGAGATCCCGGCAGCGCACGCCCATAGCCTAGGAGCCTGTCGGAGAAATGGGAAGGTCCGCGCGCCGGGGGCTTGCCGGGTGCAGGCAAGGCGCGAGGAGGCAGGCGATGCAGGAGCATCGTGGCCGACGAGCAACGCCGCATGCGTCCGGCAACCCCCCTGCGCCCTTCGGGTTGCGGGCGGCGAGGGGCCATCTGCGGCGTTGTCGCGCCTCACCTTTGGACCGCATCGCTCTCGGCGCGCCTCCTTGCGGCCCCTGCCCACGGTCCGAGCAGTGGGCGTCGCGCCCGGATCGGGTACTCTGCGTGACGGTGAGTGGATGGTCGATTCGTGGGTAGCTTTTTCGCACTGCTGACGGCCCTGATCTGGGCTTGCGCCGTCATCCTCCTCAAGCGCTCGGGGGAGACAGTCTCGCCGTTTGCCCTCAACCTGTTCCGGGTCGTCGTCTCCACGGTGCTCCTCATTCCGACCGTGCTCGTCGCCGGGCAGGCCGCCTGGGCCCAGGCGTCGGCGCGCGACGTCGGCATCCTCTTCGCCTCCGGCATCATCGCCATCGGGATCTCCGACACCCTCTTCCACGCCAGCCTCAACATGGTCGGCGCCGGGATCTCCTCGATCGTCGACTGCCTCTACCCGCCACTGACGGTCGTTCTGGCCATGGTGCTACTCGACGAGCGACTCTCGGCGCGCCAGATGGTTGGCATGACGCTCGTCCTCGGCGGAATCCTCGCCGCCGCGCAGCACGCCCCCCCGCACGGCGTGCCGCCGCGCCAGATTGTCCTTGGCGTCATCTGCGGCGTGGTCGCGATGGCCTCGCTCGCCTTCGGGATCGTGATCGCCAAGCCCGTGCTCAACTACTCGCCGGTGCTGTGGGCAACCGCCGTCCGTCAGGTCGGTTGCCTCCTCGTCATGGCACCGATCGCCTTGCTGTCCCCGCGGCGGCGCCAGCTCCTCCGCGTCTTCCGTCCCTCGCCCGCCTGGCGGTTCTCCGTGCCGGGGGCCGTCCTCGGCTCCTATCTGGCGCTCATCTTCTGGATCGCCGGCATGAAGTACTCGCAGGTGGGCGTCGCCGCGATCCTGAACCAATCGAGCACGATCTACATCCTCGTCCTGGCCGCCATCTTCCTGGGGGAGCCTTTCACGCGGCGCAAGCTTGTGGCGTCCGTCCTGGCCGTCGCCGGCATCGTCCTCGTCACCATCTAGCGCATGGAGGAAAGACGATTTCGCGCTCTTCGCGGCCGGGCCGAGGAATCTGAATACTCGCTGTCTGCATGCGCTCCGACCTGCTTGCCGCGTACACATATTCTGGCCACGTGCCCCGCACAGTGTGGCGCGGTCGGCTATCATGGGCGGGTTGGCAGAGCATGGAGGCGGATATGGGTTTCTTGCATCTGCTGTGGTCGCTCGTCGTCGGGTTCTTCGTCGGTCTCATCGCGCGGGCTGTCGTGCCAGGAATCGACCAGATGGGGCTCATCCTCACGACCGCTCTCGGCATCGTCGGCTCACTGATCGGCGGGTTCATCGGTGGGCTCATCTCCAAGCCGAAGGAGGGGGCGCGATTCCATCCTGCCGGTTTCCTGCTTTCGGTCGTCGGTGCAGTCGTGCTCCTGCTTCTCTGGCGGTTCTTGCAGCACTAGCCCTGTCAGCATCTTCGACGAGACCGAGCGCACCTTGCGTCTCGTAGCTCGCGATGAGCTGGAATAGGCCTGTGAATGTGCTTCCTTGGCTGACCTGGAGGTCATCATGCGTCTGAAGACCCTGGTTGTCATGTCGCTCCCTCTCCTACTCTGCACCACGCTCGCGTCGGCCGAGGACCAGCCCACGAAGCTCTCCCTCGGGCTGTCATACCTGGCCACGAGCGGAAATGCCAGCAGCAAGACCGGTGGTCTGGACTTCCTCTACAAACAGAAGCTCGACCCCTGGGGGCTCGAGGTCACGGCCAGCTACCTGCGCGCCGAGCAGGATGGCACCGTGACGGCCAAGAAGCTCTTGGGGTCCGTCCGGGGTACCCGCTCGCTCAGTGCGGATCTGGACCTCTTCCTGTCGGGGAGCTACCTGCAGGACCGGTTCGCGGGCCTCGACCCACGGCTGGTCGCTGCCGGCGGCGGCACCTACGCGTTCCTCAGGGGGCCCGAACACGAGCTGGCGTTCGACGCCGGCCTGACCTGGACGAGGGACGAGCTGGTGGGTGACGGCTCCACGAGCTATGCCGGCGCACTCGCCGCGGCCAGGTACGGCTGGAACATCAGCAAGACCGCGAAGCTCACCGAGAGCCTCTCGTTCTTCCCGAGCTTCGAGAAGGGAAGCGACTGGCGCGTCGAGTCGCAAACCGGCCTCCA
>Ga0116170_10002060_pt1 | contig 19877 bp, 12 predicted proteins | sample AD_JPNHW1_MetaG_FD_89797 | JGI IMG/M metagenome (GOLD analysis project Ga0116170, IMG submission 89797) | Active sludge microbial communities of municipal wastewater-treating anaerobic digesters from Japan - AD_JPNHW1_MetaG | ecosystem: Engineered > Bioreactor > Anaerobic > Digestate | place...
AACCATACCGACACGGTCGGAACGAGCCAGGTCTCGGCGGACTGGCCGGGACGCATGGAGCGCTGTGTCCAGGCGGCCTTGGGCTATGACCCGCCGGTGGTGACCCTGATCGGTTGCGCGGGCAACGTGAACCACTTCGACGTCGCCGCCGATGAGGATCAGGGCTACGCGTACGCGCGGGCGTGGGAGCTTGGCCGGTGTTACGCGGACCGCATCGTGGCGCAGCTGGGGAAGCTCAGGCCGCTGGCGCCCGGACGGATCGCCCTCGCGAACGGGAGAATCGCCGTCCCGTACCGGACGATCACGGAGGAGATGTGCGAGGCCGCGCGGTCCGTTCTGAACCGCGTCCCCGCCCGGTCTTCGCCGGACAGCGACCTGACGAGCGAGGGGCTGGCCAGCGGCGAAGGCCCCGTGGCGCGTTTTTTTGCGGAGCAGACGCTGGCGTGCCGCGCGCACTGTTCGGGAAAGAAGCGGACGTTCAGGCTCGTGACGTGGGCGCTCGGCGACCGCTTCGCGGTGACCTCCCTGCCCGGCGAGCCGTTCACGGAGGTCGGGCTCGCCATCAAGCGCGGCTCGCCGTTCAAAACGACGTGGCCGACGGCGCTGGCCATGGGCGCGTGCGGGTACGTGCCGCTGGCGGCGTGTTTCGCGCGCGGCGGCTACGAGACTCTGCCGGTGGAGGGCGGCGCGCCCCGCGAGGACACGGCGGAACGGCTCGTCGCTGCGGCGCTGTCGAACCTTCAGCGGGTTCGGCCGTGAAAGGGGAAAGGTTCCGCGCGGCTTCCGCCGGCGCGACGTTTCATTTCAGCGCCAGCGCCAGCGGCTCGGACCACCGTTGCCGGTCGCGGAACCGCGCGATGGAGGAATAGCCCGCCTCACGCAAGTTCGCGAGCCCCCTTTCGAATTCGAACAGCAGGTGTTCCGGCTTGTGCGCGTCCGACGAAAGGGTGACCGGGATTTCCCGGCTCCGGCAGCGTTTCAGAAGGTCGACCGAAGGGTACCCGTCTGCGCACGGCTTAGCGAAGCCGGCGGTGTTCAGTTCCACGGCCATGTCGCTCGCCTTGATCGCGTCAAGGGCCTCGTCCGACAACGCGTGCAGATCGGCCTTCGGATAGAAGCCGAACTTCTTCGGCAGGTCGAGGTGCGCGGCGATGTCGAACAGCCGGCTCTCCGCCATCTGGCGGACGAGGCGCCAGTACGCGGCGTAGACCTCGTCCACCTCCGCCTGCGTCTTCGCTGCCCAGAACGAGTCGTCGATGTCGAAGGGCTGTCCCCCGATGTGGTGGACCGAGCCGATGCGGTAGTCCAGCGGAAGACCTTCCGCATACGGCGCAAGGACGCCTCGGCTCTGTTCGAACCAATCGAACTCGATCCCGGCGACGATCTCCATCGCGCTTTTTCCGCGAAGCGCCCGCACGCGGTCGACGTAACCGGCGACGTTGGACGGCGTCAAAGACCCGCCGAGGACGGCCCCGTCCGGATAAATGCAGAGATGGTCGGACACGCCCAGAATATCCACGCCGAGCGCATCGGCGCGGACACGGATCTCCTCGAGCGTCGCCTGCCCGTCGCTCCACGTCGAGTGGTTATGGAAAGTCGCAACCATCTGGCGGACAAGGTTACTCGCTCTTTCCGGTCTTGTCGAGTTCGGCCAAGATGGCGCGGCAGCAAAGCACCTTCTCGAGCAGGTCCTGCGGAATGTAGAAGTAATGGTTCGAGGACTCGTAGCCGATGCGGGAGTCGGCCTTCGCCAGCGGCAGGAGCTGTTTTGCGGTCGCGAGCTCGTCCCGCACGATCTGGCGCAGTTCGGCGCGGCGCGCCTCGCATGCCGCGCCGTCGGCCGCGGCGTGCGGTTTGTCGCGCGCCGCCACGAAGCGCGCCTGGTTCACGCACGACGCGAAATGCAGCTCGGCCGCGCGGAAGAGCCCCAGCTCGCGGGCGGCCTCTTGCCGCCGTCCCTCCCGCACCTGCGGAACGAGCCGTTCCCAGAGGGCGCAGCCGCGCCCGAAGCCCTCCCGCACCTTCCCCATCTGCCCGATCCAGACCTCGGCCGGATAAATCGACCGCCAGGCCTTGAGGTCGTCGTACGGCAGGCCGACCATCGTCGCCTTGTAGCCGGTCGGCTTCAGGTAGAGCGGATTGGCCGGGCCCATGTGCTGCGGGCCGTCGTAAAGCGTCCCGATGTGGAACGGATACTCGCGGAACCCGTCGGAAAACGCGGTCCACGCCTGCCGCGCGAGCGGGGCGGCGGCCTCGCCGTAGCGCCGGTTCGCCACGCGGTCGAGGGCGGGGCCGATGTCCGTTGTCCCTTTCGCGAAGGCCTGAAACACCTCCAGGCTCGGGGAGGGAAAGCACCCGAGGCTCCAGCTCAGCATGACGCCGTTCACGCCGGCCGACGAGAGGTTCCGCGCGTGCTCCGCCACGAGGTCGAGCGCGGGCAGGTAGGGGATCGCGCTGAACTCCCACGTGGCGCCGACCTGCACCTTCGCCGCGGTCTTGAGCCCGGCCGCGCGCGCCAAGGCCCAGTGTTTGGCCGCCCGCGGGCCGGGTCCGACCGCCGAGATCGAGTATTCGCCGACCTCCGACTTCACGCCTCCGCGCTCGATCGGCAGGGATTTTTCGCTGACCGACATGAACCAGCAGGTCTTCGGCAACCTCTCGATGATCGCGCCTGCCTGCGTGTCGTCCCAGCCCCAGTCCCACACGATGGTCTTGGCGGCGGGGTTGCCGCGCGCCACGCCCTGCGCGATCGTCGCGTTGACCTCCGCGATGATCTCGGCGTAGGAGCGGCGCTTGCAGCGTTCGCACGTCGCCTGCTGCCGGTGCGAGGCGCAGCTGGTCGGGTTCTCGGAGGCTGTGATGGTGAAGACGCCGCCCAGCCCCGGCACCTGCGTGAAGACCGAGGCCATGGCGAGGGACATCCAGCGGCGCACGTGGGGGTTCGAGGTGCAGAGCCGCGCGGAATCGCCCGCCGCGGCCACGCCGCGCATCGCTGCCCGCTCAGGCCGCGCCTCGAAGAACGCGGCCGGCATCGCGCGGGGCTCGTTCAGGTAGAGGTAGACGTCGATGCCGTATTTCTTGCCCCGCGCGACCAGCGTCCGCAGTCCCTCCATGCGCTTCTCGCACCCCTCGCCGAACTCGGGGAAGGCCGGGTCTTTCGCCAGCGTGCGCAGCACCGTGTGGACCCATACGCCGTTCACGCCCGCCGCCGCAAGGCGCTGCAGCAGACCCTCGGGATAGGACTTCACCTCGGGATCGATCAGCGGGTCGCCGTAATCCGCGAAGTACGAGAAGATGAAGCGCAGCTCGAACGGCGAGGCGCCGTCGGGCTTGGTGATCGCAATCGCCGGATCGGGCCGGGAAAGGTCCCCCACGAACGCGAAGCGCGGTTCCTCCGCCGTCGGCTCGGCCTGGCCTTCCTCCCGCAGCCAGCCGGCCAGCCGCGCGGCCGCGGCTTCCTCGCCAGGCGTCGGGGGCGCGTAGAGCAACGGTTCGCACTTCGGCTTGACGCTGCCGAGCTTGATGAACAGGAAGTCGTCCTCCATCAGCGAGTACCGCAACTGTTCGCGCGACTTGCCGAGCAGGGCCGTCAGCTGGTCGTACGGCAGCAGGTGCCAGTTGCGGCGCAGCACCGTGATGTAGCCCCGGTCTTTCCACTCGGGCTGGATCGCGCCCTGCGGCGGCAGCCCCATCGACGCCGCCACCCGCGCCACGTTCTCCGGCGTGGTTTTCAGCACGTCCGCCAGCCGCGCCTGCGGCACCACGGTCCAGTTGCGCCACACGAACGCGTGCAGCCGGCTCGGGAACGGCTCGCACCCCAGCGCGGGCTTGGTTCCGGCCTCGTCCGGCAGCGGAACGTCCGCCGCGCCGCACAGAAAGCCCGACAGCAAACCCAGCACGATTCCCATCTTCGTCGCTCTTTTCATCTTTTGTCCCCCAGCATTCTTACAGTCCCCGACTCGTTAAAAGGTATCCCATTTTCTGAGGTTTGAAAAGGCCGAGAGCCAGACGGTACTTGCCGAGGTCCGTTTCGTCCATGCCGATGGGCCAGTTGTCCGCGTTGAGCCCGCCGTTGAAGATGTTGAAGGCGTAGGCTCGGCCCGAGGAATCGTATGCCTGAAGCCCCGCCGCAGGCAGGCGCAGCGTCACGCCGCGCGTGCCCTCGGGCGTCTGGTACGGCTCGGCCCGCAAACCGACCTCGCGGGAGTCCGAGACGGAGCCCGAGGTCGAAAAGCGGATCTCCCAGAAGTGCACGGCCGCAAACGGATCACAAAGGTACATGGCGAAGTTCCCCGCCGCCTTCGGCGCTTTCATCTCGGCCTTCAGCACGACGTCGCCGCCCTCCTTCTCCGCCCGCCAGCGGTAGGTCCGGCACTCGGTCCACCCCGAGCCGCACGCGTAGGTCGCGCGGCCTTCGGCGAAGCGCGACACTTGCCGTCCGGCCTCGAAGGCCGCGCGGTATTCGGGGAACTCGGTCGCGAGCAGGTCCTTCAGCACCTCCACGCGCCAGGCGAGCCGCGAGCCGGAGTACTGGTGCCGCTCGGCCTCGGAGTGGAAGCCCAGGCGCGAGTCCGCGGCGCAGAGCTCGGCCAGCCGCTCGCTGTTGCGGATCTCCGCGCGGACGATCTCCTCCATCTCCGAGAGCCGTTTTTTCGCGTCAGCAGGAGACAGGTCGTAAAGCCCGCTCCGCATCAGATAGAAGCGCATCATGTTGTGCGCGCTGGCGAACTGGATGCCGATCGCCTCGGCCAGGCCGATGTCGAGCAGACGCTCGCGGTTGCCCGCGAACTTCGGCGCCAGCGCCTGCAGCAGGGCGAACCCCTTGTTCCACTCTTCCGACATCTGCCGCGACAGGATGACCGCCTCGTCCAGCGTGTGGTTGTCCAGCGCTTCGCCGATGGCGTCGCCGCAGGGGCCGCCGACCAGCCACGTCGGCTGCAGCGGCTTGAGCGCCGGCTTCAGGTGCAGCGGCCACACGGGCGTCGCGTGCATGGGCCCCCACCACTGGAAGCGCGTCGAGAGGGGGAAGCGCTGGAACCCTTCCGCGAAGTGCTTCCACGCCTGCACCACCGCGTCGGCGTCGCCGCCCCACTCCGGACGCGCCAGCGCCCGCAGGAACTCGTCCTCGGACCCCGAGAAGTCCTCGAAGGCCAAGCGCCCCGCGGCGCGGTTCATCACGCCGGGGTAGTTCCCGAAATACCAGCACTGCATCACGGAGGTGACGTTCAGGGCGGGCATCTCGCGGTACTTGCGGTAGAGCAACGGGGGCACCGGCATGAACGGGATGGTCGCCGCCTCGTGCGAGCAGCCCACCTGCAGCTTGGCGGACATCGGGGTCGCGTGGGCCGCCGCCTGGCCGGCGATCCGTGCGAAGCGGTCGGACGGCCCGACGAACGAGAGCCAGTAGTCGCCGCCCACGCGCGGCCGGTCGAGCTGGTATTTGACCGCGCCGGACTCGAAGTTGATCTGCAGCGTCACGTCCTTGGGCATGTGGGCGCCCAGCTCGTACACCCAGGGCGCGAGGGGCTTCCACGACGGCATGTAGAGCCAGCAGATGTACTCCGCGTTCGGGTCGCCGGCCTTGACGCCCCGCGCCATCGCGCCCTGGCTCGCCGCGAGCGTCTGCCAGTTCGGCACGCGCGAGCAGCGCGGGCAGTCCGGCCGCCGGTCCGCCTCGACGCCCACCGAGTCGAGGCAGGAGGAGCCGTGCTCGCCCAGCGAGATGTTGATCAGCCCGCCCAGCCCCGGAACCTGGGAGCAGACCCAGCGGGTCGACTCGAAGATGAACTGCTGTGCGGCCTCGGCGTTCGGACAGATGTAGCGGCGGGAGGACCAGCCTGCGCCGGCCAGCTCGGGGTGCGCCTTGAGCATCGGGTCGTCCGGCGAATAGAAACCCTCCGGTTCGTTCGAATAGAGCCAGATCTTGATCCCGTAGCGGGCGCACTTCTCCACGGTCCGGCGCAGTTTCGCCAGCCGCCGTTCCATGTCGGGGCTCGGCTCGCGGAAGGAGGTCTTGGTGATATCCTTCCACTCGACGCTCAGCCACAGGCCGTTCACCCCCTCGTGCGCCAACCGGTTCAGATAGGCGTCGGGATAGTAGTCTACGTCGTCCATCAGCTCGTCGCGCCGCAGCGGCGGGCGCTTGATCGGCCCGAAGAAGCAGCGCGTGATGCGGTTCTTCAGCCACGGCTTTCTGCTGATGACGCCCGGCTTGAGAAACGGTCCGTCGGCCGCGGCGATCAGCTCTTCGAGGTGGAAAACCGCGCGCCGGATGCCTTCCGTGTCCCCGGCCAGAAGCCGGATGCCCTTCGGCGAGACGTCGATCGCGTACGACTCGGAAACATCCGTCGCGACCTGCTCCGCCGTGACGGAAAAACCGTCCGCGCGCGCGAGCTTGGCGAACGCGAGGAAGCCGTCCAGATCGGCGTACGCGGTTTTTAGGACGCCCTTCTCATCGGGAAAACGTTGTTTCACCGACAGGCCGGCGCTCAGGTCGATCTGGCCCGGCTGGGGCGCGCTCCCGTCCTTCCAGAACAGAGCAAAGGGAAGCGGCTTCTTCAGGTCCTCGACGAACGTCCAGCTCGCTTCGCCTGGAGGCTCCGGCCACGTCGCGTCGATGGTCCGCATTGATACTGCGGCCGACGTTCCGCCTGCGACCGCGCACATCCCCAGCAGACAATGCACGAATTTTGATGTCATCGTTTCCCCTTATAGTCCGTTTTCCCGCCGATATGCGGGAAGTTGCGTGTTGAGCGTTTCGTCAATGAGATCGATCTTCTCCTGAATCGTGTCGGGCGTATAGATGTAGTCCTGCTCCCATTCGTAGCCGAGGCGCGAGTCGCGCCGCGCCGCCTCTTGCGACGACACCGTCCGCTCGCGCTCCTCCTGCAGCAGGTCCGTCATCTTCTGCAACAGCGCGCGTTTCTCCGCGGCACCTGAAGCTTTGGCCAGCGCCAGCCGCAGGTCTTCAAACGCGATGATGGCGTGTTCGCTGCGCATCATCCGCTGCAGTTGTTCGGCCAGCAGGACTTCGCGGAACGCGCCCTTGCGCTTCGCCGCCGGCGCGCTCAGCGCGGCTTGGCGATACAGCTGAAGCCCCTCCTCCATGCGGTCTGCGGCGAACGCGAGGTATTTCTGAAACACGGGGAGCGTGAAAAAGGCGGCGTAGCTCTGGGCCGCGTTGCGGCCGTTGCTGAAGTCCGGCCAAAAGATGAGGCGGCTGGGCACATAGGGCCAGTAAGGGTTCAGCTGCGACTGGTGGCTCCACAGGCCCTGGTCGGACCAGGAATGGCTGAGCGTCATGGCGCGCGGCTTGGGCTTCCGGAAGAACAGCGGCGCGGCCAGGGCGTTGCAGCTGCCCCAGTTCGGGCCCGTGTCGGGGTAGACCCGAATGGCCTCGCTGAAGTGTTTCCACGCCGCCAGCACGGCCTCCTCGCTGCCCTCGCCGAACTCGCGCCGCGCGATCTGCCGCAGCAGGTCGTCCAGCGGCGGCGCGTCGCTCCACGCGTACCAGGCGCGCATCTCGGCGACCCAGTTCGGCTTGAAGCCGTAGCTCCATGTTTCCAGCGTGCCCGCGATCTTCCACTCCTCCAACGCTTGGTAGCGCGCGTACCACTGGTACGGGAAGGGCAGGTAGGGGAACGTCCCGAACTGCCAACTCGCGAACGTGTCCGCCTTGGAGTAGACGGCGCGGAAGTTGCGCTTCCGGGCCTCGAGCAACTGGGCCCGCGTGACCTCCGCCGGGCCGACCTGGCTGATCGCGTAATCGCGCAGATAGCCCTTCTGGCCGTCCAGCTCGAAGCCCTTTCCGTTCTCAAAGGTCAGCAGCGGAATCGTGGACTCCGGCAGCTGCGTCATCACGTAGGCCTTCGTGTTGGTCTGGTCCGGCTTGAAGGAAACGTTGTATTCCCACGGCAAAATTTCGAGCTTGGGGTTGATCTTGTGCGCCTCTTCGGCGGCGATGCCGACCGCCTTCGACCATTCCCGCACCCACGCGCGCAAATCTTCGCCGCCTTCGCCGCCCGCGCCGAACCATTTTTTGTAGAAGAAGCCCTCCGTCAGCAGGACATAGCCGCGGATCTCCGGAAATTCGGTGACGATCTCGCGGACCCGCTGGCGCAGCCCCTCGATGTTCTCCGGCGTGCCCGTGTACTGGTAAAGGATCGGCGCGTAGAAATCGATGCCGAAGCGCGCCGTGCGGCGGAGCAGGTCCTTCATGGCGCCCGGCTTGTGCTTGCGCATGGCGGCGTCGTTCCAGTAAGGCTCGGGGCCCGGAGCGTTGTTCGGGTTCCGGTAGATCGAGCAGTGGATGGCGTCGAACCCGTACAGCGGCAGCGTGGCCAGATAGCGGTCGGGCCACTCCATCCAGCCGAGCCCGGAGAGGGTCATCCGCGCCTGGTACAGGCTGTGCCGCACCGTGTTCAGAGCCTTGGGAAGATAGGGCGCTTCCCGCAGGCTGAAGCGCATGATCAGGTTGTAAAGGCCGTACATGGCGCCGCGGTCGTCGAAGCCGCACACGGCGACCGTGCCGTTGGAAACGGTGATCCGATAGTCTTTCGCGGCTTTCAGCGCCTCGCCGCAGCCGGGCATCTTGTCGCGCGCCGCCGCGACGATGACCCGCTCGCGGCCGCGCCAGTCGCCGAGCTGCGCCGGCCGCTTCAGCGCGATCCGCACACCCATCGCCTCTTTCAGATACCGCTGGAGCTCTTCTCCTGCGGTGACTAGCGGGACCGAGGCATCGGCCGGAATCTCGAGGCACCAGTCCTCGCCGATCCCAAGTTCGTCCGGGCGCGGCCGCAGGTTGGGATCGCGCGGGCGCGGCGGCAGCCCCTCCGTGTGCTGACGAAGGAAATCGTAACTTTCCTCGACCGCGAGCGTTGGCAGCGCCTGCTCCTCGAACTGTTTTGCGGTGACCTCCGCGTGGGCCGCGCCGGCGGCTCCGAAGCACAGCAGGAGGCGAAGGCCGAGACTCGGCCGGCCCTTTTGCGCGAGTCGCGTCGTGGCCATCCCCGTCGGATCGGTATGCAGGATATTTCTGATCACGTTCTTACTCCGTATAGCGTTCCAGCAGCCAACGGCAATTGACGACCTTTTCCACCAGGTCCAGCGGCAGGTAGAAGTATTGGCACGACGGCTCGAACCCGATCCGCGAGTCCGCGCGCGCCAGCGCATACATCTGACGGGCCAGATCGATCTCGGATTCCAGCAGCCGACGGACGTCCGCCAGCCGCCGCCGGCGGTCCGTCGGCGGCGGCGCGCCCGAGGCCCCCGCGAGCGCGTCGCGGGCAAGCACAAACCTAGCCTGATTGGCGACGGACCGGAAGGTGAGGGCGGCGGCCCGGGCGTATCGCAGGTCGGCCTGCGTCTCGCTGCACCGGTCGGACGGCGTTTTCGCCACGGCGGCCTGCAGCTCGGCGAGGCCCGTCTCCCAGCCGGCGGCCATCTTTTCGAATTGGGCCGCGAACACGTCGGCGGGGTAGGGGCCGCGCCAGCCGTTCAGGTCGTCGTAGGGGATTCCCCACATCGTCGCCTTGTAGCCGGTCTTCACGGGGTACATCGGATTCGCCGCGCCCAGCTGGACCGGCGACGTGTAGACCACGCTGACGTGGAACGGGTACTGCCGGAAGGCCTCGCTCAGCAGCGTCCACGCCCGGCGCGCGTGAGGGGCACCCTCGGGGCCGAACCGCTCTTGCGCCAGCGCCGTCAGGGCCGCGTCGACCCCGGGCGCGGGCGTCCGGTTCAAGCGCTGGGCGAGCGCGAAGTTCGGCGAAGGATATCCGCCCATCGTCCAGCCGATGAGCATCCCGCTGGGCTTCTGCGGCGCCAAATTGCGGATGTGTTCCGCCACGAGGTCCATCACCGGCAGATAGGGGAGGCTGGCGAGCTCGCAGGTGTTGTTGAACTGGATCTCGGCCGCCGTCTTGACCCCGGCTTGCGCGGCGGCCGACCAATGCCGCAAGGCGCGCGGCCCGGGGCCGACCGCGGAGATCGAGTATTCGCCCAAGGTGGTCTTGATGCCGCCGCGCTCGATCGGCAGCGCCCATTCGCTGACCGACATGAGCCAGACCGATTTCGGCAGGCGGGCGATGAGCTCCCGCGCGTCGCCGTGCCCCCGCCAGCCCCAGTCCGACACGATGACGTTGGCCGCAGGGCTGCCGCGGTGGACCCCTTCCTCGATCGCGGCGACCACCTCGGCGATGATGTCCGCGTCGCTTCGCGCCTTGCACCGGCCGCAGGACTGCCAGCGGCCGTGCGAGGCGCAGCTGGTCAGGTTCTCGGAGCCCGTGATCGCGTAGACGCCGCTCAAGCCGGGCACTTCGCGAAACACGTGGGCCAGCGAGTCGGCCATCCACTGGCGGACCGCCGGTTGCGAGGTGCAGAGGGCCGTGAGCGTGTCTTCCCGGACGCCGGCCAGCTCCGGGTGCTTCAGGAAGAAGGCGTGAGGCATGGACCGCGGTTCGTTCAGATAGAGGTAAACGCCCACGCCGTAGCGCTTGGCCCGCTTCACGAGGTGCCGGAGATTCTCCAGCCTCTGGGCGTGGCCGTCGCCGAACTCGGGGAAGATCGTTCCGCCGGGTGCCAGATCGCGCAGGACGACGTGCAGCCAGACGCCGTTGACCCCGGCGGAGGCGAGCCTCTGCAGAAAGCCGTCCGGATACGGGTCAAGCTGCGGGTCCGCCAGCGGGTCGCCGTAGACGGCGAGATAGGAGTAGACCAGCCGCAGCGAGACGGGCAGGTTCGCGTCGGGGGGCGTCGGGAAAAACGCGGGCAGGGGGCGGCTGAGTTGGCGGACGAAATCGAAGCGCGGCTCGACCGGGCGGCGAAGCTCCTCGCCGAAATCCTTCTCGACCACGCGACGGATCTCGGCCGCGCGCCGGAGGGCCGCCGCGTCAGGCGGGCTGTAGCGAAGCGGCGAGCACTTCGGCTTCAGGCTGCCCAGCTTGATCCAGAGAAAATCGTCTTCGCGCAGGGCGAAGTCCAGCCGCTCCGGCGTCATTCCGAGCAGTTCCAGCAGCTGTTCGTAGGGCAACAGGTGCCAGTTGCGGCGGATGACGGTGATGTAGCCCCGCGTTCCGACCTCCGGGGGAATCGGCTCGGCCGGCGGCAGCCCCATCGCTTCGGCCAGCGCCGCGATCTCCTCGGCCGAGGCGCCCAGCACCTTGGCCTGCTGGGCCGGCCCGACGAGGTTCCAGTTGCGCCAGACGAATTCGCACACGCGGTTCGGGAAGTGAGCGGCGGCCAACGGCGCGGGAGCGCTGCCTTCCGGCAGGTCGGCGAGGGCGGCCAGGGCGTCGCTCGCCGGACCATAAAGCGCGGCGCACAGCGAGACCGTTCCGATCGAAAGCCCTGTTCTCATGCGCCGGTTCCTTGTTGTTGGGGGAGTGAGCCGCGGCGGCTAGGCGGCTCGCGCGAGCCCGTCGCCGACGCCGATCATGACGACCGAGACGACGAGCGCAAGAATGCCCAGCCAGAGGTAGAGGCGAGTCTTCGCGTCGACCCCTTTCCACTCCTTCAGCGCCACGCCCCACAGATTGCTGAAGATGATGATCGCGGCCATGAAGATGCTCCACCCCGCATAGCTGTATTCGCCCAGCTTGGTTGTCCCCGTGCCGAAGCTGAAGTACTGGCCGTACCACAGGACGCCGCTGACGACCGCCAGCGAGTAGTTGAGCAGCAGCGTGCCGCGCGGCCGGACGACGTAGTCGCCGAAAGCCTTTTTCTTCGCCGTGGCGATCATGGTGGAAATGAAGTTGGTCGTGAAGCCGCCCGCCAGCGCGAAGACCAGCAGCGGCATGTTCTTGAAGACCTCCGCCGTCCCCGCCTTCACAGCCACCTTCGCGATCGGCGCGCCGGCGGTGAAGGCGAACGCCATGCTCGCGCTCATGACGCCGCCCAGCACCGCCAGGGTGACGCCCTTGGCCAGCGAGAACTCCTGAACGGACGCTTTCTTTTGGGCTTCGGTGAGCAGCCGCTCCTTCAGCACGCCGGCGTACCCGCACAGCGCGGTGCCGGCCAGGCACACGAGAAAGCCCAGCAGGACGACGAACCCGGGCAGGCTGCTGACCAGCAGGCCGAGCTTTCCGTCGATGGCCGCCGGGACCAGCGTGCCGACGATCGAGCAGACGCCCAGCGAGACGGACTGCCCGAGCGACAGACCCAGATAGCGCAGGCCCAGCCCGCACATCAGTCCGCCGAAGCCCCACAGCGCGCCGAAAACGTAAGCGCCTGCCAGGCTCTTCGCCGGGCTGTGTCCCAGAATTCCGAACACGTCCGGCGTGGTCAGCAGGCCGGCCACCGTCGGCATGATCAGCCACGCGACGAATCCCAGGCTGATCCAGTAGGTTTCCCACGACCACTTTTTGACCGCGTGGGAAGGCACATAGAAGCTGGCCGCCGAAAAGCCGCCCGCCACCAGCAGGAGAATGCCAGTCAGTTGTTCCATACGTCACCCTTTCGCTATCGCAAACCGCGTGGTCACCTCCACGCTCATCGAACACCCCGGCCGGAGAACCTCAGGGCAGCCGCCCGCCGCCTCGATCTCCATGAAGCCCGACCGGTCGCTGTAGACGCTGTAGCGCACGCCCCGACGGGACGGACGCACCTCCGGCGCCGCGTCGCGGATGTCGATAGGCGACTGTCCCGACGGCAGCGCCCCAGCCGCGCGCCGCACGGTCAGGCCGCGCCGCGGGTCGCGGAATTCGATCCACGGCACCTCCGGTCCGATCCCGATCTGGTAGCGCTGCGAGCCGTCCGTGCGCGTGCGGCACAGGCCGGCCTCCCACGTCCGCTGACCCTCGCTCGGCTCGTCGTAGAGGTCCCAGACCGCGCCCTTGTTCCGGCAGGGGAAAACGACCTCGCAGCCCGGCCCGCAGTCGAACTGTCCGAGCGACCAGGGCGCGAGCAGCGCCTCGGAATTCCGCAGCTCGCGGCGGCCGAGATAGGTGAAGCTTTCGGCGACCTTCACGGTCAGCGATTTTCTTCCGGACGCGACGGCGATCCGGCGCTCGAAGAGCACGGGCATGCCGACCCCGCGGTTGTTCACCAGATCCACCTCCGCGCAGACCGCCACACTCCGCGACGAGGCGCGGGTCACCCGAAAGCGCGCCGCGGCCAGTCCGGGCGGCACGCGCCACGCGCCGGCGGCGTACTGGTAGCCCACGGCGGTGTCTTCGGGCGCCGGCCACAGGCCGTCGCCGCCGGGGTTCAGGTAGCGCTCGCGGGTGCTCTGTCCGGCCACCGCTTCGGGGCTGACGCGGCTGAGGACCTCGCCGCCGAGCACGCCGTACCAGCGGCCTTCGAGGTCGAGGCCGACGACTGCGCCAGCCCCAAGATCCCCCGCGAGAACGGCCCGCTTCCCGGCTTTGGCCAGGGCTTTCAGCAGCTGCGCCGCTCTCATCTCTGCTCTTCCGCCAACTGCTTCGCCGTGACGAAACGGGCGCCGCGCGCCTTGAGCAGCCCGCACAGAAGGTCGAACTGCTTGACCGCCTTCGGCCCGCAGTTCTTGACGATGAACGGCAGCGGCCTCACGATGCTTTCGCCGAAGTCGAGCTCGCCTTGCGGCATGGGGAAGAATTCCCACGGGTGCAGGTAGAAGCACAGCACCGGCCGCCGCTTCCGGGCCTGGATGTAGGCGATGAACCCCTCGGCTTTCTCCATCAGGGCCTTCGCCGACGCCGTCCGGAACAGCGGCCACTGGTCGCGGTCGCGCTGGTAGGGATCGCTGCTCTTCATGGTCATGTCGCAGAAGTTGGGGATCTCGACGAGCCGCATCTTGCCCGGCTTCGTCCAGTCCTTGGAGGAGGGGTGGTACGGGGTGAACGGCTTGCGGTAGAAATAGAGCGGGAAGGTGGCGTCGGCCAGGTACCCCAGCTCTTCCAGCACGTTGACCACCTTCGTGCTGCCCCAGAGGCGCGGGCAGCGGAAACTCGTGGGCTTCACGCCGCTGACCTTTCTCACGATCCGCGTCGCCTCGCGCAGGCGCCCTTCGACCTCGGACGGCAGGACGGGCCAGTTGTTGGGCAGCGGGAAGATCGGGTCGCCGAGCGTCTCGTGGAACAGGCCGTGGCAGCCCGTCTCATGGCCGGCGTCGCGGACGAGGCGAACGGTCGCAGGGTTGTTCTCGGCGGCGTGACCCGTCCAGAAGAACGTGGCGCGGATGCCGTGCTTTTTCAAAATCTTCAGAAGCTCCGGCGTGCCGTGTTTCACGCCCTCGTAGTACGGCGTGAACGAGCCGACGTCGGTCTCCATGTCAAATCCGTACACGACATCGAACGACGTGCCGTCTGTTTCCAGCTTGAAGTGCGCTTTTTTGTTTTGCATGGCGGATACCTTGGTACGTGTTTAACTCAACCCCCCATCCCTTGAAAGCATGACCCGTTCTTGGCGGCGCTTGCCCTTTGTTCCGGCTGCGCCGGCGCGGACGCTAAACCTCGATCTCCACGATGTCGCCGATCGGCTGCGACAGCACTTCCGCCGCGTCCTTGCGGATCGCGACGCCGGTCTCCCAGCGGATGCCGAACGTCTCCGTCGAGACGAAGGTGTCGACCTGGAACGTCATCCGCTCGGCGAGCACGTATTCCGAGCAGCTTTCCATCCAAGGCGATTCCACCTCGATCAGGCCGGTCCCGTGGCAGGGCCCGTACAGGTAGTTGTCGTAAAAGCCGCGCCGCTTGAACAGCTCGATGAAGCGCTTCGCGACGTCCGACGCCATCACGCCCGCCCGGAGCTGGCCATATGTCCAGCGGTGGGCCTCGAGGCCGAACTCGACGACCTCGCGCTTCCGGCCCTTGAGGGGCCCCATGCTGACGGGCATCCCGACGCTGGGCGAGTAGCCGCACACCTTGGCCGAGAGGTTCAGCTGGACGATGTCGCCCTTCTGGATCTCGCGGTAGGTCGAGCGCGAGATGGCGTGGCGGGTCGACTTCTCGCTGAAGACATACATCGGCAGGCCTTCATACTCTGCGCCGTTCTCGTAAATGGTCTTCTGGGCGATGCCGACCAGCTGCAGCTCGGTCATGCCCGGCTTCAGGTGGCGGATGACCTCCTTGGTGGCCAGCTCCGTGATGCGCAGCCCTTCGCGGATGCAGGCGATCTCGTTCTCCGACTTGATGCTCCGGAGGGCGACCATGACGTCGTCCGCCCGGACGATTTCGCACTGCGGGTAGCATTCCCGCAGTCCGGCAAGCTGGATCGGATTGCTGACCAGGTAACCGCCGATGCCGATCTTGAGGTTCTTCCCCTTCACGCCGATGGAGCGGAAAACGTCGGTGTACGTCGACGCCTTGAACTCCGGGTAAGCCGGGTCGGCCGACTCGCGGTACTCCATCAGCTGGAAGACGTCCGCGATCTTGCTGCGGTCGGCGGCGTACTTGCCGCTTTCCGGTCCGACCATCAGCGCCGCCTTGCCCGACGGGGCGATGGCGACGCCGGCGGTTTCAAAGAGGGGCCAGAAGTCGCTGAAATAGCGGACGTTCGCATAGTCGGCCTCGGTCGAGTTGACGACCAGCACGTCGAGCCCGCGCTGGCCGGCCAGCGCGGCGGCTTTTTTGATCCGTTCCTGATATTCCGCCTCGGGGATGCAAACGCGTCCTGCCATTTTCCGCTCCTTTACTGCTCTGTCAGCCGTGTGGGTCCAATCCCGCCCCCGCGCCAACTCGGGCGGGGGAAGAAGACGCTCCGGCGTGCAACGTGTCCCTTTGTGGGGACGATTATCACACAGCCATCATGGATCAACAAGATCCGTTTCCGACATAAATGACCCCTTTTCTGACATTTTCTGCTGAAACCTTGCGGTGGGCTTGTCGGGCTCCTCCGCCGGGCTGGTCATTCGCACGGCAGGGTTCACGGCCGGATGTCGCCCGCGGATTTTTCCGGTTGCTGCGGAAGCGCCGGGCCGATATGCTTCCTCCAGTATGAAACTGATCGCGGAGACGCCGGATCATCTTTTCGATGCCGACCTCGTGGCCTGTTATGTCCTGCGGGGGCACACGTTCGGGGACAGTTGGCATTACCATCCCGTTTTCTTCGAGCTGACCCTTGTGCGGCGCGGGGGGACGGAGCGGTGGGTTGGCGACAAGTTGGCGCCCCTGGCGCCGGGCGACCTCGTCCTTCTCGGCCCCGACCTGCCCCATGACTATCGCAACGAGTCCCTCGGGCCGCGCCGCCCGCGGGCGGTCGAGGCCGTGGTCGCGCACTTCGCGCCGAGCCTGTTCGGCGCGAACTGGTACACCCTGGCCACGCTGGCCCCCATGCGCCGGCTCTTTGAGCGCGCCCGCCGCGGGCTGCAGGTGAACGGCCGGACGCGCGACCGCGCGGAGGCGCTCTTTCTCAAGATGGTCCCGGCGCGCGGCGTCCGCCGCATGATTCTGCTGCTGGAGGTGCTGGAGCTGCTGGCGAATTCCGAACACCTGAGCGAAATCAGTTCGGAGGGCTTCTCGCTCGAGCCGAAGGCGCAGGCGTCGGACCGGATCGGCCGGGCGTGCGCCTTCATCGAGCAGAATCTGGCCTCGCCCGTCCGCGTCCCCGAACTCGCGCGGAGGCTCGGCCTCAGCGAGGGCAGCTTCAGCCGCCTGTTCAGGCAGCACACGAACAGCACGGTGCCGGAGTACGTGAACCGGCTGCGCATCGCCCACGCCTGCCGCCTGCTGGCGGAGACGGACAAGACGGTGTCGGAGATCGTCCAGACGTGCGGGTACCGCTCGCCCGCCCATTTTCAGCGCCAGTTCCAGAAGATACACGGGGTTTCGCCCAAGGCGTACCGCCAGAGCGTGCGCAAGCCCTCCTGAGCGGCGGCGGATGGCGGCCGGGGCGGGGCTTCCGCCGGCTCCGAGGACCGCCGCCTAATTTTTTTCGAAAATCGCGCTTGCGCGTTTCGCGCCACCTGTGTTAACTTATCTCTCCATTTATTTCCAATTGGGAAGGAAAAGTATCCGATGCCGACGATCAACCAATTAGTGCGCAAGGGCCGTATCCCGCTGCGCAAGAAGAGCAAGTCGCCCGCGCTTAAGGCCTGTCCCCAGCGCCGCGGGGTTTGTCTCGTTGTCAAGACGCAGACGCCTAAGAAGCCTAACTCGGCGTTGCGCAAGGTCGCCCGTGTCCGTCTGACCACGGGCTACGAAGTGACGGCGTATATTCCTGGAGAGGGTCACAACCTGCAGGAGCACAGCGTGGTGCTGGTGCGCGGCGGCCGCGTGAAGGATCTTCCGGGCGTCCGCTACCACATTGTCCGCGGCTGTCTCGACAGCTTGGGCGTGGCCGGGCGCAACCGTAGCCGTTCCAAGTACGGCGTGAAGCGTCAGAAGAAGGCGGAGAAATAAACCATGGCAAGACGGCGTAGAGCAGTGAAGCGTGCGCAAGCCGCTGATCCGAAGTTCAACAGCGAGCTGGTTTCGCGTGTGATTTGCGCGCTCATGAAGAGCGGCAAGAAGACCACGGCGGAGCGCATCGTGTACGGCGCGATCGAAGAGCTGAAAGAGAAGACCGGCAAGGATCCGATCGAGGTCATGGACATCGCGATCGCCAACATGAAGCCGAAGGTGGAGGTCAAATCCCGCCGCGTCGGCGGCACGACCTACCCGGTTCCCGTGGAGATCCGTCCGGCCCGCCAGCTGTCGCTGGCCCTCCGCTGGATGTCGATGTACGCCAGCGCGCGCCGCGGCACGCCGATGCCGAAGGCGGTGGCGGCCGAGTTGATCGAGGCGTACAACAATCAGGGAAATGTGATCAAGAAGCGCGACGAAACGCACAAGATGGCGCAGGCCAACAAGGCTTTCGCACACTACGCGTGGTAAGCGGAACAGGGCGGGCTTCCCCAAGGTCCGCCCGAACGTAGGGGCAGGCCGGCGCGCCTGCTCCTCCGGGATAAGCCGGCAGGTTGCCGGGAACATCCGTCGTTCTTTGACAAGTCAGGGTGAATGGTGAGCGTCTTGGAAAACAAGGCAGACAAACGTAATGCAGCGGCGGCCGGCCAACAGCCGGCGGGCGGCGACGTGTCGCTTTGTAACGTCCGGAACATCGGCATCGTGGCCCACATCGACGCGGGCAAGACCACGACGACCGAACGGATCCTTTTCTATGCGGGGCGCACGCACCGTCTCGGCAACGTGGACGATGGCAACACTGTCACCGACTGGATGATACAGGAGCGCGAGCGCGGGATCACCATCACGAGCGCCGCGATCACCTGTTCCTGGCGTGACGTGCGGATCAACCTGATCGACACGCCGGGACATGTCGATTTTACGATTGAAGTGGAACGCTCATTGCGCGTCTTGGACGGCGCCGTGGGCGTTTTTTGTGCCGTCGGGGGGGTGCAGCCCCAGTCTGAGACGGTCTGGCGCCAGGCGGACCGCTACCACGTGCCGCGCATCGCGTTCGTCAACAAGATGGACCGCATGGGCGCGGACTTCGAGTCGTGCGTCGCCGAGATCCGGAGCAAGCTGCACGCGAACCCGGTTTGTCTGCAGCTGCCGATCGGGAAGGCGGAGACCTTCAGCGGCGTGATCGACCTTCTGGAGATGAAGGCCCTCTCGTACGACGAGAGCACCGACGGCCGCGAGGTCAAGGAATCTGAGATCCCGGCGGAGCTGAAGGACGTTGCGGCCGCTGCGCGCGCCGAGCTGTGCGAGAAGGTGGCCGAGGCCGACGAGACGATCCTGGAGGCGTACTTCGCGCAGCCCGAGCTGACGGCGGAAACCCTTCGCGGCGCCGTCCGGCGCGCGGTGATCGCGGGCAAGATCGTTCCGGTGCTGTGCGGCTCGTCGCTGCGCAACAAGGGCGTGCAGCAGCTGCTCGACGCGGTGATGTGGTACCTGCCCTCGCCGCTGGACCGCCCGCCGGTCGAGGTCACGGACCTCAAGAGCGAAAAGAAGGTCACGCGCGAGCAGAGCGCGTCGGCGCCGCTGACCGCGCTGGTGTTCAAGATCGCCACCGACCCTTACGTGGGGCGTCTCTTCTTCGTCCGGATCTACGCGGGGATCCTGAAGAAGGGCCAGAACGTCTTCAACCCCCGCACCCGCAAGCGCGAGCGCATCCTGAAGCTGGTGCGCCTCTTCGCGGACGAGCAGACCGAGGTCGAGACGCTGGACGTGGGCGAGATCGGCGCGATCGTTGGCCTCAAGGAGGCGACCACGGGCGATACCCTCTGCGCCGAGCACCAGCCCGTTTATCTGGAGCGGATCACGGTCCCCGAGCCGGTGATGTTCATGGCGATCGAGCCCAAGTCCAGCGCGGACAAGGACAAGCTTTCTGCGGCGATGGCGGCGCTGGCGTCGGAGGACCCGACGTGCCAGGTGCGGTCGGACGCGGAGACGGGACAAACGATTTTGAGCGGCATGGGCGAGCTCCATCTGGAGATTCTGGTGGACCGCCTGCGCCGTGAGTTCAAATGCGAGGCCAACACCGGCCGTCCGATGGTGTCGTATTACGAGACCGTCACGGCTCCGGGGAAGAGCACGTATCTCTTCGACCGCGAGCTGGGCGGGAAGCGTCATTACGCGCAGCTGACGGTCGAGGTGGTTCCTCAGAAGCGGGGCAGCGGCCACGCGGTGGAGGTCTCCTCCGCCGTGCGACGGAAGCTTCCGGACGAGAAACTGGCCGATGGTGTGGAGCAAGGATTGACGGACGGCATCCTGACCGGCGTCCTGGCGCGATATCCGATGACGGACGTGCTGGCGCGGGTGACGGATGCCGTGATCACGGATGAGGAAACGGCGACAGACGTGGCTTTCAGGACCGCGGCCGTGATGGGGTTCCGCGAGGCGGCTTTGGCCGCATCGCCGGAATTGCTGGAGCCGATCATGTCCCTCGACATCGTGACGCCTGCCGACTATGTCGGCGACATCATGGGGGATATTAACGGCCGCCGCGGTTCGGTGCGC
>Ga0116170_10002063_pt1 | contig 19856 bp, 20 predicted proteins | sample AD_JPNHW1_MetaG_FD_89797 | JGI IMG/M metagenome (GOLD analysis project Ga0116170, IMG submission 89797) | Active sludge microbial communities of municipal wastewater-treating anaerobic digesters from Japan - AD_JPNHW1_MetaG | ecosystem: Engineered > Bioreactor > Anaerobic > Digestate | place...
AGGGCGGAAAGTATCTCCGCAACTGGGCCGCGCAAGGGCAGGCGTGTGCCGGTTCCCAGGAGCCCGTCCAGGATGAGGCCGGTTTGTGAGAGACAATCGGTTATAAGGGCGTTCTTGTCGGGGAATTTGGACCAGCCAACAATGGTGCCGCCGGCTTCCTCGAGACGCTGGGCCAGGTGTGAATCGGCGGTTTCGGTAGCGCTCAGCAAGGCGGTAGCGCGCCAACCGGCTTGAGCCAGGCGCGCGAGCGCGATGAGAGAGTCGCCCCCGTTGTTGCCGCTGCCAACCAGCCCAAGGATGGACCTGGGGGCGAGGGTATTGAAGCGTTTTTGTATGGCCTCAGCCACACCCAGGCCGGCACGTTCCATCATCTGGTCGTATGGCAGCCCGAGCTTGAAAGCTTCTCCTTCGAGCGCTTTCATCTCCGCGACAGTGACGACCGGGAAATCTGGCATCATCATCATTTTACCCGATGTCAAAGGCGTGGACGTTTGAATGTCCAGAGGTCAGGCCGGCCAATGGCGACCAATTATTTATGCAAAAAGGACTGTTGACCCGGGCAGGCACAGGCTAACGCGCCCCTTTGTCCATCCGCGGAAAGGCGGCAGGGCGCTCCTGGCTGGCGAGGTCACTCTTCGCGAAACGTAATCGCGTACCCATTGGGGGAGCGCAGGCGGAGGGTGTATTCGCCCCAGGATTGGCGGGTGTAGGGTTCCTCTATCTCAATCAGCGCGTCCTGCAGGTATTTGCTAAAGCGCTTGAGATGGGGGACGTAGAACTGCCACTGCATGAGGTGTTGGATGGGTCCAAGGTTATCGGCCGCCACCTCTTGCAGGATGAAAAGAATATCGCCGTTGAATTGCACGACCTGCGTGGTCTCAGTTTCGGGGTGAACAAGGAAACCCAGCTTGCGGTAAAAGGTTGATTCCGCCTGCGCGTCCCGCACAGGCAAGATGGGCCGGAGCGCCACTTTTTCGAAGGCACGCACCGCCTTCCAGCGCTCGCTAATCCGACCGCCGCGCCTTCGTCCGGAGGTGAGAATCAGGCTTTTCGCACTGTTGCCATTTGGCTGGGCGGTCGAGAAGTTGTATATAGGCGCGGGGTCGCGGGTGGGGTCATAAAGGCGGAAAGTGGAAGGCGTGATGCGGAAGAAGATATCATCGCTGCCAAGCGGGTCAGCTTTATAGTGAACCCGGCTGGGCAGGTTTGTTGAAAGCTTAATCAGATGGCATTGGATGCTGTTTTTCTTGAGTTTGGGGTAGTTGGTTTCAAACCAGGCGAGGACATCGTCGCGCGTGAAAACATCGTCCGCCTGTAAGTTCTTCGACTCGACAAAATCCAACAACAGCATCCAAATGGGCTTCTCGTAGGTAGACATAAGGACCTCCGGTTGTTTTGATTATGTTCACGATCAGACAGGGACTGATTTAATTATACACATTGGCGAGGTTTATTGTTGATTTATTTTAAAATTTTTATTTGAAAAGCAGAAATTCGTTGAAATTGAGTTAAATTCGTAAGTTAACAGGCTGTGGAATTCCCGTTTTCGTGAGAGCCTGTCATTTTTTCAAGGTTGAGTTTTATTTGACTGCGGATTTCTTTGTTTTCGTGTATAATAGGCGATTGCGTCGAAGACGTAAAAAAGTGTGTAATGAATTTAAGCCCGGATCGGAGGTGAATAGCAAATGGCAAGTGTTACATTAAGACAAAATGAATCGCAGGACTCCCTGCTCAAACGCTTTCGCAAGAAGGTGGTCAAGAGTGGTGTCCTGAGCACCGTGCGTCGCAAACGCTGGTTCATCTCCAAGAGTGAACAGCGCCGCATGGACAAGAAAAAGGCTGTTCGTCGTTCCTTCCGGAAGACGTACGAATAAGCCGGATTAGTGAGGTTTTATGGCTAAAGAAGAAGAGAAGATTACCGTGGATGGCACCATCATAGAGGCGCTTCCCGGCACACAGTTCCGCGTAAAGCTGGAAAATGGTCATGAGGTTATGGCCTACCTTTCCGGTCGCATGCGCCGGTACTACATCCGCATCCTTTTGGGTGACGCGGTGCGTGTCGAGATGTCTCCCTATGACCTGGATCGCGGTCGGATTGTTTACCGCCAACGCCGCCCAGGTTCTTCCGAACCGCAAGACTTCTAAACCTTGCCAGCCAATTACAACCCTCGCATTGCGGGGGTTGTTTCTTAGCCCGTGGCATTCCTGCGATAAAATCCTTTTCCAGTATGGAACAACCAGCTTCCAATCCCCCCGGCACCCTGCGCAGACTGGACCCGCGCCGGGACCTCGACGCGGTAGCCAACCTCGTTGAAGTTGCTTTTGGGCTCCGCGGCGATCCCGATGGACAATTCGTGCTCAACCAGATGCGCGAAAATGCCGCGCGCCAGCGGCAGGAGCCCTTTCTTTCAAACCTCGCCTTGCCAAGCGCGGACGGGTATGTTTGGGAGGATGGGGGCAAGATTGTGGGGAACATCAGCCTAATCCCATTTCAGGCGGGACTGCGGCCGATCTGCCTGGTAGCGAATGTGGCGGTGGCGGAGGAATACCGCAACCATGGCATTGCGACGGCCCTCACCCGGCACGCGCTGCGAATCGCGCGCCAAAGGCAGGGCATGGCGGTGTGGCTGCAGGTGCGGCACGAGAACCAGGTGGCCATTGGCGTGTATGAATCACTGGGGTTCAGGCATTTTGGCAGCGTAAGCCAATACCGGCGCGCCGGGGAGACGCCACGGGGCACCTCGCCTCTGGCGGGATATCCCAGCCTGGTGGAGGTGGGAGAACGTCAGCGCTCGGAATGGCCGGCCCAAAAGGCCGCCCTGCGGGCCACCTACCCGCCCGAAACCCGCTGGTACCTGAATGTCGATTTCAACGCTTTTGGCCCGCGGGCCTGGTACAATCCTCTGAACTGGGGCAACCTCCCACGGCTTAAGCATCTTTCGTTGAGGAGCGGGTCGCGCTGGCAGGGCACGCTCACCTGGCAGGGCACGGACACCCGCGCGGACAACTTGTGGCTGGCGATGGCAAAGGACGCGGTCCAGGAAGAGCATGTGAGCCGGCTGTTGAAGGTTTTTATGGAACGGATCTGGAATGGGCGGCCGCTCAACCTGGAATATCCCATGGGCCGTTATACTGAAGGGATTCTTTCTGCTGGATTTGAGTTGGCGCGCAACCTGGATTGGATGCATTACTTACCCCCGCAAAAGTGGCCGTTGGGGGTCTTAAGAAAAACTGGAACCGCCCGTTAGGGCGGTTCTCAATTTATTCCGATTTAGAGTTCTTCGTCGACGATGGTCTCAATTAAATCGAGGAATTCTTTCCATTCTTCCTTGAAGAAGTGGAGGGTGACGTTGTTCAGTTCGAGATGGTAGGTTGATTCGCCATCGGGTTCGTCAGCGCGCCATGCCAGGAAATTCTCGGTTTCAGCGATTGTGGTGGTAACGGGTTCGTGTTCTTCGTTGTGGTCCATATTTATGCTCCTATTTGATTTCTCTCTCATTATCCCATGCCTGGGGGTATTTGTGCAAGTTCAGGGCTTCTTATTTTGCGCGACCCTGGCTTTTAACTGGTGGAAGAAGGTTTTGACGCTGCTCCAAAGCTGCGCCAGCCACTTGGAAAGGACGCCCCAGGCTTTTCTTAGCCATTGACCCACGGCACTATCGCGGTACTTACGTAACCAGGTGAACATGGCGCGCTTCTTTGGCTTGTAATATGAAATACCTTCCCAGGGCTCCTGGTCCATCAGCTTGCGCAGCACGTAGCGGAAAACCAGCTTAATGGTGGCGTAAACCGGGGCGGCCAGGATGACACCCATCAGGCCCAGGATTTGGGCGCCGATTAGCGCGGAAATCATGATGGCTGCGGGGTGCACTTCCAGCGCGTTACCCATCACGCGCGGGGTCAGCAGGTTGTCGAGCACCGTGTCAATAAGAAGGGCGATGCCAATGATAACCAGCGCGAAGGCCCAGTTGGCCAGGCCGAAGGGCGTGGGGGTTTTGAGCAGGGCGGCAATCCCGAAGGCTAACCAGCCCACCCAGGCACCAACGTAAGGCACAAACCTGCCCAGACCAGCGACTATTGCCAACAGGAAGAAGTAGGGCAGCCCAAAGATGCCCAAAACCACGGAGTAGACGGCGATGGCTACACCAACCACTACGAACTCACCGCGCATGAACGCGTTCCAAATGTTGGACACCTCGCGACCCATGCGCTTGATGTCTTTTTCGTAACCGGGTATGGCGATGTTGAACACGCGCATCTTGGCGCCACTGGATTCAGACGCGAGGAAGAAGGAGACCATATATATGATGGCAAAGTTGAAAAGGGTTGAGCCAACGCTGGTCACCAGTTTACCAGCGAGGGTGCCTGCCTGGGTCAACAAAGGTTGAAGGCGGGAAATGAGCTGGGAGGCGATGAAATCAGTATTCAAATCGGGGATGGTGAACTGCAACGGCCCAATCATGAGGACGCGGTTGGAGAGCGTGGCGAGAAAATTGGTGGCCTGCGCCATGTATTTATCCAGGTTTTTTACCAGGTCCTGGATGAGGTTCACCAGGGAGGCACCACCGCGAGTAATCAGCCCTCCCAGAACAAGGGCAAAAAATAGGTAAACGATGCCAACGGAGAGCCGCCAGTTGAGCTTGAGCCCTCTCTGGATGAGCTTGGCGAGCGGGTGGAACAGGAAAGCGACCAGCATGGCGGCCAGCACCATGGTGAGGTATGTGTGGAAGCGCACCAGCAGGAAAACCACCGCGGTGGTGATAACCAGCCCAACCACCAGTTTAGCCTGCCAGGGCCAGCGGGGGGACTCGGGTTCCTGGCTGGGTTCAACGGTGGAGGGGCCCAAGGCTTCCTCCCCAGCCAGGTCGAAGTTATTTTCGCCCTCTTCCGGATTGTTGACAAGCTCATTTTCTGTCATGCATCAATTATACCGATTAAATAAATTCAATTTTGCCGGCATCGCGGGCATTGCGCTTATAATTCTTGAAAATCAGTTGGCATCATGGAAAGGTTTTGACACATGGAATATCGTTCTTTTGGAAGTACCAATTGCCAGGTTTCAGCCCTCGGTTTTGGCTGCATGCGCCTGCCCACGTTGGGTGATGACAACGGAAAAATTGATGAGCCTCAGGCCATCAACATGATTCGGGCCGCCATCGATCAGGGCGTCAATTACATCGACACCGCGTGGGGTTACCACCGCGAGCAAAGCGAACCCCTGGTGGGCAAAGCGCTGAGCGATGGATACCGAGAGAAAGTCCACCTGGCGACCAAACTGCCTTCCTGGCTTATTCATTCCCAGGGGGATATGAAGCATTACCTGTCCGTCCAGTTGGAACGCCTGCAGACGGACCACATTGACTTTTACTTGCTGCACACACTCAACGCGCGTTATTGGCAAAACTACGTGGATTTGCGCGTTTTTGATTGGGCCGAGAAGGAAATGGCTTCGGGGCGCATCCGCCACCTGGGTTTCTCCTTCCACGACGAGTACCCGGTGTTTGAGCGTATTTTGAACGGTTATGACCATTGGGACTTTTGCCAAATCCAGTACAACTACATGGATGTGGCATACCAGGCTGGCGAGCGCGGCTTGCGCGCGGCGGCTGAAAAGGGCCTGGGTGTGGTGGTGATGGAACCCCTGCGCGGGGGCAGCCTGGCTTCCCCCACGCCTCCGCCCCCCGTGGCAAAAGCTTTCAGCCAATCCCAGCGCGACTGGACACCCGTGGAGTGGGCGTTGCAATGGCTCTGGAACCAGCCGGAGGTTTCGCTGGTGCTTTCAGGCATGAGCAACCCCATCCAGACGCAGCAAAACATCACCAGCGCGGGGCGGTCGGGTGTTGGCAAGTTGACCGCGGACGACCTGGCGGTGATGGCCAACGTGCAGGAGGCCTGGAACGGCCTCGCGCCGGTGCCATGCACCCACTGCGAATACTGCATGCCCTGCCCGCATGGTGTTCAAATCCCGGAAGTCTTCCGTATTTACAACACAGCAGCCATTTACGATAACCGGGCGCGTGGCCGGGATGACTATAAAAACGCGATTAGTGATGACGGCAAAGCCGATTGCTGCGTGGAATGCGGAGAGTGTGAGGCACTTTGCCCGCAACACATCGAAATCATCCAGAAGCGGAAGGATGCCCACGCCTACCTTAGCCCTGAAGTCAGCGGATAACGCGGAGGGGCGCTCGATGAGCGAAGCTGGACCCCTGCCAAAACCTGCCCTACCGGAACGCAAACGGCCGGGGCGGGTGGGGTATTGGGTGGTCGGCGGGGCGTTGGCCGTGCTTTTTGCAGCCTGGCTGGCCCTGACCCCGTCTGGATTTTGGGGCAAGCTGCAGGCACTGGGGTACGCGGTTTGCCACCAAATCCCGGAGCGGTCTTTCCACGCGGGTGAACACACTTTTCCGCTATGCGCGCGCTGCACAGGCATGTACCTTGGGGCGGTTTTGGCCTTTGGCTTTCAGTTGAGGCAGGGGAAAAGGGGCAAACTTCCCCCGGTTTGGATTTTGGTCATTTTGGGTGTTTTCCTACTGGCCTTTGGCGTGGACGGGGTGAATTCTTTTTTGAACTTCATCCCGGGCTGGCCGGCGCTGTATGCCTCCAGCAATACCCTCCGTTTGCTTACCGGGTTGGGGGTTGGCGTGGGGATTGGGGCCATCCTTTATCCCATTTTCAACCAGTCCATCTGGCAGGATTGGCTGGACGAAGCCGCGCTCTCAAGGTTGGGGCAGTTCCTTGTGCTTCTCGCCCTGGCCGGCCTGCTGGCCTTTGGCATCGTGCAGGGATACCCGGCGGTCACATTTCCGGCGATGGTTATCAGCGGGCTGGCGGTGCCATTTTTACTGACGCTCATCTACACCATCGTGGCCAGCCTGCTTTTAAGGCTGGATAACCGCATCCGCAACTGGCGAGAATTGGTGCTGCCGCTGATGCTGGGGGGCCTGCTCGCGCTGAGCCAAATCGCGCTGACGGACACCGCGCGGTATTTGGTGACGGGCACCTGGTCCGCGATATTCCCATGATTATCTGGGGTATTTTTTCCAAGGATGGGTATAATTTAGTACGTATTTTTTCTTATTGATGAAAGGAAAGAAATGACTGGAGTTGTAAGTGGCATTTTGGGCGCTTTTGGCCTGTCTGCTTCGGCAGGACTGAATGCCTATATCCCTTTGCTGGTGGTTTCCCTGCTGGCAAAGTTCACCAATCTCATCCACCTGACCAAGCCTTGGGACGGCCTGACCAGCTGGTGGACGATTGGCGTGTTGGGGGCATTATCGCTTGTGGAATTTTTCGCGGATAAAATCCCCGCGGTGGATCATGTCAATGATGCCATTCAAACATTTATCCGCCCGACCGCGGGCGCGATTGTCTTCGCGGCGAGTGCCGGGTCGGTGACGGATGTGAACCCAATTTTGAGCCTCATCGCGGGTTTGCTGGTGGCGGGCACGGTGCATACCGTTAAATCCGCCGCGGTGCGCCCTTTAATCACAGCCACGACGGCCGGCGTGGGAGACCCGATTGCCAGCTTCCTGGAGGACGTGGTCGCGACGCTGGTATCCGTGCTTTCAATTGTGTTGCCCATTTTAATGGCCATCGTTTTGGTGCTCATCATCTGGTGGATTTCCTGGTTTGTTGAACGCCGTAAGAAGGCCCGCGCGACTGCCTGAGCCACACGGCGACAAAGGAGTGAGAAACATGTCTGAACAGAAACCTTCATCGTATTATCAACCCCAACCCATGACGACCTCCCCCTGGGCGATTGTCAGCCTCATCAGCGGGATTGCCAGCTACTTCATTGTGCCGGTGATTGGGTCCATCGTGGCGCTGATTTCGGGTTACTCCGCCAAGAAGGAAATCCGGGAAAGCAACGGCCAGGTGGGCGGTGATGGGCTGGCGACGGCTGGCCTGGTGTTGGGTTGGATTAATATCGCCCTCGGCTTAGCCGCCATTTGCCTGATTATTTTGATGGTGACAGGTGTGATTAGCGGCATCGCGATTTGCGGCCCGCTGACCAACTGGCTTCAAAATTCAAACTATTAATCATTTGGAGGAATTATGACCATCGATAACCAAGGTTTCCAGGCTTACAACGAGTCCCCTGTTGCTCCAGTGCCCCCACAACCAGAGACGACACCGGTTATGAATGTGACGGCCCCCAAGAAGAAAAGCAAATGGTGGATTATTGTGTTAGTTGTTTTGCTGCTGCTGTGTTGCTGCGTGCTCGTGGTCGGTGGTGTGGTCTATTACCTGGTGCAGAGCGGCCAATACACAATTGATTGGGGCACGCAGTTGCCCGTCTTTTTGGCCCTGATATAACTTGATTTTGACATCCTGAAACAACGGCTCACCCGAGCCGTTGTTCTGATTCCTGCAGCCAGCGTTGGGGGCTAAAGACAGGCACGGCCTGGGGATGGATGCCCGCGATGAGCTCCTGCAAGGTCTCCAAGCAGCGGGCGCGGATGCCGGCATCGAGTTGCAGGGCCTCGAACTCATCCAGGTCCAACACCGAGTGCGAGCCATCCGGGTAGACCATCAAATCCAGGGCCAAATCCCGCCAGCGAATGGCACGATCGGAAAAGGTGGCCGGGAAGCTCAGGTTGCAGTACCAGCCCTTGATGGTCGTGGTTCTTTGAGCATGCACCTCAAAGATGTTGAACCAGCGATTTGAAAAGTAGCTTTCAAGAAACATGTCCCCGGCCTCGAACGTGGTCCTATCCACACGCAGGGAAGCCAGGCCAAAGGTGGCTTCAACCAGACGGGAGGTGGGTGTGCCTTGCAGCAAAATGCCCTGCCAGCTGAAGATTTCGCGGCCTGTATCGTCCAGCTTGGTGATGAGGAGGTGTTCCGGGTTTACTGAGGGCTGCACGTTTTACTCCGATAATAACAAAACGTTTTCAGCCGGCCAATAGGCGCTCACCGTGGAGCCGGGTTGGATAATTTCCTGGCTGTAGACCTGCAATAATAACCCCTCCGCCTCCAGCTCCAGGCGGAAATGTTCGCCCAGAAAGACGCAATCCCGCACCTGGCCAGTGATGGTGTTGTTGGCTCCGGTGGCTTGAGCACTGACGCGGGCATCCTCAGGCCGTAAGAGCAGGATGGCCGGGCTGCCTGGCAGCTTGCTGCCAGGCTCACACGCGAATACGCCCCAGGGGGTGAGGACGGTGCCGCCCTCAGGCCCCACCTGGCCGCTGACGCGGTTGCCGAGCCCCAGGAATTCCGCCGCCCAGCTGTTGGCCGGGCGTAAAAAGAGGTCGCGCGGGCTACCCTGTTGCAACAGCCTGCCCTCATGCAAGAGCAGCAGACGGTCCGCCAGGGAAAAGGCTTCCTCCCGGTCGTGGGTGACGTAAATCACCGGTACCTTGCTCTCACGCAGGAGCAGGCGCAATTCCTCAATCAGTCGCACCCGCAGGCTGTGGTCCAGGGCGCCGAGTGGTTCGTCCAGCATCAGCAGACGGGGCCGGGGGGCCAGTGCCCTGGCCAGGGCCACACGTTGCTGTTCGCCGCCGGAAAGTTCTGTGACCGGCCGGCTGGCAAAATCCTCCATCCGGATGGTGTGCAGCGCCTCGCGCACGCGGCTGTCGATTTCTGTGGGGGGAAGCGCCTGGATTTTGAGCCCGTAGGCGATGTTCTGGGCGACGGTGAGGTGAGGGAACAAGGCGTAATCCTGGAACATCAGACCAAAGCCGCGCTGATGGGTCGGTACGCCGGCAAGGTCGGCGCCATTCCACCAAACGCTACCCTGTTCCGGCTCTTCCATGCCGGCGATGATGCGCAGCAGGGTGCTTTTGCCGCTGCCGGAGGAGCCCAAGAGACAGACCAGTTCGTGGCTGGCGACGGTGAAGGAAATGCCGTTCAACAGGGGTTTGCCTTCATAAGTTTTATGGATGTTCCGCACTTCAAGCATCAAAACAGCTCCTCTCCGGGCAGACGGGTTCTTTCAATCACCAGCGTGCCCAGGGCGCAAACCAACAGCAGGATGGTGGACATGGCCAGCGCCTGGCCGTAATTCAGCGCGCCAGGCTGGGAAATGTAACGGTAAATGGCCACCGGAATGGTCGGCATTTCGGGGGTGCTCAGGAAGCTGGACGCGCCGAACTCGCCTAGCGAAACCGTGAACGCGAAGACCATGCCGGCCAGCAAGGGACGGAGCAGGAGGGGAAGGTCCACGCTCCAGAAGACGTGCAAGGGGCCGGCCCCCAGCACACGCGCGGCCTGGCGCAAGCTCTCCGGGATGCCGCGCAGGGCGGAGGTGAGCACGCGCAGCACCAGTGGGAGCGCCACCAGGGTGTGCGCGATTGGGATGAGCAGCGGGAAACGTGGATTGTTGAAGGGGGGATGGTTAAAAACGACCAGGAAGCCCAAGCCAAGCGTCACCGCGCTGGCGCCCAGGGGCAACATCAGGACGGGTTCCAAAACACGGCGCAGTCCGCCCTGCCTTTGCATGGCGTAGGCTGCCAGCAGGCCGAGGATGCCGCTGAGGACCACCGTGACGAGCGCGTACAGGATGGAATTGCGGATGGCCAGCAGGGGCGGCACGTAGAAAAGCGAGCCGGTGCGGTTTTGGAACAATTCCAGGTAGTAGCGCAGGGTGAGGCCTGTCTGCACGTCGCCACGTTCCCCGCGGGCGGCTTCCAGGGTGAGGAAGGAGCGCGCGACCAGGCTGAGCAAGGGGGCGGCAACCAGGAGGACCAGGGTCACGATGAGAACAATGGCCAAAAGCTTCTCGGCTGGCTTACGGGGCCGCGGCAGGGGGGTGGACTCCAGGTTGAGGGCGGTTTTCCCCACGCGGGGGAGTACCTGGCGGTTGTAGAGCAGGGTAATCAGCAGCGTGAAGGACAGTTGGACCAAGGAAAGCAGGCTGGCAAGCGGCAGGTTAAGCATCTGCATGGCTTGCGTATAGATTTCCACTTCCAGGGTGGCAAAGCGCGGCCCGCCCAACATCAGCACGACGCCAAAGCTGGAGAAATTGAATAGGAAAACCAACAGCGAGGCGCTCAGGATGGAAGGCATGAGGAGCGGGAGCGTGACTGTTTTGAAAGTCTGCCAGGGGGAGGCGCCCAGCGTTTGGGCGGCCTGGTGCAGCCGGCCACTGAGGCGGCTCCACGAGGCGGAGACCACGCGAATAACCACTGAGGTGTTGTAAAACACGTGCGCCAGCAGGATGGCCGGCAGGCTGTTCAACAGGTGGATGGGCGCGCTGGGCAGCTTGAAAAGCGCCATCAGGCCAAGGTTGAGCAGGCCTCGCGGGCCGAGCAGCGCATTAAAGGCGGCCGCGGTCACCACGGTCGGGAGGATGAAGGGCAGCAGGGTTAGCAGGCGCAAGGTTTTGCGGCCTGGGAAGGTGAAGTGAGAAAAGAGGTAAGCGGAAGGCAGGCCCAACGCCAGGGTGAGCAGGGTGGAGAGCAGCGCCTGCCAAACTGTGAAGCCCAGGGGGCGGGTGACTTGTTCGAGCTTGAAGGCGGCCAGCCCCTGGACGAAGGCCTTGGAAAAGGCCAGGCGGAAGATGGCGACAAGCGGCTGGTAGAAAAAGACGAGCACGAAGGCCAGTGGCACCAACCACAGCCAAGCGCTCCTTAATTTCACCAACCGCCGCGAGTTTTGCATGCTTTACTTCAGCATCAGGTCCGTCCAAGCCTGCACCCAGGCCTCCCGGTTGGCCGCGATGAGCGCGGGGTCCAACCTGGCGGGGTCTGTAATTACCTGGCTGGCAACCTGGAAAGCCTCAGGCAGCTGGGCGCCGGGCAGAACAGGGTAAACGAACATCTGCAGAGGCATGTCCTCCTGGAAGGGCTGGCTGAGCATGAAGTCGATGAACTTTTCGGCCAGCTGCCTGTGGGGCGTGTTTTTTAGAATCCCGACGAATTCCACCTGCCGCCAGCAAGTGCCATGGGCCGTGATGGAACCGGTGGGGGATTCGGTTAGCGGGGTCTCCGCGTAGAATAGCTCGGCAGCCGGGCTGGAGGCGTAAGAAACCACCATGGGCTGCGGACCCTTGCCAGAGGAGCCGGAGAAATTGGTGTAGTAGGCCGTCTCCCAATCTGAAACCACGGCGACCCCGTTGGTCTTGAGCTGGCTCCAGTAGTCCTGCCAGCCGTCCGCGCCATACTGGGCGATGGTGGCCAGGAAGAAGGCCAGGCCAGGCGAAGATGTGGCTGGGTTTTCCACCACCAGCAGGCCGGCGTAAGCGGGGTCGGTGAGTGCCTGCAGGCTATCCGGGATGGCCAGGTTACGCTCGGCGAACCAGGCTTTATCGTAATTGATACAGACGTCACCATAATCCACAGGGAGGACGGCGTGGGTGGGGTCCAGCTGGAAGGACTGGGGGATATCCGCCAGGGCCTGGGCCTGGTAGGGCTCAAAAAGGTTCGCGTCCAGCGCACGTGAGAGGTAGGTATTGTCCAGGCCGTAAAACACATCAGCCGAGGGCGTGCCGGAAAGCGAGGTGAGGATGAGGCGGTTGAGCGCGGAGCCAGTATCACCCGCCTTGACAAAGCTGAGACTGGCGTTGTTATCGGCTTCGAATTTAGCAATCAGCTCAGCGCTGACGGCAAAGGAATCGTGCGTCATCACGGTCAGGACCGTGGGCTCAGTGGCACTTGGGGGGGCGGCATTGCAGGCGCCCACCAGCAACAACATAAAAATAGTTATTGAAACGATATTCTTTTTCATCGTGCTCCTAAATAGCCCCGCCGTTGAGCGGAGTGTGAATAAGCAACAGGCTGCCGCCGGCCAGGTGGACTTCCACCTGGCCGCCGAGGGCGACATTGCTGATACCGCGCGCGGCGTCTGACCTCAGTGTTTCGTGGTTGAGGGGGTATTGCAGGCCCGTGGTGCTGACTCCCAGCGCGTCGCCATTGCAGGGGACGAGGGAAACCAGGTCGCCTGGCTGGGTGGCCAGGAGCGCGTAAGAACGGACCAGGCGCACTGAACAAGTGCCATCGTCCAGGCTGCAATCCAGCCCGGCCAGGTCTGGCCGGGAGAGCAGTGCCAGGTTACCGAGGGTATGGTCCAGCCTGCCACCGAGGGCGCCCACAACCAGAACCCGCTGGAAGCCGCGCTTGAGAACTTCATCCAAAGCAAGTTCAAGGTCAGTCTGGTCTTTTTCAGGGGGAAAGCGCAGTACCTCGGTGAGTTGGCTGCCAGGCTTGGTCAGGACCGCGGGGGGAAGGGAATCCAGGTCCCCGATGAGCAAGTCCGGGGTGAGCCCAAGCGCCGCTAGGTGGCGCCAACCGTTATCCACGGCGACGAGGAAGTCAGCGGGGCTGATGGTTAGCCTGGAAAGATGGCTGGCATCTCCGTTGGCGAAGAGCACCGCGCGCGTCCAATTTTTCATAAGAAAACACCCTCCTGCCCTGGGAGGGTGTTATGGTGCACGTGTTTCCATCCCTCCGCCGGCATGATCCGGATCAGGTTTTGCGGGTCGGACCTTATTGGTCCCTCTCAGCCCTGGCTGGGCTCCCCGTGTTCTTGATGGATTGAATCTTACCACATGCGCGGTACGCGAGGGCCGGCCAAAACCGGCCTTGTAAAGGGTGGGGAGGCCGGCCTGGTGCCGGAAAATGGGCTAAAATATATTCCGATGAAAGGAACCGCTTGGAAAACACGCCCCCTATCAGCCTATTATTAATTGAGGACTTTCCGGTTACCCTGGAAGGGCTAAAAGCCTGTTTCGCGGGTCAGCCGGATTTTGTACTGGCCGGCTGCGCGACGACCGGCGCTGAAGGTGTGAGCCTGGCTGCTGGCGCGCACCCGGGGTTGGTCATCCTGAACATGGCGCTGCCAGACATGGACGGGGTGGAAGCCACCCGGCGAGTGCGGGAGGCTTCGCCTGGCAGCCGCGTGCTGGTGTTTTCAGGGCAGGCGCCAGACCAGGGGCTGTTTGACGCGCTGCACGCCGGCGCGAGCGGTTTTGTGCCCAAGCAGGCAAGCATGACAGAGCTGCTCAACGCCGCGCGGACGGTCGCAGCTGGCAAGAGCTACTTGCACCCGACGGCGCTTGACTACGTGATGAGCCAGTTGAGCGCGCCTGACCCGGAGCCACCGGGCGACTTGCTGCAGGCGTTGACAGAACGCGAGGCGGATGTCCTCGCTGGCATGGTGGAGGGACTGAACAATTCCCAAATCGCGAAGAAGCTTGTGGTCAGCCCGGCCACCGTGCATACCCACATCAACCATATTCTCAGTAAACTCGGCGCGCGCAGCCGAACGCAGGCCGTCGTTTACGCGCTGCGGCACAAACCCCGCACGTGGTCCTCTCCAGGGCGGAACGGGGAGCAAGCCTAGAGCTTATTATTGCCACCCCGCAACAATGTGGAGCGGGAAAAATCCAAGAAAAATGTTACTGGAGGATTACACAGACAGGGAGATAGGCCCGTCTCAACCTTTTGGTTGAGGGGAATTCAACCTGGAAGGCACCATAAGTTCAACCCCCCGGCCGGCGCGCGGATTGGCTGGCCGGCCTATACTGTTGGCATAACAAAGCGTATGGAGGAAGAAATGAATGAATATATCGTGTCACGCTGGATGACTTCACCCGTGATTACCGTCACACCTGAGACCAGCCTGGAAGAAGCCCGGCAGCTAATCGCAGCCCACCACATCCGGGCCCTGCCTGTGGTTGAGGATGACAAATTAGTTGGCATCATCACCCGCCGCGGCCTGCTGAGGCTGGACCTTTCGTTCGTGGATGAGGGTAGCGCTGAGGCCGGCGCTCCGCATGAAATCGAGACCATGCGGGAGGTCATGACGCGCCGGCCCATCACCGTTACTGGTTCAACCAGCATAGCTGAAGCCGCCCAGATTATGCTTGAGAACAAGATTACCGCGTTGCCTGTTGTACACGGCGAAGACCTGGTGGGCATCCTCACCAATTCCGACGTGATGCGATTTTACACGGCCAGGCACCAGGATATCGGCGCCGAGTTGCTCATCCGGGACCACATGACCGAAAATGTGGAGACCATCGAACCGGACGGGGCGTTGCTTGAAGCCCACCGTCTGATGAGCATGGGGCATTTCCGCAGCCTGCCGGTGGTCAAGAACGACCAACTGCTTGGCATCATCACCCGCACAGACCTGATGAGCAGCGACCCATCCCGGCGTTTCTCCCGCAACCAGCAGGAGGAATCCATGCAAATTTTGACCACGCCGGTGGAAAAGATTATGTCCGCGCCGGTCATCACCGTTCGGCCGGAGTCCAGCGTTACTGAGGCGGCTTTCCTAATGATGGACAACAAGATTCACAGCCTGCCCGTGCTGGACGCGGAGCAAAAGCTGGTGGGCATCTTCACCGAAAGCGACCTGTTTCTGATTACGTCGCAGAAGTTGAATAATTAATTTGCCATATCGCGGGCGCTCTTTGATGAAGGGCGCCCGTTTTATTGGGGGGTGCATGGGAAGGGGCCATATGCGCAAAGCGGCCAGGGGTTTGACCAAAAATGAATCATAATGAGTCCTCAAAAGTAGCATTTAATCGAAGAAAGGTGTATAATTTTAGGTTCACCGTCCAAAGCAAAATAAGGGATGGGCTATTGACTCAATGAAATATCGGGTCTATAATGAAATATTGCTCTATTACTTTTCTATCGCGTGGCTCACGGATGATTCCGCCACGCGTTTTATCGTGTTAGGAGATGTGAATGACTGACTTGATGCCTCCAAAAACATACGCCCGCATTCCGGTAGGGTTGGAGCTGCCCCAATTAATCCAGGTGCAACTGGACTCGTTCCAGCGCCTGAAGGAAGAAGGGCTCGGAAGCCTGTTCAACGAGATATCCCCAATTGCCTCCTATGGCAATGAATTGCGTCTGCATTTTCCCAGCAATACACCGCTCTCCGAGGAATTCGGTCTGCGCTACTGGTTTGAAGAACCCAAGTATTCGATGGAAGAATGCCTTGAACGGGATTTGACTTACGCCTGCCCGCTGTATGTTTCAGTGCTTTTGGAAGGCAGCACGCAAAGCGAAAAAATCAAGCAGGACCTCTTCCTGGGTGATTTCCCCGAGATGACCCCTAAGGGCACCTTCATCATTAACGGCACCGAACGCGTGGTGGTTTCACAGTTAATTCGTTCCCCGGGTGTGTACTTCCAGGCCGAGGTTGACCGCACCACGGGTCGTTACATGTCCACCTCCAAGCTTATCCCCGACCGGGGGGCCTGGATGGAGTATGAAACCCGCAAGAATGATTTCATTATTCTCAAGTTCAACCGCAAGCGGACCATGCCAATCACCATCTTCCTGCGCGCCCTCGCGGCTGTGGATGACGGCATGCCCGATTCCCCGCTCAAGACTGGCACCAACGAAGAAATTTTAGCGCTCTTCGCGGACGTGGACAACAACCCCGAACATCCCTACATCCTGTCCTCTTTTGAGCAGGAGCCCAGCTACCAGCTGACGGGCAACCAGACCATCGCTGAAGCCGCGCTAATTGAGTTCTTTAAGCGCCTGCGCCCGGGTGAGCCGCCCACGCTGGATAACGCCCGCAACCACATCATTGAACAGCTGTTTGACCCGCGCCACTATGACCTCGAAAAGGTCGGCCGCTACAAGTTAAATCAGAAGCTCGACCTGCAGGATATCGTCCCAATATCCCATCGCATGATCACGAAATATGACGTTGTGCGCCTCATCAGGCACATGATTCAAATTAACAACGGCGTGATGCCGCCCGATGACATTGACCACCTGGGCAACCGCCGCATTAAGACTGTTGGCGAACTCATCCAGAACAAGCTGCGTGTTGGCCTGCGGCGCATGGAGCGCGTCATCAAGGAACGCATGTCCATCCGGGACCAGGGAGGCTCTGTCTCCCCAATCAGCCTGGTGAACATCCGCCCGTTGGTGGCCTCGCTGCGTGAATTCTTCGGTTCCAGCCAGCTTTCCCAGTTCATGGAGGAGACCAACCCGCTCTCCGAGCTGCGCCACAAGCGCACCGTCTCGGCCCTGGGCCCTGGTGGCCTCCGCCGTGAACGCGCCGGCTTCGACGTCCGTGACGTGCACTTCTCGCACTACGGCCGCATCTGCCCGATTGAAACCCCAGAAGGCCCGAACATTGGTCTGATTGGCCGTTTGGCGGCCTATGCCAAGGTAAACGAGTATGGGTTCATCGAAACCCCGTACCGCAGGGTCTATCGCTCCATGAAGGGCAGCGACCCCAAGCTTGTGGACCACCTGCTCCGCCAGGATATCATGGATATCGATGGGGGAACGCTTTTCAAGGCCGAGACCCGGGTGACCGAGGAAATGGCAGCCAAGATTCGCGAACTCGGCATCCAGAATGTTCTGGTGCGGCCCTATGTGAGTGATGAATACGAATACCTGTCCGCTGACGCGGAAGATAAATACGTGATTGCCCAGGCGAACGCTCCGCTAAACGAATACCACGAGTTTGTGCATCGCAACTCCTGCCGCTTCCACTCCACCTTCGCGATTTACGATTACGAATATATCGATTATATGGATGTGGCCCCGAACCAGGTGGTCGGCATCTCCGCCGCGCTCATCCCGTTCCTCGAGCACGATGACGCCAACCGCGCCCTGATGGGCTCGAACATGCAGACGCAGGCTGTACCGCTGCTGCGCCCCGAAGTGCCGACCGTTTCGACCGGTATGGAAGGCGCTGCTGTGGCAGATTCCGGCCAGGTGATTATCGCGGATGAGGACGGTGAGGTTATCTCCGTAACCGGCGAGAGCCTGGTTATCAAGCAATCCAATGGCGACCTGCGCCATCACAAATTGCGCAAATACCAGCGTTCAAACCAATCCACCTGTATCGACCAGCGTCCGGCAGTCCAGAAGGGACAATTTGTCCACAAGGGCGACGTAATTGTCGACTCTTCCTCCACCGAGGATGGCAAACTGGCGTTGGGCCAGAACGTGGTGGTTGCCCTGGTGCCCTGGGAAGGCTTCAACTTTGAAGACGCCATCCTGATTTCAGAGCGCCTGGTTGAGGACGACCGCTATACCAGCGTCCACATTGAAAAATACGAAATCGAAGCGCGCGATACCAAGCTGGGCCCCGAGGAAATCACCCGTGAAATCCCCAACACCGGCGAGGATACTATCCGTGACCTCGATGAGAACGGCATCATTCGCATCGGCGCCGAAGTCGGGCCTGAAACCATCCTGGTTGGTAAGATTACGCCCAAGGGTGAGAAGGAACTGACCCCGGAAGAACGCCTGCTGCGCGCCATTTTTGGTGAAAAGTCCCGCGATGTGAAGGACACCTCCCTGCGTATGCCCCATGGCGAGCGCGGCATCGTGGTGGACGTGAAGGTCTTCAACCGTGAAGACAACGCCGACCTCAACGCCGGCGTGGACAAGATGGTGCGTGTTTCGGTTGCCCAGCGCCGCAAGATTACCGCTGGCGACAAGATGGCTGGCCGGCACGGCAACAAGGGCTGCGTCTCTATGGTGCTGCCTGTTGAGGACATGCCCTTCCTGGAAGATGGCACCCCGGTGGATATCATCCTGAATCCGCTTGGCATCCCGGGCCGTATGAACATCGGCCAGGTGCTGGAAGCGGAATTGGGCTGGGCTGCCCGCAGCCTTGGCTTCCGCGCCATCACCCCCGTCTTTGACGGAGCCACCGAAGCTGAAATTGAAGCGGAACTCGGCCGGGCCTGGATGATTGACGAAGCCTGGAAAATGACCGCCGTCAAGGGTTGGGAGATGCTGAAGGGCGTTGAGTACGACCCGGAAATGATTCGCGATGATGACTTTGTGCGCCTGCTCTACCTTGAACAGCGCCTGGGTAATGACCGCGAACAAGTGTATGCCATCAAGGAAAACCTCGGCGTTGCCCGCCGGGTAGCGTTGAACCTGTGGCTGGAAGACAATGGGTATGACCCCAAGGCCATCTTGTCCTTCCCGGAAAACAAAATCGCGACGAGCGAACGCTCCGCCCAGGACGACCGCGCTGTACGCGCCTGCCTGCGACTTTGGTCCAAATTGCAGGACCGCGAAATTAAAGAATCGCTCAGCACGCCTGAAATGGTTGAACAGGCCCGGGCCATCATGTTTGAAACTGGTGTTCCCGTGCCGACGATTGGCAAGCAATTGCTGCGTGACGGCCGCACCGGCATGTTATACGACCAGCCGGTTACAGTGGGCGTCATGACCATGCTCAAGCTGCACCACCTGGTTGAAGATAAGGTACACGCGCGCTCAACCGGCCCATACAGCCTGGTGACCCAACAGCCGCTCGGTGGCAAAGCCCAGTTTGGTGGCCAACGCTTCGGCGAAATGGAAGTTTGGGCGCTGGAAGCTTATGGCGCCGCCCACACCCTGCAGGAAATGCTGACGGTCAAGTCGGATGATGTCATTGGCCGTACGGCCACGTATGAAGCCATCGTCAAGCGTGAGGCCATCAGCGCGCCTGGCATCCCCGCGGCCTTCCGTGTGCTCGTCAAGGAACTCCAATCCCTGAGCCTGGCCGTGGAAGCCATCATGGAAGACGGCGACATTATCAAGTTTGGTAAGGACTCCGAGCGTAACCAGCCACCCCGGATGCAAACCGGTTTACTTGGGCTTGGGCAGGATATCCTGCCTGGCGCGGGTTTCTTTACCAACTAACAAGAATTTAACAGCTGCCGGAAGCTACACTTCCCCAGGCAGAAAATGATTACCATCGGGCCAGCCACCAAAAGCTGGCCCGGTTCTTTTTATGGAGCCAGGTCTGGCCGGGAGGGTGACCTGTTCACGCCGTGGACCCGTGACGCGAGGGGCACTCTGGACCGGGCAGGTTACCGTGTGATTTTGTCAATTTGCCAATTGTTTCGCGCGTTATTGATTAATGTATAGTAAAATAGCGCGTCGGTCAGTGGAAGGCGTCCGCGTGCGGGTTACACGGCC